>Ga0265292_1001371_pt1 | contig 21740 bp, 25 predicted proteins | sample Munlanlewell296A_FD_189080 | JGI IMG/M metagenome (GOLD analysis project Ga0265292, IMG submission 189080) | Leachate microbial communities from a municipal landfill in Southern Ontario, Canada - Leachate well 296A | ecosystem: Engineered > Solid waste > Landfill > Unclassified | place: Canada... | reverse complement strand
TAGAATTGCCGGTGCGAGATTCACTACAAGTTATACACGCATCGGTGGTGTTGCTTCCGATATTGATGATCAAGCTGTTACAGAAATTGTACAGTTCTTAGCAGAGTTGGAACCGGCATTGGTCGAGATGGATAAGTTGTTGCTCTCTAATAGAATTTTTATTCAACGGCTTGAAGGTATCGGTATTTTACCTAAAGAAGATGCTATTGCGCTTGGTGTAACCGGTCCCAATCTTCGTGCAAGCGGAGTAGATTATGATGTACGCCGTGCTAAGCCATATTTGTTTTACAATGAAATAGATTTTAAAATTCCAACTTTCTCTCAAGGTGATTGTCTTGCTAGATATTTCCAGAGGGGTGATGAAGTAAGAGAGAGTATTAAAATTTTGTATCAATGTTTGGATAAAATTCCGCAAGGCGAAGTGATTGCAAACGAGCCGAAGAAAGTTCTTTCTCACAAAACAGAAATTTATTCTAAGATGGAAGAACTTATACACGATTTTATGATTATTAATTTTGGAATTAATCCGCCGGTTGGCGATACATATTTTTCTGTTGAAAATCCGAAAGGCGAGTTAGGATTTTATATTGTGAGCAACGGAAGCGGACAGCCCTGGAAATTGAAGATTCATTCACCTTCATTTTGCAATCTGCAAGCTGTATCGCAGTTATGCAAAGGTGCTATGGTTTCCGATGTTGTTGCAATCATTGGTTCACTTGATCCGGTAATGGGAGAAGCTGATAAATAGAGCAGAGTAAGAATAAGAGCATGAGCATGATATGAGTGAAATTTATTTAGATCATGAAAAATTGAAAGTATACCAGAAATCAATTGAATTTATTAGCTGGGTACACGACTTATTTTCTGCTATAAAAAGTAGGAATTCTATAATCGATCAATTTGAAAGAGCATCTGATTCAATAGCACTAAATATTGCTGAAGGTAATGGGAAGTATTCTGGCAAAGATAGATGTAGATATTTTGATATTGCTAAAGGATCAAGTTTGGAATCGGCTGCATGTTTGGATGTAATGTATACTAAAGAATTAATTAGCAAAGAAACTCTTGTTGAAGGTAAAACACAACTGAAAGAAATAATATCTATGATAATGGGCTTAATAAAAAGCAATTCTGATCGAGTTTATGATCAAGAAGAGAATTATGAATCTTAATTATTCTTGCTCATGCTCTTGCTCTTATTCTTGATCCGAGGTTAAAATGGGTTTCAAATTCACAGAAGAAAATATTAAGAGAATAGAAACGGCAAGGAGAAAATATCCTACTGCACTTGCTGCTGTTATGGATACTGTTTATATCGCTCAAGAACAGAACGGATTTGTCAGCAATGAAGTGATGGAAGAGATCGCAAATGTACTTGGTATTGATAAAGTAAATGTTTTGAGTGTTGTAACATTCTATACTATGTATCATACCAAGCCGATGGGTAAATACCATGTTCAAGTTTGTACGAATGTTTCCTGTATGCTTCGCGGTGCTTATGAAATTTGGGACGGCGTAAAAGATAAATTAGGACTTGATCACATGAAAGTATCACCTGATGCAAAATATTCTCTTGAAGAAGTTGAATGCATGGGCGCTTGCGGTTACGCTCCAATGATTGCTGTGAATGAAGACTATTTTGAAAATCTAAATAAAGAAAAAGTTTTTGAAATTTTGGATTCACTTAAATAATGGAAAGAATAGTTCTTCCCCAAATAGAAAATTTCAATCAGATAGAAGTTTATCTTGCTAACGGCGGATTTGAATCTGCTAAAAAAACATTTGCAAAAACTCCAGATCAAATTATTGATGAAGTAAAAAAATCCGGATTACGTGGCAGGGGCGGTGCTGCATTCTCTGCTGGATTGAAATGGAGTTTCATGCCGAAGACCACAGATAAGCCGAAGTATCTTTGCGTTAACGGCGATGAAAGCGAACCCGGTTCTTTTAAGGACAGACAAATTTTTGAAGATAATCCGTTTCAACTTATTGAAGGTGCAATCATTACGTGTTATGCAATCGGTGCTAAGGTTGCATATCTATATATCCGCGGTGAATACCACAAATGGATTAAGCTTATGCAGAAGGCTGTTGATGAAACTTATGCGCGTGGATTTCTCGGTGATAAGATGAAAGAAACATTCGGTATTGATTTCAGCTGTGATCTTTTCATTCACAAAGGTGCTGGTGCTTACATTTGCGGTGAGGAATCATCACTGATGAATTCGATAGAAGGGCTGCGCGGGTATCCTCGTGTAAAACCACCTTTCCCTGCTCAAAGGGGATTGTGGGGATGTCCTACAACGATCAATAATGTTGAAACAATTACAAACGTTCCAGCAATAATTAAAAATGGTTGGGAATGGTTTTCAAAAATTGGCGCACCAAAACATCCAGGTACAATTTTATTTGGTATAAGCGGACATGTTAACAAACCTGGTGTTTACGAATTGCCATCCGGAGTTCTTCTAACCGATTTAATTTTTAATGTAGCTGGTGGAGTTCCTAATAACAAAAAAATTAAATGTGTAATTCCGGGTGGTTCATCAATGCCACCGCTACGCGGCGATCAGCTTGAAGGCGTACGCATGGATGCTGAATCATTGAAAGAAGCTGGTTCTGCAATTGGCACCGGCGGAGTGATGGTAATGGATGAAGATACCAATCTTCTAAAAGTTTTAATCCGTATTGCTCATTTTTATCATCATGAAAGTTGCGGGCAATGCACTCCTTGCCGCGAAGGTACCGGTTGGATGGAAAAAACTTTACGAAGAATAGATGAAGGTAGTGGAACATCAGCAGATCTAGATTTGCTTATAAGTGTTGCCAACAATATTGAAGGCAATACAATCTGCGCGTTAGGTGAAGCAGCAGCATGGCCGGTAAAATTTATGATCACACGTTTCCGTGATGAGTTTGAAAAATATGTGAATAAAAATATTTCTATCCCCGTTCCTAACAAAGTCCATTCAATGCGGGGAACAGCAGTCCCTCTGGCAGAAATTCAAAAGTAATTGAGAATTCATAATTGAGAAAGCAGGCGAATCTTTGATTCGCCTTTTGTGTTTTTATTAGCTTTATATCAAAATAAGAAATTCTTAAATTGACTTGAGATAAAAAAGTTGTTTTATGATAAAAGATAAAATAAAATATTCAGAAGAAGACTTAAAAAATTTTTGTTTTAGAAACCATATTAAGAAACTTTCTTTTTTCGGATCAGTTTTAACTGAGAAGTTTACTAACAAAAGTGATATTGATATACTTGTTGAGTTCGAAGACGATCAAACACCTGGTCTATTAAGTTTTGCAAGAATGGAAATTGAATTAACAGAAATGATAGGAAGAAAAGTTGATTTGAGAACCGCCGAAGAACTTAGTAAATACTTTCGCTCTGATGTAGTTCGTGAAGCCCAGGTCAAATATGAAGTTGACTGATAAGGTCAGAATTCTGCATTTAATTGAAGCGGCAACTGAAGCTATTTCATTTTTAGATGATAAGAGTTTAGAAGATTTGTATGCCGATCGTAAACTTGCATTAGCATTAATAAAAGAAATTGAAATTATAGGAGAAGCTGCTTCAAAGATCAGCAAAAAACTACATACTGAATACTCTAATATTCCCTGGAAAGAAATTATTGGAATGAGAAATCATTTGACACATGTTTATTTCGATATCAATTACAAAATGATTTGGAAAACTATCAAATTTGATTTGCCGCCACTTCTTCAAGAAATGAAAAAGATAAATGTTGAAGATTAGAAATATTTTAACGATACTAATTCTTGTTGCATTTGCGTTCAATTCTTTTGGATTCATTTTTTATTTTTGGATCGAAAGAGAGAATGCTAAAGAAAAAGCATTTGAGGAAATTGCTTTGTTAAAATCAAAAGATAAGATTGAAGTCCTATCTATTTCTAAAACCGTGATCAATGAAGGCAAAATCTTTCAGCGTATCAATAAAAAAGAGATTAAGTATGAAGGAAGGATGTATGATATCGTAAAAGAAGAAAAGCAAACAGATAAAATAATTTATTATTGTATTCACGATAAAAAAGAAGATAAACTGGAAAAAGAATTTGCCAAAACAGTTAATAAAAATCTTAATCAAAAAGCAGCAGCCGGTTCTTCAATAAGTTTTAATCATTTAATTCAATATGCTGAATATGGTGTGATGTGGGGAATTGAATCACCAATTCACAAAGTAAAATATTCAAACTATATGAATAATAATTATCATCTTAACGCTCTGAAAGTTTTAACTCCGCCTCCTAAGGTCTCTCACATCTAACCACTATTTTTATCATTCCTTAAATTGAAGTTAATTTCTTGTTTTCATATGGATAATGGGGATGAATATTAACAAACAATAATTTTTAAATATGTCGGAGTTCTACATGAAAAGAATTATTCTTTTTATTCTTATAACAATTTCATTTGTACAAGCACAGCAAAAAACTCAGACAGACACATTAACGTATGAGATGAAACAAATATCAGTTACTGCAACTCGCTATGCTGAAAATCTTTTGGAAATTCCATACGCAGTTTCAATACTTCAATTGCAACAGTTAAAAAACTTACGCGGTTACGGATTGGATGAAATTCTTTCCACCATACCCGGAGTTTTAGCGCAGTCGAGATCTGGTAATCAAGATGTACGGCTTGTAATTCGCGGATTTGGAGCTCGTGGTGCTGGTGACAGATCTAATTCGGGTACATCAAGAGGAATCCGTGTTATGGTTGATGGAATTCCCGAAACAGAACCTGATGGCAGAACATCTTTCGACCAAATTGATCTTAGCATTGCAGATAATATAGAAGTAATACGCTCAAATGCTTCTGCAATTTGGGGCAATGCTGCGGGAGGAGTTGTAAATATTTCTACAGTACCTACAGGAATAGATGAAGGAATTTCATTGCGTACTCTTTTGGGAAGTTTTGGATTTAATCAGTTCCAAGTGAAAGCAAATACAAATTTTCAGAATGGGAAACTTTTTACATCACTCTCAAATAGTAATTTGGACGGATGGAGAAATCATTCCTCCAGTTTTAGAACTTTATTCAATTTAGGTTTGGTTTCAAATTTGGATAACGCAACTAAGCTGGGAATTTTTCTTTCCGGAGTTTCAAATATGTTTCATATTCCGGGACCATTAACTCAAAAACAATTTGATTCTGATCCGACACAATCGAATCCGACTTATTTACAAAGAGACGAGCGAAGATTTAATCGTTTAGGTAAAATTGGAATTACTTTGAATCACGAGTTCGATAATTCCAACGGAATTTCCGGAATGGTCTTCGTGAATCCGAAATATTTGCAGCGATCGGAACGCGGAACGTTTCGCGATTTTACCCGATACCATGTTGGCGGTAACTTGATGTATAGTAATCATTCTGAATTATCAACTTCGTTACAAAATAAATTTGTAATTGGTGCTGATGAAGCTTATCAAGATGGCGCAATTTTATTTTATAGCTTGTCGCCCATAAATTCACGCGGTGATGTATTGAGAGATAATAAAAGAGAAGGAGCTAACACATTCGGTGCTTTTGTTCAGGATGAAATTATCTTCAATGATAAGCTGAGTATCATTGTCGGTGCCCGGTACGATAATATTACATATTACAGTGAGAGTTTTATATCATCCGGATATGGATTGCAGACAAGATCATTTGAGCGCCTCACTCCTAAAGCAGGAATCACATACCGATTATCGTCAACCCAAAGTCTTTATGCAAATTTAGGCGGAGGAATTGAAGTCCCGGCTGGTAATGAAACTGATCCTGCAGGCACCTACGGTCAAGATCTTGTGTATTTAATAAATCCTTTACTTGATCCCATCATTTCGACAACTTATGAAATCGGTACAAAGCAATTAATTGCATTTCAGAAAAATGTTCTCTTAAAAAGTTTATCGTATGATTTAGCTCTTTACTACATAGACGTAAAGAATGATATAATTCCGTATAGAGGCGGAAGATTTTATTTTACAGCCGGGCAGACTCGTAGAATGGGTATCGAACTAGGCACATCTGTTCAATTTACTCATGGATTTTCATTCAATGGCGCTTTTACATTCTCGAACAACAAGTATCAAGAATATCTTATAGATTCGGTTCATTATGATTTGAACAAGGCTGGTAAGTTTACTAACTACAAAGACAATAAAGTTGCAGGCATACCGGATTTCTTCTACAACGTTGGTTTAACTTACTCACCTGTTGAACTGAACGGAGCTTTTGTTTCAATAAGTATAAACGGAATTGGAAAATATTTTGTTGATGATGCTAATACTTTATCTGTTCCATCATTCAACGTATTAAATGCAACAATTGGATTGAACAAACCGATTAAGTTAATCGGAGATTTTTCGTTTATAGGATTTTTAACAATCAATAACCTATTTGATTTGAAACATGCATCATCGGTATTCATCAATCCCGATATTGTGAACAATGAGGCAATCTTTCTGGAACCGGGAATGCCGAGAAATATTACTTTATCGGTTTCTATAAGTTATTAAATTTATAAAAGGCGAATTAATTTGATTCGCCTTTTATTTACACTGTAACATTATTAATTATTACTTCGTCTTATAGTACACAATCTGGATATTAAATGATGAAAGCTATTATTCTGACTCTCATGATTGCATCCACACTCTTTTCTCAAAGTTTCAAGATAACCGGATTTGTTTTTAATGATGAAACAAAGGAACCCATCTCATATGTGAACATTCGCATTGCAGGAACAACCCAAGGATCTTCTTCGAATCTGGAAGGGAAATTTCTTCTTACAGTGCAATCTACAAAAGTGAAATTGATTATTACAGTTGTTGGGTATAAGAGAAAAGAAATTGAGCTCACTGATTTTAAGAGTGAAATTAAGATTGGTTTAAAATCAGAACCAATACAATTCATGGAGATTGTTGTGGGCTCTGATGAAGACCCCGCATACAGAATTGTGAGAGAGGCGATTAAAAGGAAAGATCAAAATAGAGCCGGTCTGAACAGTCTTGAGTACGATCTCTTCTCAAAAGATATTTTTCTCTCCGCTGGTGAAGTTGCAATGGTAACCGAGAGATTTTCCACTGGTTATTATAAGTCCAATAAACCGGAAAAAATAATAACACACTCAGTCCATATTTCAGAGAACGAAAAGAAAAATGCGCTTAAATTCAGTCAAAATATTTTAGATAAAATCTATGTAGATTTTACGCGGGATACTCTTACTATTGTCGGCAATAAAGTATTTCTTCCCCTTGCCAAAAATGCCTTTGATTGGTATGATTACAAATTGGTTGAGGTCAAGCAATCGGGATCAGTCCATGAGTGTTTCATCCAGGTGATTCCGAAATCCAAAATCCAGCCGCTTCTTATGGGGAAGATTGTGATCGAAGATTCTACATACTCGTTGAAACGTATTGAGCTCAAAAATAATGATGGGTTAAGGTTTCCGTATGTAAATGATCTAAACGTTTCGTTCATTCAGAATAAAGACCGTTTTGAAAAGTATTGGCTGCCTACCTATTTTAAAGTTGAGTCAGGATTGAAATTGAGTTTCGGTGGACTGATTGGAACTGAGGCTATTTCAATGAACCAGGTCAGTATGTTCACCAACTACAAAATTAATCCAGTTATTCCCGATTCAATTTATAAACTTTATTCAACCATAGAATCGGATTCCAGTAAGGATTCAAAATATAAATTTATCAAGGCTACCGAACTTAGCAGGACACAGATCGATTCTCTGCGCCCGATTCCTCTAACCGTGGCGGAAGTGAAAGCATATAATGAACTGGATAGTTCAAAAACGGTTGTCACTCAATTAAAATTTACGGGGCTATTAAGCGGACTTGCAACAGAGGCGATTAAAAATGATCAGAACCAAAAGTCGGGAAGTGGTTTCTTCAAGTATGTTGGCTCGGTTTTTAAATATCTAAATTTCAGAGACAATCGTGTGGATGGAATTCTTGTTGGCGCAAAGTACAATGATTCTTTCTTTAAGAATTCTCTTTCAATAAATTCAAATTTGGGGTATGCTTTTGGTAGAAAGATGTATGAAGGAAGTTTATTAGTTGGGTTAAAAGTGAAGTGGGAAACAATTACTGGGATTGAATTTGGCCTTTTTGATGAAGCAGAACAATGGCAATTACTTAATCCTTATCCGGATATAGTGAACGGAGTAAATGTTCTTTTCGGTTTTGACGATCAATTCAATTATTACCGTTCAAGTGGATTTAGCATTGGTTTGAACAACAAATTGGGAAAGGATATTTCCTCAACAATAAGATTTATTTTTGATAAACAAGAATCTCTTTCCGAGCTCAAGTATCAGAGTATATTTACACCTTATAAGCCGGTGAGATTGAATCCGCAGATTGTTGATGGCAATGATTCGAAAATTTCTATTAATATTTTGCTCGGCAAGAGTCCGCATGATTATCAGCCGATGCTGCAAGACGGTTTGATTGTACAACTTGATTTTTCAAATCCGGTTTTCGTCAGCGATTTCAATTACAAGCGAGTGAGAGTAATATCCCAATTTACAACGAGCACTATTTACAAGGAATTATTCTCTTCACCCTACTTCGTATTTGGATTTGAAGTCGGGGCCGTTCTTGGTGATTATGGGCCTCAGCATACAATCACTCCCAACACGGCATTGAATATCTATTCGCCGTTTTTATCCTTCAAGGGTCTAGCCCCTTATGAATATGTAGGAGATAAACTCATTGCACTCCATGTAGAACATAACTGGCGCACAATTCCTTACCAGGCAATTGGTCTTGATTTTCTCACCGATCTGAATATTGATGTCATGACGGGCTTCAGCATTCTTAAAATGTGGAATGAGAGTAGTTATTTCAGGAATCAATCGGCGGATAAAATATATTGGGAAGGATATCTAAGCTTCGGAAAAATTTTTGGTGTCGGTCGAATCAATTTTTCATACGGCTCGAATAATAATTTTGTGGTGAGAGTTGGTCTATCGACTGTACTATAAGTGTTATAATTATGAAAAAGGCGAATCCTTCGATTCACCTTTCTGTAAACTGCTCACTGTCTACTGCAAACTATTTGGCAATCAGTTCTACACTAAACGTCACTTCTTTACCGTCACGTAATGCAACTATATCAACTTTATCACCGGCTTTGTAATCTTGAACTGCATACATAAAATCATAAATGTTGCCTACGGTTTTAGGACCAAACTTAACAATGATATCACCCGCTTTCATTCCAGCTTTAGCTGCAGGACTTCCATCAGTTACTCCGGATAGTTTATAACCGGTTCCGTTATAACCAAACTCGGGAACTGTACCAACCGTAACCCGGGTTTTTCCACCTCCGCCTCTTTGTGCAGGTTCTTCAACTTTAACATAATCGGGTCGTTTTTCAAAATTATCAACTGCAAGAGCAATATCGAAAATATAATTAGCAACTTTAGCTTCACCTTCGTAATTTATTTTTTCAGGATCATCGGATGGTTTGTGATAATCCGAATGTGTACCGGTAAAGAAGAAAAGAACCGGAACATTTTTATTTGAGAACGATTGGTGATCGCTACCGCCTGATCCGCCATCACTCATTCCTAATTTAAGGTTGTAAATATTTTTTTGATTTAACAATTCCTTCCACTTAGAAGAAGTACCGGAACCTATAATAGTCAAACTGTTTTCTTCATTCAATCGTCCGATCATATCCATGTTTAACATTGCTGCAACATTTTTTATATCGACCGGGAAATTATTAGTTAAATAGTTTGAACCAAGAAGACCAAGCTCTTCACCCGAAAAAGCTGCGAAGATAATGCTTCGCTTCAATAGTCCTTGCATCGAACCAAATTTCTCAGCTACCTCTAACAATCCTGTTGTACCGGATGCATTGTCATCAGCGCCATTGTGAATTTGTTTATCCTTACCTTTGTACATCGAAGATTCTTTTACTTGATCAATACCAAGATGATCGTAATGAGCACCGATTACAATAAATTCATTTTTCAAAACCGGATCACTTCCTTCAATCATTCCTGCAACAGTTCTTCCTTTCTTCTCAATTTCTTTTACTTCAGTTGAAAGGGAAACTTTGGCATTCTTAAATGCAAATGAAGTTGGTTTTTTTGAAGTATCAATCTGCTTTTGGACTTCGTTAAAGTTTTGTCCCTCACTTTTAAAAAGTTCATCAACAAAACTTCTTTTTACATGTTGAACGGAAATATTTTTCATTGCGGGTGCACCATCGTAGCGGAGTTCCATCAAAGGATCATCATCGTTCTTTGGTGAGTATCCATTAACTAAAATAATTGCAGCAGCACCTTTCTCTTTTGCAACTGTTGCCTTGTTTCTAAAAGAAGCATATTTGTCAAACTCTGATCTGGAACTGTCATGTTCAGGATGATATCGCATAACAACTACAGTTTTTCCTTTAACATCAATACCTTCATAGTCATCGTAATTTAATTTAGGTGCGGAAATACCATATCCCGCAAAAACTAAATCTCCGCTAACTTTTCCTTTTCCAGAATATGCAACTGTTGTATAATCATTTCCGGTTTTAAGGTTTTGCTTTTTACCTTTTACATCAAAAGTAAGGGAATTAGCTTTTGTCATTTCAACTCTTTCAATAAAAGGAAATTCTTGGAACCAATTTTCTTTGAAAGCGGGTTTTAATCCGTAAAGTTGAAATTCATTTTTAATATAATCTCCTGCTTTTCTTTCTTCAGGACTTCCGGTAAATCTTCCTTTCATAGCATCAGAAGCAAGATAGAAGACGTTAGCTTTAATTTCTTCTGCAGTTATTTCAGGTCTGTGAATTTTATTTTGAGCTTGAATTGAAACGACAAATAGAATTATCAATAAAATAGAAATTCTCTTCATGATTTTCCTCTGTAGTTTAATATTGTGGTTGCCAAAATAATATTATTCGGGTACATGAACCAAAAAATATTCCTTAGCAGTTTTTCCGATTTGCGTTGCTTGTTTGATAGTCATGTGAAGATCAGAACTGGTATCATCTTTTGCGCCGGCTTCAATAATTGCTAGATTTGAATCTTTCGCATTCTTAACTAAAGTATTGCAAAAAGCAGTATCGCCGCCGTAACAAATTGATTTACCATCATAAATGAATTTAAATCCAAGAGATGGAATTAATTCAGATGAATTTCCGTCTTCCGATGGTTCTCTATGATTAACTTTGAATGGTTTGATCGTAACTGAATCGCGCTTAAAACTTTTTACCGAATCAATTGGTCTTAAATTTATTTGATAAGATACTTCTTTACCATAAACTTTATTAAATGCAAGATAAATACTTTCGATCTCTTTGCATCCTTTCGGATAGAAAATATTTAGAGGGCTTTTCTTCCTCAAAACAGATAAATAAGTAAGTAGAGACCAAACGCCCCCGACATGATCGTGATGACCATGACTGATGAAAATATCTGAAACTTTTAGAATTGTAACTGCGCCAACATCTTTATTAAGATCCCGCAATATTCCATCACCCGGGTCTACGATGAATGTTGCTCTGTCTGTTGTAATTAGTATCCCTGTAGCAATGTTAGGAATAGAACAGTAAATCTTTATGAAGAAATCTTCTTTACGCCAAATGATAGGATATTTTTGATACTCGTTTTTTTTCATATCAAATTACTATTTGTGCAACAATTCCACCGACTAAAAAAGCAGCAATCCAAGTTCCAAACCAGATCATCATTCCTTCTTTCCATCCTCTCTCTTTGAGCATAACAACAAACGAAGCAATACACGGAACGAAAAGAGTTATTGTAATAATTGAAACTGTCTTTTGCATTATTGTTAAGTCCATATGAAAAAGTCCTGCTGCACCAAAATCTCTACGAACCATTCCCATTACAAAAGCATTTGCGGCTTCTTTAGGAAGTTTTAACCAGGTTGTTGTAAATGGTGCTAAAACATCCTGCCAGACTTTTAACATTCCGCTTATTTCCAACATGCCAACGGCAAGTGCACCAATAAAAAACCAAACGCTGGCTTCTTTCATAAAACCAAAACTTCTAAAAAAAGTTTTTTTGAAAACATTACTCATCCTTGGAAAACGAATCATTGGAAGATCTATTAATAAGGGAGAACTATCACCGGGAAGCATTTTATTTAAGACAGTTGAAAGAACAATTAGCACAGTTAAAATAACTGAGACATAAAGCATCATCGGTGCAAATCCGGCACCGCTTAGAAGAGCTGCAATAACAGCTAATTGTGCTGAGCATGGAATTACAAATTGAAGAATAGCAGTAACAATTGATTTTTCTCTTTCAGTTCCGAGCATACGTGTAGTAATATTGGCCATTGTAATACACCCGAAACCAAGCATGATTGGAATTACTGCTTTTCCATTCAAGCCGATCTTATTAAACGAACGGTCAAGCATGGTTGCAAGTCGTGGAAGGTAACCGCTGTCTTCTAATAAAGCCATGATAAAATAAAATCCAATTACCAATGGTAGAAGTAGAAACAGTAAGTATGTCACAGTCATTGTAACAACACCAAACTCACCGAAAAAAAGTTTTACAAAAGGATTCTGAAAATGAAAATCCGTTTGTGAGCCTTTTTGATTCGATAATTTAGAAAATTCTTCTTGAAGTTTTGGATTAGCACTTATTCCAGCTGGGAAATTAAATGTTTTATTACCGATCTTAATATTATTATCATCAGAAATTGTTACATCAATAGTAACAGGCGTGTAATTACCTGTAAACGATTTAACATTATATTCAATTAAGTTCTTGCCAATTTTATTTTCCGTAAAATTTACAACTCTTTGAGAGACCAAATCACCGATGAAAAAATACATAAGAACAAGCATTAGTAATAAAATTGGTATGCCTGTAATGGGATTTAATGATAGTCTGCCAAACAGATTAAAGATCTCACCCTTTTTTGAATCTTCATATTCAACAAGGTCAACAATTTCATTTACACGATTTCTTCTGGTGATGTAAATTCTCTCGCGTTCATCTGCTGTACCGCACACGACATTATTTTTTTGTGCAATTGATTCATCACCTTCTAATATCAATAGTGAATCTGATTGAGGGACAGATTTTTCCATTACCTGATTTAGCAGAAAATTGAGATCGAGTTCTTGTTTACCAACTCTAGCAGAATTAACGGCTTCACCTAATTTATCAAATCCTAATTTATCAACTGCAGCTGTCTCATATACTTCAACACCAAGAAGGTTTGAAAGTTTTTTAATATCAATTTTAATTTTTCTTTTTTTGAGTTCATCGCTGAAATTTAAAAGTAAAGAAACCTTTTTCCCCATATCAATTAATTGAAGAGTGAGAAAAAGATCACGATCGAGATTAAGAGCATTGATTACATTAAGAATTACATCAGCGGACAGGATTATATCGCGTGCTACTTTTTCTTCATCATTAAACGAACCGACACCATATATACCCGGTGTATCAAAGACATCATTACCTTGAAAATGACTTTTTGTTATAGATACTGTTGTGCCGGGAAAGTTGGAAACATCAACATACATACCGCTCATGTAATTAAAGAAGCAAGATTTACCTACATTTGGATTACCAACTAGAACAACTTTCTGAAGTTTTTCGGTCTCAGTGAGAATTTTAAGCGGTGATATTATTTTATCATTTTCAAGATTAACTACATTATCTGTTTTCATAAACATTTCTTACTGAATAATTACGTGAATTTTTTTTGCAAGATCAAATCCTACTGCAATTTCTTGCCTATTTTTTTGAACAACTATTGTTCCTCCGGGAAGACGTTGCACGCATTTAAGTGTATCACCTTCAGAGATCCCAAGTCGTATCAATTGAGATTTAATATTTCCGGAAGGTAGTTTAACAACTGTAATTGGATTTCCTTTTTTAGCTTTATCTAATGTGCTATTTGGCATTTTTATTTTGACCGCAATTAGGATTAGTGCATTTTCCAAAAATATTAAATGAATAACCTGTAGAATCAAATCCGATCTCTTTAGAAATCTCTTTAACAATTTTTTGAATCTTGGGTTCGGAAAATTCTTTGATAGCTCCGCAATTAGTACAAATTAAATGATCGTGACTTGTCTTTCCTACATTAGATTCATAACGAGTTTTGTTCTCACCGAAATTTCTTTTTGAGAGAAGTTTGCATTGTGCAAGAAGTTCAACTGTATTGTAAACTGTTGCACGAGAAATATTTGAATGACTCATTTTCATGCTGATATAAAGTTCATCAGCACCAAAGTGTCCATCAAATTCCATTGCGTGATCAAGAATTTCAAACCTTTCCGGTGTAATCCGATTGTCGCCTCTTTTTAGGAACCGGCGGAATTCTTCATGTGCTTCTTCTCTATTCATCTAATAAATTAACCATTATTTAGATTTAGTCTTTATAAACATAGAAACTAACATACTTAAAAGCAAAAAATACATGATTCATAAATGTTGAGCTTTATTACCAACCACTTTCTTTAATCTTATTTCTTAATAAGCTATTTTAAATTCAAGAAAAAAACATTAATTCACTGAATTGAACTTTTTAATCAAATAATGAGGTTAATATGTCAAAGACGTTCGAAGTAATAGACAGAGTTGGAATTTCAACAGAAGGAGTTAATGAAGCAATTAAAGAAGTCGTTCTTGAAGCGAACAATGAAAAAAAAATCGGCTGGTTCGAGGTTGTTGAACAAAGAGGCAGAGTAACTTCAGAAGGAAAAGTAGAATTCCAAGTTAAAGTTCGAATTGGTAGAAAACTTAAAGAATAATCTCACGAAAGGAGAAGTATATGTCATTGAAAGTAGGAGATGTTGCACCAAATTTTACTTTAAAGAATACGAATAACGAATCCGTTTCTTTATCTGATTTTAAGGGTAAAAAAAATGTTGTAATTCTTTTTTTCCCGGCTGTAGGAACTTCAGTTTGCGAAAAAGAGCTATGCTCAACCAGAGATGGAATGAAAGATTATGAAAATCTTAATGCACAAGTTTTAGCAATTAGTGTTGATGGTCCATTCGCACAAAAACTTTGGGCGGACAAAAATCAATTTAACTTTCCGGTACTCAGCGATTTTAATAAAGAAGTCTCACCTGCTTACGGATCATTTTACGAAGTTTGGCTTCCAGGTAAATGGGATTTGAAAGGTGTCTCAAAGAGATCAGCTTTCGTTGTTGATAAGAACGGTTTGATCCAATATGTTGAAGTTTTAGAAGTTGCCGGTAATGAACCGAACTATGCAGCGATTCAAGAAACACTTAAAAAAATATCATAATTTTATTTTGATTCAATTGAAGGGACGGAATTAATTCGTCCCTTTCTTTTTAGAAGAGAACTAAAAACATATTGTTAAGTAATTTTATTGATGGAGATTTTGAAATGTTAGAAATCGGGAAAAAAGCACCTTCATTTTCGTTAATGGATACAAATGGAGTAAAGGTATCTCTTAATGATTTCAAAGGATGGAAAGTTGTTCTCTATTTTTATCCGAAAGACATGACATCAGGCTGTACAAAAGAAGCTTGTGATTTTAGAGATATTTTTCCAAACTTTAAGAAAGTGAATACTGTTGTAATTGGAATCAGCGCTGATTCTGTAGCCTCACACAAAAAATTTGAGAGTAAGTACGATCTTCCGTTTACACTTTTAAGTGATGAGAAAAAAGAAGTTGTTTCTAAATATGGAGTGTGGAAAGAAAAAAGCATGTACGGTAGAAAATATATGGGTATTGAACGCACGACATTTATTATTGATGAAAATGGTTTAATTAAAAATATATTTCCAAAAGTTAAAGTAGATGGACATGTTGAAGATGTTATGAAAGCACTCAAAGGATAGTGAAATGATATATGTAACGAGGCGTGAAGTTTTTAGTGCTTCTCACCGTTTATTTAATCCAGATTTTTCCAATGAAGAAAATGACCGATTATTCGGGAAGTGTAACAATCTTAATGGTCATGGGCACAATTACATATTAGAAGTAATAGTAGTAGGCGAAGTTGATTTTCAAACTGGTTATGTGATAGATCTTAAAGTTTTAAAAGAAATAATAAAAAAAAATGTGATAAGTAAAATAGACCATAAAAATTTGAATCTTGATGTTGATTTCTTAAAAGGGCAGATACCAACTGCAGAGAACATAGCTATCGGCATTTGGAATCAATTGTTTGATAAACTGCCAACGGGGAAACTTTATTCGATCAAGCTTTATGAAACCGAGAATAATTATGTTGAATATAAAGGAAAGGGAAAAACTTGAATTATGAATTAATTGAAAAATATGTTAAAAGTCTTCTCGATGAAGTTGGTGAAGATTCGGAAAGAGAAGGATTGAAAAAAACTCCGCATCGAGTTGCAAAAGCATATGAGTTTTTAACTCAAGGATATAAAAAGGATATTAAAAAAATTCTTAACGGAGCTATCTTTGAAGAAAAATATGATGAGATGGTAATTGTTAAAGACATTGATTTTTACAGTATGTGCGAACATCATCTGCTGCCATTCTTCGGAAAAATACATATTGCTTATATTCCGAATGGAAAGATTGTTGGACTGAGTAAAATACCAAGGATAGTTGATATATTTGCACAACGGCTACAGGTACAAGAAAGAATGACGCAAGAAATTGCAGATACAATTGAACAATTCTTAAATCCCCGCGGTGTTGCTGTTGTTGCTGAAGGTTATCATATGTGTATGATGATGCGCGGTGTACAGAAACAAAATTCTATTACTACAACTAGTGCTATGCATGGTATCTTTACTGAAGATGCCCGAACGCGCAGTGAATTCTTAAATCTTATTTCCAAAAAGATTTGATGGTTAACAATAAGAACACAGTTTGGATAACGGGTGCGAGTTCGGGAATCGGTAAAGCGCTTGCCATTGAGTTTGCCAGAAATAATATTTTTGTTATCGGTACAGCCAGACGATTGGAATTACTTAACGAGATAAAAAAAGAATTATCTGATTACAGAAATAATTTTGAACCACATCAGTTGGATGTAACTGATTATGCTGCAATAGAAAAATTCCACAAAAAGATTCTATCAAATTATCAAATCAATTGTCTGATTAATAATGCCGGCACAACATCATTCAAAAAAGCAATAGATGATTCAATTGCAGATATTGAAAATATTTTACATGTAAATTTATTTGGTGGCATTTACACAATTAAAACAGTTCTACCTGAAATGATTGAAAGACAATCCGGCACGATAATTAATATTTTATCTGTAGTTACTCAAAAAGTATTTACTTCCAGCAGCGCATATACAGCTTCAAAATCTGGATTGTTGGGTTACTCAAAAGTTTTACGTGAAGAAGTTCGTGATAAAAATATTAGGATAATAAATGTTTTACCCGGCGCAACTGCAACTGAGATTTGGCCAAATGAAGTTATCTGTAAGAACAGTGATTCTATGATGGATGCGGAAAAGATTGCGAAGTTAGTTTTTAAACTCTATTCAGAAAGAAGTAATATGGTAATAGAAGAAATTATTTTGCGTCCGTTAAAAGGTGATTTGTAAAATACTGTAGTAATTATTTAAAAATAAAAGAGGCAGTCTCAAAAGTAATTTTTCAAAAATTAAATCTGTGAAAATCCGTTAAATCTATGTTATCAGTAGTCTATTTTTTAATTATTAACTGAAGTTACGCAAACGAATTAAACCATAAGCGAAATAAGGGATTTATGCACCTAAGGCGCATTAAATTAGTGTACTATGAAAAAACTAATTTATCAAATCGCCTTATTCGCCTATGTGAATACTATCTGTTTCAGAAACGCTAAACCAACATGTACAAAAATTTCTGAACAGTTTAACCGGAACATAATTTATGATTCCGAGAAAAGTCCATATGTCTCACACGACAAACTTCAAAGATTTTTACTCTTCGAAGGTAAATGGAATAAGTATTTGCACAAGCGTTATGGACATTTGATTAAATCTGTTAAATCAAGAACAAGGAAATCTTTTCTGATTATCGATGATACTGTTATTGCCAAACCTTATAGCAAAGAACTTGATATTCTCTCTTGGATTTATTCAAGCGGCGATAAACAATATCTCTATGGTATCAATGTTGTTTTTATTATCTGGACCGACGGTAAGACCCGTTATCCACTTGGTTTCCGTATTTGGAATAAAAACGATAACAAAACAAAAATTGATTTAGCCATTGAGTTATTGCTCGAAGCCAAAAGGAGATATCACTTAAGTCCAAACTACGTGCTTATGGATTCTTTTTATTCTGCTGCTAAATTGCTAAGAACCGTTCATAAGCTTAAGTGGCATTGGATTTCAAAAATAAAATCCAATCGCCTTGTAGATGGAATTCAAGTTCAAGATTTCTTTGACTATCGCTATGGCAACCATATTGGCAGATTTTCAGAGAACATAAAAGCTCTTGTAGTCAAGGATAACGACAATTATTGGGCTACAAGTGACTTTTCTTTAACATCTACTATTGTTAAACAACTTTACAGAAATCGTCAGTCAATTGAAGAGTTCTTCAAAATTCTAAAATCCGAGTTAAGATTAGAAGGTTGTCCTTCAAGACAAGCTATCGTTCAGATCAATCACATTTACCTTGTAATGATTGCCTTCTGTCAACTTGAGACTTTCAGAATTATGATGAACATCTCTACTATTTATAAAATTCGTTTAGTTTTCTTTGACTGTGTTATTCCTAAAAATTTTAACTGGAATTTACAAATTATGGCACATGCGTAACATCAGTTATTAATTACTTTTGAGACAGCCTCTTGTCATATTAGAAATCGCAATTCATTCGCATTTGTCTTCGATTCATCATGAAATTTTTAATTCTATCTTGAATTCTGCATTTCACCCTTTCTCTTATAGCTTGAGGATTAGCCATTTGTAAAATATGTTTAGACCAAACAGCTTTCTGTTCATCGTTAAGTATTTTATAAATTTCAAACCAACTCCTAACTGCAGAATTTTTCAAATTACCTTGAAGTTTGCTGTTTTCGTCTGTTAATTGGAAAAGTTTTTTCTCATCAATATTATTGTCATCAACCATTTTTTCCAACTCAAGACGATTTTTTTGTATCTTAGCGTGAATATCAACCGCTTCTTGTTTATGCTGATATACAAGATCATTGAACTTTTTCTCTTGTTCCGGAGTTAATTTTAATAGTTTTTTAATACCGCCTTCTCTTGGTCCCATTGGCGGACCGTCTTGCATTGGTTGAGAAAAAAGAGAGAAATTTGTTAAAAGAATTAAACTGAGTATTGAAAACCATAGCTTTTTCATAGTAACCTCTATTTTATTTGTTATGAATTATTTCTTTTGCAATTTTGACAGTAGTTTTGATTCTAAGGTTTAATAATTTCTCATTAAACCACATTTAAGTAACAGGTGTCTATTATAAGAAACATTGTGTGGGAACAGTGCAGGATAACGACTTTGAATTAATCAACAGATTTCTGTCCGGAGAAGAAGTCGCTTTTAATCTGATAGTTAAAAAGTATCAGAAAAAGATTTATTGGCATGCACGGCAAATGATGGGGAACCATCTTGATGCTGACGAGGTAACTCAAGAAGTGCTAATTGTTATTTATAATAAGCTGAAGAATTTTAATTTCAATAGTTCTTTATATACTTGGATCTATAAAATTGTAACGACAAGAAGCTTAAATCAAATAAGAAGAAAACAGATTAAAAGATTTTTTTCTATAGACGACAATGAAGAAGTTGAATTACAAGACAAGCATGATATCATCGAAGAAATGGATGTAAAAGAGAAATTAGAAAAAGTGAAAAAAATATTGGAGAAAATTCCACCCAAGCAAAGACAAATATTTATTATGAGAAATTTCGAAGATCTATCTTATGAGGAAATATCAGAAATAACCGGTAAAAGTATCGGCGGTTTGAAAGCAAATTATTTTCATGCTTTGAAAAAAGTTTTGGAGTTAACAAATGAAAACAAATAAAGAGAAAATTCTAAAATATATTTCCGGGCAACTCACTAATGAAGAACAGATAATATTTGAAGAAGAACTGAAAAAAACAGACCAGTTGAAAACAGATTATGATAATATAAAATTACAGCTTGATGATCTTTCAACAAGAAAAGAGTTCGAGACAAATGAGATTTATTTTGCAAATTTACTTCCAAGAGTTTATCAAAGAATTGATAAGAAAAAGAAATTCTGGAAGTTCGGCGGTATTTATTATTTAACGCCAACAGCTTCGGCAGTTGTAGTTTTATTATTATTCTTACTTAATACTAAGACTAATTATGATACCGGATACAAAGATCTTGCAAATGAAGTAGTGAATAATTTATCTGATCAGGAAGTATCCGATAAATATCTAACTGAATTGGAAATAGATCCAACGGATTATGTATTAAATCAGAATAAAGATGAGCTTAACGTTCAAATACCATCTGATTTAGAATTGAATAATGATTCTTACACAAGATTAATTGGGAATCCTTTAGCAAATGAATATTCAACTCTAAGAAATCTTTCTGAAAATGATTTAGAGACTGTTTATGAAAAATTAAATTCCACAACCTCTCAAAAGGTGCAAAAATGAAAAAAATATTTTTACTGTTCATTTTATTCTCAATTTTATTGTCAACATCATATTCTCAAGAAAGAATGAGGCAGGGAAAAGATCAGAGACCTCTTCAAAGAATAGAACAATGGGAAAGGATGAAATTGATTGATGTATTAAATCTGAATGAAGATACAGCAATAAGGTTTTTTGCCAGAAGAAATGAGAATCAGAATAAGATGAAAGAGATCCTTGATCAAAGAGATGATGCAATAAGAGACTTAGAGAATGAAATCCGGAATGGGACTCAAAACGATGCTTTATATAAAGATAAAGTTAATGCCTTGCTCTCATTGGAAAACAACATTGGCAAAGAAAGAGAAAATTTTCTCAGATCATTAAGCGATCTTCTTTCTCCCATGCAAATTGCAAAAATGGTTGTATTTGAAAGTAGATTTAGAAAAGAAGTCCGCGAAACGTTGATGGGAAAGGGCAGACTTCCGGGAAATAATTAAGGCTGGTTCTAAAAACTATCTTTTGTAAAAATTTAACGCAGAGAACGCAAAGATTACGCAAAGTCCGCAGAGAATATTGAAGTTTTTAGAACCACCCTTAATACCAATTAAACAAATCTTCCGTAAATGTTGTTGCGTTTTGTTTTGTTCTCTAATATTTTTGGCTCGGATTTTTGCGGAAGTGGTGAAATTGGCAGACACGCTACTTTGAGGGGGTAGTGCCCGTAAGGGCGTAGGGGTTCAAGTCCCCTCTTCCGCACAAAATTTTTTACATAAGATATTATCCTTCACTTGATTCTTATCGCATATTGAGATATTTTAATAACAGCGATGAGAGTAATTTCCAAAAAAAGATTAAGAGAATTCTGGCTTAAACACCCGGATGCAGAGAAACCGCTTCAAATTTGGTATTCGATTTGTAAAAAAGAGACCTTTGAAAATTTTAGTGAAATTAAAAACCTTTTCAATTCCGCCGATCTGTTTGATGATAATGTGATTTTTAATATCGGGGGCAACAAATTCAGATTAATTGCAAGTATTCAGTTTAAAATAAAAACGATATTTATCAAAGGTGTTTTTACGCACCAAGAATATGATAGAGGGAAATGGAAGAAATGAAAAACGGAAAGAAAAAAATAACTTATTTGGAAATGATTACTCAGTTCCTTTTAAGGAAAATAAAAAC
>Ga0265292_1001370_pt1 | contig 21750 bp, 16 predicted proteins | sample Munlanlewell296A_FD_189080 | JGI IMG/M metagenome (GOLD analysis project Ga0265292, IMG submission 189080) | Leachate microbial communities from a municipal landfill in Southern Ontario, Canada - Leachate well 296A | ecosystem: Engineered > Solid waste > Landfill > Unclassified | place: Canada... | reverse complement strand
TAAATAAATCCCACAACTTTTCTTTTTTTAATTCTTCTTCTAAGAAACTTTTTATTTCCTCTTTAGTTTTTTTCGCGGTTACATTTTGTATATCTAGAAATGAAGCATTGGTCATTTCACTATGAAGCAAGTGAACCATAACACGCAATTCTTCCATTTCTTCTTCGCTTACTAATTCTTCTTCCTCTAAATGTTCTTCCACTACAACATGACCATTCTGTTTCATTGTGTGCAAACGATTACGCAATGATCTGAATTCATACAAATCACACATAGCCTGATACTTTTCTATATCAAGACTTTCTAACCATTCTTTTTCTGGTTCAATATATACAACTGGAGCATCACGTCTGATTGTGGCTAATGTTTTTGAAAACAATGCTTCTTCCTCTCCTTCTTCCAAAAGTTTTACCATTCGCTCCTTAAAACCTTCTTCAACTAATGCCTGAGCGTTTTTCTTTATAGCCTTATACATTTTTTCTATTGAGCCATATTTTTTAATTAACTCAGTTGCAGTTTTGTCCCCAATGCCAGAAATGCCGATTATATTATCCGACGTATCCCCTGCTAATCCTTTATAGTCAGGAATATGCTCCGGACCAAATCCAAATCGCTCAATTACTTTTTTCTCTGTATAAAAAACTCCTTCGTTTCCTTTTTTCAAAGTAAAGACTGTAACTTTTTCACCGTCTACCAATTGAAGTGTGTCCATGTCCCCACTTGCAATAACTACTCTATAATTTTTATCTTTTTTAATTTGCTCGGCTATTGTTCCAAGTAAATCATCCGCCTCGAACCCTTCACATTTATAATATGGAATTGCTAATGCGTCACATAATTTATATGACTCAATTATTTGTTCAACTAATGCGTCATCTGTTTTTGTACGCCCGGCTTTATAACCATCATAACTAGTGTGGCGAAATGTTGGCTTTGGTAAATCAAAACAAGCTGCGACATAATCTGGCTTTATCTCTTCATATATTTTAAGAACCATGGTTATAAAACCATAAAGCGCACCTGTAGGCCTACCATCCCGTGTGGCAAATCCTTGCATAGCGTGATAACCCCTGTGAAGTATTGCATGAGCATCAAGCAACACTACAGTTTTTAGTTTGCTTTTTTTCATATATCTTTTTCGTAAGTTAAAGTAACTTCGCGAGTGTCGTCATCAATTACTTCAAAAGAAAGTTTTACGTCTGCTTTTATATAATTCATTTTTGATGGCCATTCAATAACGACTATTGTTTCCCTATTTTCCAAATCATCTTCTAGTCTTAAAACTTTTGCTTCTTTAGGATGAACAAATCTATAGGCATCGATATGCACTACTTTTGTAAAATTATTATGTGGGGTTTTATATTCTTTTTTTAGAATAAATGTTGGGCTATTAACGTTTTCGGATACTCCTAAATATTTTGCCAAAATTTGTGTAAAAGTGGTCTTCCCTGCCCCCATATCGCCCTCCAAAAGCACCACAGAGGCCCTATCCCTCTTATCTTGAGAAAGAAGGTATACAACCCTCTCGGCGATGGCTTCTAGGTCTTTTTGACCAACTGTGTGAGATTCTTGCATATAGTAATAATAGCACAAAGGGCGGACGCGAAGCGTCCGCCCTTTGTGCTATTAGCAAATAGTAATTAGTAGCAAGCAATTAGGGAAATACGAAAGCAGGACGACCTTTGGTCGTCCTGCTTTCCATTTTTATTTTTTACTAACTACTTTCTACTTTCTGTGCACTCACATAAGGCAATTATGTTTAGAATTTTCTTTAAATCTTTAAACTTTTAAATATTTTAAAATTTAGACATGTCTAAATTTTAATGGTGGGCTTCGTCACCCTTGCGGTAGGACGCCGCAATACTTCTCCCAAGAATAAATATAATGAAGAGTATTGCAATTAATGCAAGCCACTCCACTAAACTATTTGGCAAGAAACTTCCGACCCCTGCTCCGACTACTTTCTTAGAGCCACTCTGTGTTTGAATATCTGGAGCTTGTGAAATAGAAGATGCTGTGTAAGCCGTAACTTCATCTTGCACCTGTGTTCCTGGAACTGTATAAAGTACATAAGCTGTTGTTACAATAGTCTTACCAACTGAAGCAGTTTTCTTTACTGTTCCTGACCAGTTAATTACATTTTCAGAATATGGATTAACAGATAACTGATTAAATGTCATTGTGTGAGTTGCTTCATCATAACTTCCCATTGGAACATCTGTTAGAGAAATTTCCTCTGGTATAGCAATTTTAATTATCACACCTGAGAGATTTGCACCAACTAGATTTTTGTAAGACAATTTATATGATACATTTCCACCCACCATTAAATCTCCTGTTATCTTTTCCATCTGAACTGCAATCAACTTTTGTCCTTGGTTAAGCATTGTTGCTGAAGATTCATTTCCAGTACTAACAACAGATCCATCGAAACAAACAATTTCGTTTTTCTTTACAACTTTTTTCACTGATGTCTTTACTGGTGTCGGCTGTGCATAGACTACTGCTGAGGCTTTAGCTTTTGTTGTGAACTTTACTATTTCACCTTTAACAACTCCGTACTCATTTTGCATTACAGCTCTACAATAATATGCTGTTGATGGCTGTAAGTTAGATAAGACATTTGAGAATGGTGCTGTAGCTGATGAACCAATAATTGCAGGAGATGTTGTACGTCCAAGATTTGCAGTTTGTCCATATTCAAACCATCCTGTTGATTGCGCACCCTGTGCGATAAGACCTATACCGTTACAGCGAGCAGAATTATTTGTAACTTGTGTAACAACACTTGTAACAACATTATTAAATTTAATAACTACTGGTGGAACATAAACAGGTAGTGGTGCTACATAACAAGTTTGGTTTATTGGAATACTTGTTCCATTCGCACACATTTTATATTGTGATGGACATACTGATGTATTTGGAAGAACTGTCCCGTCCCAACATGTTTGATAAACAACTTGTGGAATATTGTAATTTGTCTGTGCGTATGAAGTTTGACCATAACTAGTCTGTCCATAAGTAACTGGACATTGGAATAAATAATTTACAACACTACCATTTGGACAAGTAACCATTACTTGATTATTAACACAACTTCCATTTTGATAACTTGTTCCTGATGGACAAGTAATTGGTGCCTGGCAGACGCCATTTATGAAAGATGAACCAGAAGGACAAGTTGTTTGATTTATCTGACAAACATTATTTATAAGAGTTGAGCCGATTGGACACACTGTTGTTCCATATCCAACGCAGTGTCCATTTTGATAATTTGTTCCTGTAGGACAAGTTATTGGTGCCTGACAAACACCATTAATAAGAGTTGAATTAGCTGGACAAACAGTCTGATTTATTTGGCAAACACCGTTAACTAAAGTTGAACCTGCGGGACAGGTTGTTTGATTAACTTGGCAGACGCCATTAATTAATGTTGCTCCGGCTGGACAGACAGTACTATTAATCTGACAGATGCCATTAATTAATGTAGAACCTGCTGGACATGCTGTGTTATTAATCTGACACACTCCATTTACTAACGTTGAGCCGATTGGACAAACTGTTGTTCCATATCCAATACAAGCACCATTTTGTAATGTTGTACCTGTTGGACAAACGATAGGCGCCTGACAAACTCCGTTAATTAAAGTTGAGTTGGCTGGACAGACTGTTGTATTTATCTGGCATGTTCCATTTATTAAAGTAGAACCTGCTGGACAAGTTGTTGTATTTATTTGGCAAGTCCCATTAACTAAAGTCGAACCGATTGGACAAACTGGGTTTGGTGTTTGGCAAGCAGGATTTCCTGGTGATACGTCTACTCCAATAGGACAGATGGTAGGCATAAATACACAAGTACCATTAACAAACACTAATCCTGTAGGACAGGTTACTGGGGTTATTGGGGTTGCTGGACAACCGGCAGGGCCAGGTGAAACAGCTACTCCGGTAGGACAAGGTGTACAAGATCCATTAAATAAATATGTCCCGGTTGAACAAGTTATAGGTGCCTGACAATCATTTGGATAAGTAACGACTGTTCCGTTCGGACAAGTCTTTTGGCAAAGACCACCACTTATCATAGTGTAACCAGGATAAACACATTGGCCTGGTACTGGTGTTGGTGTTGGGCATGCTTGGAAAGCACAATTAGGTAAAGTACGAAAAACAAAAGAGCCGTCCGAACATTGCTTGGAATCCATTTGGCAAACTATTGGATTAAGTGTCGGGCAAGCAGCAAAATTACAACCAGGCAAAGTACGCCCAACACTACTTCCGTCTGGACAAATTTTTGCATCCATTGGACAATAAAGAGTATTTGTCTGACAACTTCCATTAATTAAAGACTGCCCTGCTGGACAAGAATTAACGCCGGTCCATGAAGAACCAGTTTGACCATAATTAGTTTGTCCATAACTTGTATAGCCGTAATTTGTTGAGCCATAATTAACAGCACCGTAAGAATTTGTTCCATAAGAATTACCTCCGTAGTAAGAAGTGTCGACTGGGGTAAAAGTAGAAGTATTTGTGACTACTGGAGTTGTATATGTTGAATCACATCCAATACAATTTGTAGAGCCGTAATAAGTAGTCCCCGATGGAAAAGAATTATTGTTTAAATTATTATAATTACCTGAGGAGTTTAAATTATAATCAACAAAACTATACCCAACGGAAGGGATAGAATCACATCCAATACAATTTGTAGAACCAAAGTATGTAGTTCCGAAGTTAAACGAATTATTATTTAAATCATTGTAGTTACCCGAACCATTTAGATTGTAGTCAACAAAAGTAAACCCTGGGTCTGTTTGTTGATCTGTTACAAAACCACCAACGCCCGGATCCATGAGACCGTCATAAATATCAGCAAAAACAACACTCGTTGAAGAAACGAGAATATTTGCAACCACCATTAAAACGAATACTTTGTTTATAATTATTTTCATACTTTTTTACTACTTAGTAAATATCCACATACTATCACATATAAAATCTTTTGTCAATGTAACTGTGGAAATAAAAAAGACTCTCGCTTGAGAGCCTTTTTCCAAGCCAAGTTTACGAACTCTTGGAAACGTAGAAACTCAAACTGGACGTACCGGCCTGCAAGTTTTTGTGAGACCTAGACGGGGGCCGACACGGTCAAGAATGCCGGGTATTTGTATCACCTCCAGAACCTTGACGCATGTGGCGTTCGGCATTTTTACTGCCTGGTCACGCCCGTTGTTATTTTTGCCTATGGGCACCAGGTCATAGGAGCGGTTCCACTCGGCCTCAACGTTGTCCACCTTCGCCCCATGAAGGATTTTGTCATCCTTCATAACTCCAAACCTGACGAAACGGTATTCTTCCTTATCATTGCGAAATGCAATAACGCAACGCTTGTCAGTTCTTGGAACAGCTTTTTCCAAAGAAAAACCAAGGTAGCAGCCGTCCCCGCAAGATTCAACTGCGGTGGTGGTTGCTGGCGCCGTGACCGTAGCGGTTGGTTGCGCAGGCTGTACTACGACGATTACCGTCGTGTTTTGCACGACTGATGGTTGCGCGGCGGGTTCCGGTGCAGGCGTTGTTTCCGGTGGCCTTTCGGCGACCTTAACCTTCGGGAAAAGAATGTTCTCGTAGAGATTGGAGCATGTTTCCATGCGAGATTCAATCACCACTCCATTCTTTTTCAACTCACCAACCCCGAACCCTTCGGCAACCGAAACAGTCGCCACCTGCATGCCTTTGCCGTCATCGCCCGTAACACGTGCTTTGGTAAGACATGCACCACCAGTCCCAATTTTTTTTATCTCAAACTTCTTCGAGACAATTGGGTTGTGGAGGGTTGGAATATATCCAACAGCGGTCCCGGCAGACAAGTCTGCCAAGCACTGCTTCACCCCCTCCTCGTTATTTGAGTAAATCCCCTTCGCTACATTCGTGGCAAGAGCGGAAAACGAAACGAGTGCAATCGCGATGAACGCGATTAATTTAGAAACTTTCATATAACCTCCGGCCTTTCAGCCTAAAAAATTGTTGAACTCAAAGATGTTTAGCGGACCCGCCAAACATCGTACAGTCTCGCACAGTATACATTAAAATATAGAAAAGTCAAGGGGAAGCTGGCGCGAATTTTTAATGAAAATATGAAATTCAAAAGGGCGCGGAATCATTTAAGTTCTCACGCCCGATCGGTTATTTTTTGAAAAGTGATTTTCCCTCTCACTTTTTGTCCGCTACAACCTGTACCAGCGTCCATACTGGTCTCTGTTACATCCGTTTGGTTGGCAATACCGAGAAAGCTCATCCCCAGCCCTGGAAGTATTGTCGATCCATTCGCGAAGAGCTATGTACTCTTCACCTCTTTGATCTTTGCACTTCCAGTTGCGAACTTTTTTGCCGTCATCACCATCCTCCCAAAAATAATCGAGGCGGTGTCCTACTGCTTTGCAAGACCGTTTGAAGGAATAATACTTCCCGTCTGGTTCTTTTTCAGTAGTAATTTTGGCTGGTGGGGCTGGTGGTGTTGGAATTACTCCACAGGCATTTACAAAGCTTCCGTGGTTCCGCACGTCCTGCGCACCAATACAAACCACTTGCCCTGCACATCCAGCTAACAAACTTGTCAAAATAGCGGCGATGATGATTGATATACATTTGAACATGAGGTTTCTCCAAAAATAAAAGAATTGTTTGCCATTTAATGAAAGGATTTTCACTAAATAGACTCGCTATATATTATACACGTTTTACAGGATTTGTCAAGGTAAATTAGTCTTGATTTTACTCATTTTTGCATTAAAAAACCCCCTGACTCCTCCAGGTTCAGGGGGTCGGGGGTTAGGGAAGGTCGGCTTTTGGCCTACTTCCCGGGATTGGTGGCGCACGCGGGTGTGAACACCATCGTCACGTTGCAGCAGCAACCGGTTTGCGGGGCCGGTGCCGGCTTGGCTGTCGGCTTTTTTGCGACCGGTGCGGGAGCTGGTTTTTCCAAGCCCTTCAGCGCCAAGGCGCGAGTCAGCTCGTCCGCCGAGACAACTTTGACGGTTTGAACCTTGATATCAAACGGGGAACGTTCGTCACCCTCAACCAAGGCGGTCAGCGTCTCGGCGAAACCCAAGCTCGGGTCTTGCAACAACTCCTTCATCGGTTTATTGGCCAGAGCGCACATGCGCTCCTGCCATTGACCGAGGTAGTTGCTCACTCCAGCCGCGATATCTTCAGGCGTAACGGCGTTTTTGCTGCGCCCGTTGGCATAAATAGCCACAAGCCGGTGGTACTCATTCTTGGACTCCCAAAGAAGCGACGGGTTAGCCACCGCTACCACCACAACAGTGGGGAAATGGTCGGTCCCGGCAGTCAAGGCAGTACATTTGTACTCCTTGGTAACCGTTTGTTCTGCCATTTCGACCGACTTGTGCCAGCCGATGGAAGGACGATAAGCCAATTGTCCGACTTCATAGCCGAACGAGTCCATCCAGTTATCCAAGGAACTGATCTTGCCGGACGGAGCAACGTTTGGTATGTCCGAGGTTGCCACCGGTGTTTTCGATACGCCACCACCGCAGGCGGTGAGAACCATCAGAACAACAGTGGTCAAAAAAATGTGCAACTTGTTCATGTCGTCTCCTTCAAAAAGATGTGATATACCCTAACCCTCAAAGACACACCTGTGCTTTAAAAATTAAATTAGAATAAATACCACCGACTTTTGTAGTATAGCACATTGTGGTAAAATGTCAATAGTAAATCTCCTTATAAATTAAGGATTTTATAATGAATAACCTCACATAAAACTAACAAATCCCTGTGTCATAACAGACTTAATTTAGAATCCATACCCGGACACTGGATCCCCGCCTTCGCGAGGATGACACAAACTCCAGTTTCATACCTTGAAGTAAGGTAAAAACTTTGGTAAAAATAATTTTTGTATTTGCGTTAAATAAAAAATTAAAAATTTATAAGTGGGCGACGTTGTTCTCTCCCCTACAACGTCGCCCACTTTTCTGGTGTCCACTAATAACTAATGACTAATGACTATTCACCATGTTAAATAAAATTTGAAACACTCGGCCCAAGTTTCAAATTTTAATTTTTAAGATTCATCTTAAAAATTATTTAACATGGTAAACTATCCCCATGACTGTTACCTTTAACGATGTAGTACAAAATCACGCGCTTGATGATTTACATAAAGAAGAGGAAGAGGAATTGATGAAAGTTCTTTCAGACAAATACGGCCTACCATATGTAGACCTCCGTGGTCTCGCGCCTGAACCAGACGCTATGCATTTTGTAACAGAAGAAGATGCGAGAGCAACTGGTACTGTTCCATTTAAAATTTCTGGGAATAAACTTTTCATCGCGACTGTTAATCCAAATAATCCAAAGATGGAAGAAATATATAAACCATTAGAAAAGGGAAACTTATCTTTATCTCTTTTTCTCTGCTCACACGCTTCCCTTGACCATGTTCTCAAAAGATATGCCGATATAAATGAAGGAAGTAAAGTTGAAAGTGGGATGTTACAACTAACCAAAGAAAATATGGAAGGGTTGATGGCGAGGTTTTCTAATGTTGAAGAATTAAAAAAGTTATTTGAAGATACCGCTTCATCAAATGAAGTATATAAAGTAACTCACTTAATAGAATTAATGATGGCGGGCGCACTAGCATTTGATGCTAGTGATATACACATTGAGGCTGAGGAAGATAAAGTAAGGTTACGTTATAGATTAAATGGAACATTAGAAGACGTGGCATATTTTGATTATGGTTCATTAAAGCAAATAACATCTCGACTAAAACTTCTCTCTGGTTTGAAACTTTCAACAGTAGTGAATGCCCAGGACGGAAGATTTAGTATTGATTTGGGTGAAGTAGAGGTTGAAGTTCGTGTTTCGACTATTCCAGGAAATTATGGCGAGAACTTTGTTATGAGATTGCTCGACCCAAGACATTCGGTTTCTGATTTGGACAATATCGCCTTCCCTGCTCGCGTGCGTGAGCTATTAGACCACGCTCTCGCAAAACCAAATGGAATAATTTTGACAACGGGACCAACTGGAAGTGGAAAGACAACAACACTTTATGCATTCTTACATAAAGTTTCTACACCGGACGTAAAAATAATTACAATTGAAGACCCAGTTGAATATCATTTGGAAGGAGTAACTCAAACTCAGGTTGAAGAAGAAAAAGGATATACATTTTTATCTGGATTACGTGCGGCTTTGCGACAAGATCCGGATATAATAATGATTGGTGAAATCCGTGATACTGATACTGCGAAAGTTGCCATCAATGCGGCATTAACTGGACATTTAGTTTTCTCTACACTTCACACCAATAATGCAGCGGGAACCATTCCACGATTGATTGACCTTGGAGTAAATCCAAAAGTTTTAGCAGGTGCGCTTTCTATTGCTCTTGCTCAACGTCTTGTGCGAACTCTTTGTGAGGAATGTAAAGCAGAAGGGCAAGCTAGTGAAAAGGAAGTTCGTATTATTACAAATATTCTAGGTGCAATGATTACCGAAGGTAAACAAGCTTCGATGATTAGCTTTGCACCTGATACACATTATTCTATTTTTAAACCTGTTGGATGTGAGCATTGTGGTGGAACTGGATATCACGGACGTATTGGAATATTTGAAGCATTGATAATTAGTCCTGAAATTGAAAAGATTTTAATTAATAATCCTGGTGAAAGAGAAATCAAAGAAGCGGCTTTAAACCAAGGAATTCCCTCATTACGTGAGGATGCTATACTTAAAGTGTTGGCAGGGATTACTTCGATTGAAGAGGTGGGGAAGGTTGTGGATCTCTTCGCCGAATAGATATAACTTTAAAAATTAGCGAACTTCTTTGTTGCAACATCAATCGAAAGAGGAAGGTCTAATTAACCTAATTTCTAAGGTCTAATAAACCACAGACACTGGATTCCAACTTTCGTTGGAATGACACAAGACGATTTATCTAAAATCTAATGTCTAATAAAATACGTGAAGAATTTATTAGGTTAATTAGAAATTAGGCCTTAGACCTTACCTATAGGCTTTAGTGAAAGCCGAAGCGCATACATCTCTAAGCAACCCCTTGGTGAAGAATAAACCTTCATAAGGATAAGCACAGATGGAATAAATCCAACCAGACCGTCCTCCGAATTAGTAGATGCTGATAAATCAGCGATTGTTTAGAGATGTATGGGCTTTGACAAAAAATACCTTAACTTTTTATATTATAGCATTTAATTTCACTCTTGTCAAATACAATTTTTATGACCCAAATTGAACCAAAAGAAATAAAAATAGAGTCCGAAGAGACCCGACACTTGGATAGTACTCTTCGTCCGTCTAAATTTTCTGATTATATTGGGCAAGAAGTGATTAAAAAGAATTTACATATACTTTTAACCGCGGCCAAAGAGAGAAATTCCCCTCCTGAACACATACTTTTGTATGGTCCACCAGGACTTGGCAAAACTACACTCGCGCATTTAATTGCAAAAGAATTAAATGCGAATTTAAAATTATCCAGCGGGCCTGCGATTATGAAAGTTGGTGATTTAGCTGCGATATTAACCAATCTTACTCCTGGGGATATTTTATTTATTGATGAAATCCACAGACTAAATAAAATGATTGAGGAGGTTTTGTATCCAGCTATGGAGTCTGGTAAATTAGACATTATTATTGGCAAAGGCCCTTCTGCTCGTACAATACAACTTGACCTTCCACCTTTTACTTTAATTGGCGCGACTACTCGCATCTCGCTTTTGTCATCCCCTCTTCGTTCAAGATTTTCTGGTGGGGTTTATCGTTTGCAATATTATACAGAACCAGAAATTGGAATAATTGTAAAAAATAGTGCCAAGATTTTGGGAACAGAAATACCGGATGATGCCGCACATGAAATAGCAAAGCGTTCACGATTTACTCCACGTATTGCAAATTATTATTTAAAACGCGCAAGAGATTATGCACAAGTTCATAAAGCAAATATTGATAAAGATGTCGTAGATACTTCACTTGCTTTACTTGAAATTGATGAGTTTGGAATTGGAGTTTCAGAGAGAATGATATTAGACGCTCTCGTAAATACTTTTAATGGTGGGCCGGTGGGAATAAATACATTAGCTGCGGCAACAGGAGAGGAGGAGGCAACTATTGAAGATGTTACAGAACCATATTTAATACAAATAGGAATGTTAGAGCGTACGCCGAGGGGAAGAAAGGCGACGGAGAAGGCGGTTAAATATTTTAAGAAATAGTTAGGGGTGGGGAAGTTTCCAGTTTTTAGTTTCCAGTTTCAAGAAAATACATATTTGTTGTCATCCTGATGAAAATCAGGATCCAGTGTTTGTATTTAAACAAGACACTGGATTCCAAATCAAGTTTGGAATGACACAAATTCAAAAAAGGAAATTGACTTTATTTTTCTAATAACTTAGTGTATGGGGGTGTTTTCAACTATGAGGAGTTTTTATGAAAAAAGTAAAAGGTCATGTTCGCGCACCTCGGGCCGCCCACAAACCAAGGACTGTTCTGTTAAGACTTTGGGGGCACAGGCTTTTCGAACGGGTACAAAAAGCAAATGATCCGTACTACCCAGCGAAACTCACCGGAAAATTGTTCTTTGGAGTAAATGGCTTACCTGCGTTTGTTTTGAGATACTCGGACAAATCCCAGATTGCCGTCCTTTTGCTTGCGATGAACTTTAAACAGCGGGTTGAAAGAAATTTCAAGTAACCCGCCGAATATCCGACAGGGTTAGGAAACGCGCTTCCGAGCGCGTTTTTTTATGTTAAAGTTATTATATGAATAAAGTTAGAATTTTAGGAATAGACCCAGGGTTTGATAGATTGGGTATTTGTATTTTGGATAAAGAAGGAAGTAAAGAAACTTTTATACATTCTGAATGTATAACGACATCAAAAAAAGAAACTTTTGAAATTCGTCTTGCAGAAATTGGCGAACAACTTACAAAAATACTAAAAAAATATAAACCCGATGAGCTTGCTATTGAAACAATTTTTTTTACAACAAATCAAAAAACAATTATTACAGTAGCGGAGTCTCGAGGTATTTGTATTTATCTTTCACATATACATGATGTGAAAATTTATGAATACTCCCCTCCTCAAATTAAATTAGCTATTGCTGGACATGGACGTGCTACAAAAGAAGACATTGCTCATATGACTTCAAAAATACTTTCTGGTCAAATCAAAAAAGGAATCCTGGACGATGAAATGGATGCAATTGCTATTGCATTGACACATTCGGCACATAGAAGACTGAGAAATATTCAATGAAAAACCCGCCGGCCGGCCGAGGCAAGTATTTAATATGCAATGTAAACACTAGCATTTGTTTGAATCTTGAAAATTGACTCATTGATTATTTTTATCCCCACTTGCATTAGAAATAATCCCATGGTATCTTTTCTTCATTAAAGACCACAAACTTGTATGCTTATTGATGAAGAAGAGACAAAACCAGCTGGTGAGATAAATCCGGACGCCCTAGAGGCGGTGTTTGACGAAGATGTTTTAGTTGAGGAGGAAATTATCACTTTTAAAGATAGCGATGAGGAAGCTGATGAAATTGATATCGCTTTCGCAGCGAATGATGAGGGGTATTGGTAGGGGTAGACACTAGACTTTAGACATTAGATTTTAGATGAAACGACGCCTGCTTCGCAGGCGTCGTTTCGTATTTTAATCTATCAATCTAAAATCTAATGTCTAAAATCTACCCAATTACTATTCTGACAAATCTCTTCTTCCCGATTTTTAAAGTTACATTTCTTGCTTTTTCTTTTACATCTGTAATCGCTGTTCCGTCTGTATCGGTTACAGCCCCGTCATTAACCAATCTTCTCCAATCTGTTTTTGAAGAAACAATTTCATTTTCAATTAACACATCAACCATTTCCTTATCTTTCGTGGTTTTAATTTCTGGAATTTTTTCTGGCACTCCACCTTTTGAAAAAGTTTCAATCCATGAAGATTTAGCTAGGCTCGCATCTTTTTCTGTGTTGTACATGGTAACAATTTCAGTGGCCAATCTCATTTTTATATCCCGTGGGTTCGCTCCGTCTTTTAATTCTTTTTCTATCCCTGCAATTTCCTCTAAGGAAATATCCGTACACAGCTTAAAGTATTTAACAATCAATTCGTCTCTTACAGACATTAATTTACCGAACATATCAAACGGCTCGTCAACAATAGTGATGATGTTTCCCCATGATGTCGACATTTTTCTTCCGTCTGTCCCCTCAAGCATTTCAAATGTAAGGATGTTTTGTTTTGGCATTCCATAATGTTCCTGTATAACTCTTCCTGCCATTAAATTGAAAAGCTGATCATTCCCTCCTATCTCAACATCTGCTTTAACTGCAACAGAATCATACCCTTGCATAATTGGATACAAAAATTCTCGAAGAGAAATTTCTTTTCCTGCATCATATCTATCTTTAAAATTTCTACGAGCTAGCATTTGTTGAACTGTAAAACATTCAGCAAGTACTGTGAGTTCCCCAAAAGTAAGCTTGGCTAGCCAGTCATTGTTATAAACGAATTCTGTTTTTGATAAATCAAGAATTTTAGAAATCTGACTTTTATAATCTTTTAAATTGTCATCGATTTGCGCACGGGTAAGCATCGGGCGCTTTTCTGTCTTATCTGAGGCGTCCCCTACTTGAGCAGTAAAATCTCCAACAATAAAAACAACTTGATGCCCAAGACGTTGGAATTCGCGAAGCTTACGAAGTGGGACGGCTCGCCCAATATGAATTTTCCCTCCTGTTGGGTCAACTCCCAATTTTATGCGAAGCATACGCCCTGACATAAGCTCTTTTTTAAGATCTTCTTTAACAATAATATCCTCAACCCCCCGAGTTAATATCTCGTCTATTTTTTTCTCATCTATTATTACTTTGTCCATAGATAACATATTATCACAGAGATGGTCTTGTGATAAGGCTGTGGTATTATTACAAATATGGAAATAACTCATATTAAACGCAAAAAAAATCTTCGTAATAAAATCATTCGCGATGTGTTTTTTGTAATTGTCTCTGTTGGAATTATTGGTGTGGCGCTTTTAACTGGCTGGATAGCTACTTTAAACCTGCCGGATTTTAATAATTTTGAAAATCGTGATATTTCGAATTCAACAAAAATATATGATAGGACTGGTAAAATAGTTCTCTATAATATTCATGATAATGTTAGACGAACGGAAATTCCTTTTGAAGAAATTAGCCCATATATACGCCAAGCGACTATTTCCATAGAAGATGCTCACTTTTATGAGCACAATGGGTTCCGTCCGACTTCTTTTGTGAGAGCAATGCTCGCCAATTTGCAAAGTGGCGGATTTTCTCAAGGAGGCTCCACAATTGATCAACAGGTTATAAAAAATGCGTTGTTGACGAGAGATAAAACAATAACAAGAAAATTAAAAGAAATTATTCTTTCTCTTAAATTAGATGCTCAAGTGCCAAAAGATACAATTCTTCAAATGTATTTAAATGAAAGCCCTTACGGCGGAACTCTTTATGGTGTAGAAGAAGCCTCTTCTTCATTTTTTAATAAACATGCAAAAGATGTAACCCTACCGGAGGCTGCTTATTTGGCTGCGCTTCCTCAGGCCCCGACTTATTATTCCCCTTATGGAAAACATCGCGACATGTTGGACAAAAGAAAAAATTTAGTTTTACAAAGGATGCAAGACCTTGGATATATAACGGAACTTGAAAAAGTGACGGCACAAAATGAGGTTGTTAATTTTGATACAGATGTTTCCAATAGTGGAAAAGCTTTACATTTTGTTATGTATATACGTGAATATTTAGAAGAAAAATATGGGGCCGACGCTGTGCAAAATAGCGGGTTAAAAGTTATAACAACTATTGATTATCCTTTACAAAAACAACTGGAAGACATTGTTAAAGAAGGCGCGCTTTTAAATGAGAAAAAATTTAAAGCCGAAAATGCAGCTCTTATCGCAATAGACCCTCGCTCTGGACAAATATTATCTATGGTTGGTTCAAGAGATTTTTTTGATAAAGAAATTGACGGGCAATATAACATTACAACCGCATTAAGACAGCCGGGTTCGTCCTTCAAACCAATAGTTTATGCGGCGGCTTTTAGATCTGGATATACTCCGGAAACAATAATGTTTGATGTGCCGACACAATTTAGTACAAGGTGTGATGCTTATGGAAATCCAAAAGCTGGGGCAAGTAAAGATAGTTGTTATATGCCAGACAATTATGATGGTCTTTTCCGTGGTCCTATTGCTTTAAGAGATGCACTTGCCCAATCATTAAACGTTCCAGCCGTAAAACTTCTTTACTTAACTGGCCTCAATAATGTGGTTAAGCTTGCTCAAGAGATGGGGCTTTCTACAATTAATGACCCTTCGCGCTATGGTCTTTCTTTGGTTCTAGGAGGTGGAGAAATAACATTACTTGAATTAACAAATGCTTACGGAGTTTTTGCAAATAATGGTATTTATAGTAAGCCTCAAGGAATTATTGAGGTTAGGGATAATTCTGGAGACCTTCTTGAAAAATTCAGCCCTGTGCAAACGGAGGTTTTACCAGAAACAGTAACTTCTCTTGTCTCGAGTGTTTTGTCAGACAACACAGCAAAAATTCCAGCTTATGGTTCAAATTCTCCTTTGTTTTTTGGTGATAGGCCTGTTGCTTCAAAAACAGGAACAACAAATGATTACCGAGATGTGTGGGTTATCGGATACACCCCTTCTGTTGTTGTTGGTATGTGGGGAGGAAACAATGATAACACTCCAATTGATAAGAAGGTCGCCGGACTTGTACTCGCTCCTATTTGGCACAAAGCCCTCGCTGCAGCGGTTGCAACTAGTTCCATAGAGTATTTCCCCGGCCCAGTGCCAAACACCTCTGTAAAGCCAATTCTTCGCGGAGAATACTGTTCTCCTGATGGTATACACGATATCCTTCGTTATGTAATAAAAGATAATCCTGATGGAGAATATCCTTTAAACCCAGAAAATGATTCGCAATATGATTTATGGGAAACTGGTCTTCAAAATTGGCTAGCAAAACATTCTTTACCTTGCAATAATGTGCCGATAGAGACCTTGCCTTTGTCTACATCAACGAGTACTCAGTAGTTTTATTTAAGTAGATAGTGCGTAGTGGGTAGTAAGTAGTAATACAAACACTGGATCATGATTTTCATAAGGATGATGACGAGATTCGTATTTTATAGAAACTCGAAACTACCCACTATTCACTACCTACTACTTACTAACCCATTAGGTTAATTAAAACTTAGACCTTAGATATTTGCCTGCTATTTTGCCTAACGTTAGAAACTAAGAATATATCCTGCTTCACTTAATGCTTTTTTTATTTCTGATTGATGCAGTTTTGCTTTTTTGGCAGAAGACACAAAAAGGCTTATTTCTTTTTTCTTGATACTTATTTCTTCTACTTTTAATTTAAGTCCGGATTGTTTTTCTATTAAATCAATCACTATTTGTTTTTTATCTCCATCGGCTTTTATTACTTTTTGGTATTTAGAAAAAAGTGAATTATCCATAACTAGCGATTAAGGGGCATCAGTAAATATGTAAAAGTAATATCTTCTTTACTTTGTATAAAAAGTGGCCTCTGTGGAACAGTAAAAGAACAAACCAGGGTGTTGCCAACAATGTGTGATAAAACATCTAAGAAATATCTGTTGTTGTAACTTACTTCTATATCCTCCCCTGTTTTTGTAATAGAAACACTGTTTGTAACTTGCCCGACAGACTCATTTTTGCTATGTAAAGTTAAACTGGTATCTGTAAAAACACATTTTACTTGAGAATATTGTTCTGTGAAAAAAGTGGTAAGGGTTAAAGATTTTTGCAAATCATCTTTCTTTAAAGAAGCTACTGTGGTAAATTCCTTTGGAAACAATTGACGATAGTCTGGGAATTGCCCTGTTACTGTGTGTATACAAAGGGTTATTTTTGATGTTGTAATAGTTAAAATACTTTCATAAAGAGATAATTCTAAAGCTTCATCTTCTTCTCCGATTATATATAAAATATCTGCAATGTGTTTTTGTGGGATGAGAACACTTAAAGATAAATCTTCTGGGGCGGTTAAAATTTTCTCTGCCAGTCTGTATGAGTCAGTTGCAACAGAAATTATATTATGATCTTTTGTGTATAAATAAACGGATGCTATCTCTGGCTTTATTTCTGTAGTCGCAGCACAAAAAGAAACTTCTTTTAAGAGGTTACTTAAATCCTCCTTGGAGATTTTGCCGACGTGTTTTCCTTGCGGTGGCAATGTTGGAAAATCCTCATAGGGAGTTACTTTAATTTCTATAACTTCTTTTTCACTTGTGATAGAAAAAACTCCTTCGTTTAATTCACAAGAAAAGACGGTGTCGTTTTTTTGGAGAAAGGGAATTATTTTAACAAGAGTCTCCCCTTGTAAAATACAATTACCATTTTGTATTCCTTTTACAGAAATACTTTTCTCACAAAAAAGTTCCAGGTTCGTTGCCCTTAAACTTAATTGATGATTATCTAAAGACAAATGAATGTCTTGTAAATAATTTTGATTGGATTGTTTGCTACGAGCTTTGGCCACTTGTTGTACTGCCATAACTAATGCTGCACCTTTGCATTCGAATTTCATGTATTTAGTATATATAAAATATAATACTAAGTATAGGTCTGTGGAAGATGGGGAGAGTGAAGAAAAAGCTTGAGATACAAGCTTTTTATATTTAAATATTTAAATATTTAAATATAAAAACTCCCAACATGTTGTTAATATAAAAACAAGGTTTAGATAAAAACGTGGAAAAGTGTCGTGGCTGTAAAGATGTTGTTAGGGTTTTATCCACAGAGATTTACACAGGGATAGATTTTAGACATTAGATGTTAGATTTTAGATTAAAACTCCGAACGTCGGACGCGAAGCGTCCGGTATCTAATCTAAAATCTAGTGTCTAAAATCTACAATCTATTTAAACTATCATTGCGCGAATATCCTCAACCTCTTTTACTAGATGTGGGTCTGTTTTTAATATCCCTTTTATTTTTTCATAAGAGTGAATTACTGTAGTGTGGTCTCTTCCCCCTAATCTGTCCCCTATCATTGGATAAGAAATATCAAAATCTTCACGCAAAATATACATTACAATTTGGCGAGGCTTAACAACATCTTTACGGCGGGTTTTGTTATAAATATAAACGTCCGGTATGTGATAATAATCAGCAATCATTTTTACTATTTCTGGTATAGAAATACTTTTCTTCGCCCTCACGTTATTTTTAAGCAAAGTTTTAGTATCCGCGAGTGTAATTGCTTGTTGTTTTGCTTGTACATAACCTAAAAGCGTTGTCATAACACCTTCTAGCTCACGAATGTTCCCTTGTACGGTTTCCGCAACAAAAACTAAAACATCCTCGGGGATTTTTTCTCTATAGTCTTTTGTTTTGGATTGTAAAATCGCGAGACGTGATTCAAAAGATGGAATGTTAACATCTACAATCATTCCCTGATTGAAGCGGGAGCGTAATCTGTCTTCAAGTCCAACAATAAAATTTGGATGTTTATCAGAAGAAAAGATAATTTGCTTATTCATTTCATAAAGGGCGTTGAATAAGTGGAATAATTCGTCCTGAGTTTTTTCTTTACCATTAATGAATTGAACATCATCCATTATAAGAACGTCATACTTCCTGTATTTTTCTTTAAAGGAGTTTATCTTATTTAAATTAATGGAACCAACAAGGTCCATATAAAATTTCTCGAGTGAAGTATAAAAAACTTTTCTATCAGGAAATTTTTTCTTTATAGTATTTCCTACGGCTTGCATTAAGTGAGTTTTTCCTAAGCCAGTGTTTCCATAAACAAAGAGTGGATTATAAACAATTCCAGGGTTTGTAATTACTGCTTGCCCACAAGCAAAAGCAACTTCGTTAAATGGCCCAACAATAAAATTTTCAAAAGTATAGCGAGGATTTAACCCGTCATCTTTATTTATGTACAAATCCGCAAGTGGGAGAGGTTGCCCGGTTATTGTTATATGTTGAGATTTTTTCTGTAAAGCTTCTGGCTTTACAACATTAAAAGTTACTGAGCGAACCCCCTCGTGTATGGTGCGTAAAATACGTAAAATAAATTTATGGTATTTTTGATTAAGCCAGTCCTTAACAAATTCATTTGGAACGCCGATAATTACATCTCCATCTTTATAATCAACAATACGAGTATTCTTAAACCAAGTATTAAAATTTACTCTTGATAACTCAATTTCAATTTGAGATAAGGCGCTGTTCCAGAGTTGTTGGTAGTCCATAATTCTGTAGTATACACTTGTCTCACATCAGAGCAACTTGACGCAATGATAGACATTAGACTTTAGATGTTAGATTTTAGATTAAACACAAAAAACGACTTCCGAAGGGCCAAATTTTTGAAAATTGAAAATTGAAAATTGGAAATTAAAGCTCAGTTGATTTTTTGAGCTTTTTGACGTATAATTACCCCCATGTCAATTACATATCAACCAAAAAGAAAGAAAAGAGCTACAACACACGGATTCTTAGTTCGTATGGCTACTAAAGGTGGCAAGAAAGTTATAGCTCGTAGACGAAGTATGGGACGCAAGAAACTTTCTGTATAAGAAAGTCCAAAACCCCTTATAAAAACAAGAAATGCCACCAAAAGAAATTAGACTTTCACGGGCAGATTTTAGTAAATTAAGTAAAAGAGCGACGCTTCGCTCCCCTCTTTTTGATATAACTTATTCCCCAAGCGAAAGCCTTAAAGTCGCCTGTGTCATTGCAAAAAAAAGAGTAAAGCTTGCAGTTGAAAGAAATAGAATTAGAAGAAAAACCTATCATGCTTTTAAAGAAAGTAAATTTAATAAAAATTATATTATAATAATTTATCCGAGAATGGAAATGTTAAAATGCCCATACCAAGAATTAGTAATGGAGTTCTCTAAAGTTCTTGCTACACTAAAGTAAAGGTTTCTCACAGCACGCTGACGAGGTATAATGTAAGAGCTCACCCACACTAACACGTAGCAAACCAAAAGGCATTTAAACCTCTTTATGTCGTCACTCGGACTAAATATAAAAGATTACTTTTCTACTTAGCTCCTCGCTAGCCAAAATAACAAAATAAAAATATGTTCCACACCATCTTTTACGAACCCCTTTATAATCTAGTTGTAGTTATGCTACAAATTGTTCCGATGCATGACATTGGTCTTGCTATAATTTTGGTTACCATCGTTGTTAAAGGAATACTATACCCCTTAAACATGTCGGCGCTTAAGAACCAGCATGTAATGAAAAGTCTAGAGAAGGAATTGAATGACATAAAAGAAAAGCATAAGGACAGCCCGCAAGAGTCTTCTAAAAAAATGATGGAGATTTATAAAAGAGAAAATATAAATCCATTTGCAAGCCTGCTTACTATAATAATTCAGATGCCAATTTTGATTGGGCTTTATTTTGTTATTGCAAAAGGATTGAGTGCTGACCCAACATCCCTGTATTCTTTTGTGAAGTTCCCAGAGACATTACATGTGGAAGCTTTTGGAATATTAGATGTAACAAAGAAAAGTTTAATCATTGCGATTCTAACCGGTATTTCTTCTTATGTTTTGGCCCGTAGACAAACTTCAACAATGGATACAAAAAAATCCGCAGGCGAAGAAACTTTCCAAGACCATTTTATGAAATCAATGAAGATTCAATTGCTTTATGTTTTGCCTTTAATTATTGCAGTATCCGCATATGTCCTCCCCGCAGCTCTTGGACTATATTGGATAACCGGAAACATAATTGGAATATTCCAAGATTTTCACACAAAGAAAAAATTAGCAGAAATGAAATTGGGAGGTAAGTAAGAAGTTAGAGGCTAGGAGATAATGCAAGACATACGAGTTTCGTAATTCAAAGTTTAGAAAGGCAGGTGGCAACATCACAAACATAATTTTTTACGAAACACATATTAGTGCTTGTTTTCCCTGGGTCAATTGGGCAGGCCCACTTTGGTAAAGTATAAGGATATCCTGATGCTGATGTACAGTCAGAACTTTGGTCATTTGGATTACCAGAACCACAACAATTATAAGAAGCAGAAACCATCATGTCTCTAGTTATTCCGGGGTAACTTTGTTTTATTAAAGAATATTTTTCTTTTATTAAAGCAACACCTTTCGCAATATTTGTAGCAGGGTCAAGATCCGCTTGAGTACATCCCCCCACTTTTTTATTTATTTGCATAAGCCCACAGTCTACAGAGCCATCAGTGTTAGTGTGGACAGGAGGGCTAACAATTCCTCTAGACTCTCTACACATTAAAACGGTTACGAGTTTGGGGTTGACCCCTTGTTTGGTTGCTTCTAGATTTATTATTGAGGCATAGGTTGTAGTATCGCAACCTTTTAAGGCTTCACAGGTATTCGTTAAGCAGACCTCCCCACTAGTACTAACACTTTTTTTAAAAATACTTTCGTCCGAGCATGAAGCTCCAGTTGAGCTGACCCCACCACTAGCTAACACTGGCAATTGCGACCCAGCACGCATGCTCATTACAGTAATCTTATTAAAATCCAAATTCCCACTCACCATATCTGGATTAACAGCCATAAACAAAACAACAAGAGAAAAAGAACCGAGTAATACAGTTAAAGAAGTAGTAATAATCTTATTAGCAGCAGTAACCTTAGCAGG
>Ga0265292_1001369_pt1 | contig 21751 bp, 25 predicted proteins | sample Munlanlewell296A_FD_189080 | JGI IMG/M metagenome (GOLD analysis project Ga0265292, IMG submission 189080) | Leachate microbial communities from a municipal landfill in Southern Ontario, Canada - Leachate well 296A | ecosystem: Engineered > Solid waste > Landfill > Unclassified | place: Canada... | reverse complement strand
GGATTCGATCCGGGAGTACGTGAAGGAGCGGGAGGACCGGGACCATTGCGTCTACTGCGGGCGGGAGGAGGCCCTGACCCTGGAGCACCTCTTCCCGAGGGCGTTCCGCGGACCCGAAGACGAAAAGAATGCGGTCTGGGCGTGCGCCTCCTGCAACTCCAGCAAGGGGGCCCGACGCCTGTACGAATTCTGGACGGTGAGGGATGGCTTGAAGGCCGCAAAGTACGACGTCCCCCGCCTCGCGGAGGGTAAGTACCTCAAGCTCCTGTACGACGTGTTCGAGGAAGCCGAGGTGCTCGACGTGGACGAGGACGGCCTACATGCCCGCTTCTGTTCCCAATGCGACCTGAACCCCCTCTGCGAGCGAGAGGACTCCGTGGGGAGGCTTTCACCGCTCTGCCTGGACGGGGTCGCGACCGCGGTCCTCCGGACGACCGCGTGACACGTGCGGCCGAATGCTTCAAATCCCCCACGCGGACATAGTAAGGGCACATGATACCCAGACCCCGAGGACCCGGAGACGTGCTCCCGGGTCCGGAGGAGCCCATCCCCGCGCCGCGCGGCGGTGAACCGGTGTCCATGGTCTTCCAGGCCATGGAGGAAATCGACCTCCTGAAGAACGCCATCGAGGGGCTCACAAAGCGCCTGGAGGCCCTGGAGCACCGCGTCGCGTCCCTCGACGCTCCGAAGGCCTGAAACCACTTACCGCCCGAAGACCCGGCGTAGGTACCAGGGGCTCACCGCGATCGCGACGAGCTCCTCCTTCCCGTCGAAGAGGTCCCGCATCTCGGGAATCGTCGAGCGGAAGAAGAAGGCCTTGACGCGGTCGATGCCCGCGGGCACGCTCTTCACTAGGTCCACGAGCTGGTCCGTCGCGTAGATCCGCAGAATCGATGGGTCGGCGGCGGAGCGCACGTTTGCCTCCGAGCCGGAGCGCTTCGGGATTCCGCGTGTGTACTCGAACCGCGTCTCGAGGTTACCGTCGTTTGCATCTTGCAGCTGTAAGTGCTCCAGAATCGTGGTGTCCAAGCCCTCGCCGCGACTGATTTGCTCATGGTGGACCTGTGCCGGCAAGGAGGTCTTGTACTTGCCCGGGACCGCAGCAGGATGCGCGGTGAAAATCCGGAGGTTGAGCCCCGCTTCCTCCCCTGTCTCCGGATTCTTCACGGGAATCGCGAAGCCCACATCGCGGCTGCTCGCGTCCGCCGCGGGCTTCGTGTTCGCGTCGAGGTTCAGGAGGGCCTCGTTGAAGATCACGGAGAAGTTAGCACCCGCGAAGGGGCCGTCCGGGTCAGGGTCGAACACCCACGGCCTCCGGAGGCGGGACTGCACCGCCTCCGGGTCGCAGCGGAAGTTGAGGACGAACCGTGAGGCAATCGTCGTGTCGAGGAGCATCGGCATGGGCCTCGCCTGCGACGACGAAAGACCTCGCACGCTATTGCCCTTCCGGAATCAACGGGGTTGGTGAGAGAGGCGGTTTCTTGGCTTTCGGCGCGCGACGAAGCATACTTCGACATCTTTATATATGCCTCCGTTTCTCGCACGCGCCATGGAACTCCCTCTCCGCGAGAAGATCGCGGGCGAGATCGTCCTCTCCGAGGCCCCGGGAAAGACGATGCGCAAGTGGCGGGAGGAGCTCCACATCTCCCAGACGGACCTCGCGCGGCACATGCACGTCTCCCCGAGCGTGATCTCCGATTACGAGGCGGGGCGGCGCACGTCCCCCGGCATCAAGACGATCCACCGGCTCGTGGACGCCTTCCTCGAGATCGACCAACGCTCCGGGCGCCGCCTCTCCAGGCGATTCGAGGAATACTCCGACGCGATCCCGTCCATGAAGGACTGGCCCGTCGGGATGCGGGCCTCGGACTTCCTGAGGAAGATCGAGGGGAAGCTCCTGACGAGCGGACTCAACACCCGCCGCCTGCTCAACGGCTACACGGTCATCGACTCCATCAAGGCCATCACGACCTTCGACGCGAACGACTACCTGAGGATCTACGGGGCCACGAGCGAGCGGGCCCTCCTCTTCATCGGCGTCAAGTTCGGCCGCTCGCCCATGATCGCGGTGAAGGCCCATCCCCTCAAGCCCGCGATGGTCGTCTACGTTCAGCCGGAGAACATCGATGAACTCGCAATCAAGCTGGCCGAGATGGAGAATATCCTCTTAGCAAGGACGGATCTGGACCCTCCGGAAGTCATCGAGCGGCTGGAGCGGTTGCAATGAACGCAGGCATCGTGAGCTATGGTGGCTACATCCCGCGCTTCCGGATCACCCCGCAGATGATCGGGGCGGTGTGGGGCGCGGACGGCGAGGCGATGGGGCGCGGGCTGAACATCAAGTCCAAGTCCGTCCCCGGACCCGACGAGGACGTGATCACGATCTCCGTCGAGGCCGCACGGGCGTGCATGGCCAAGGTGGACATCGACCCCACGGAGATCGGCGCGATCTACGTCGGGTCTGAATCCCATCCCTATGCGGTCAAGCCGACGGCCACGATCGTGGCGGAGGCCATCGGCTCCGCGCCGGTCATGACCGCCGCGGACTTCGAATTCGCCTGCAAGGCGGGCACCGCCGCCGTCCAAGCCACGATGGGGCTCACCCTCTCCAAAATGATGAAGTACGGACTGGCCATCGGCTCGGACACGTCCCAGGGCGCGCCGGGGGACGCGCTGGAGTACAGCGCCTCCGCAGGCGGAGCCGCGATGCTCATCGGCACCGATCACGTCATCGCGGAGATCGCCCACACGGTCTCCTACACCACCGACACCCCGGACTTCTGGCGACGGGAGGGGCAACGCTACCCGAGCCACGGCGGACGTTTCACCGGCGAACCCGCCTATTTCAAGCACGTCCTCGCCTGTGCCAACCTCCTGTTCAAGCGCGCGGGTTCGAAGCCCGAGGACTACGACTACGCCGTCTTCCACCAGCCCAACGGCAAGTTTCCCGTCCGCGCGGCGAAGCAGCTCGAGTTCAAGGATGTTCAGATCGACACGGGCCTCTGCGTGCGAGACATCGGGAACACCTACAGCGCGGCCATCCTCGTCGGGCTCGCGGCCATCCTGGACGAGGCCGACCCGGGCGACCGTATCTTCGCCGTGGGCTACGGCAGCGGCGCAGGTTCCGACGGCTTCGACATCACCGTCACCGATCAGATCAAGAAGATCAACCGACACGCGACGCACACGATCAAGCAGCAGATCGCGGACCACGTGTTCGTCGACTACGCGACCTACGCGAAGTACCGCGGGAAGATCCTGCTCCGGGAGGCCTGAGCATGCGCGACGTGGCGGTCATCGGCGTCGGCGAGACCGAGTTCGGAGAGCTGTGGGACCGCTCCTTCCGGGACCTCGGGATCGAGGCCGGGCTGAAGGCGATCCAGGACGCGAAGATCGCGTCCGAGGAGATCGACGCGGTCTACATCGGCAACATGAGCGCGGGGAAGTTCATCGACCAAGAGCACGTGTCCGCGCTGGTGGCGGATTACGCGGGCCTCGCGGACATGCATCTGCCCACCGTGCGCGTCGAGGGCGGCGGGGCCTGCGGAGCCATCGCACTCCTCCAGGCGCGTCTAGCCATCGCCTCGGGCATGTACGACATCGTGGTGGTCGGTGGGGCGGAGAAGATGACCGACGTGGGCGACGTGCAGGCGGCGGAGATCCTCTCGAGCACCGCAGACCAGGAGTGGGAGAGCGTCTTCGGCGCTACCTTCGCCGGGCTGTACGCCATGATGGCGCGCCGCCACATGCACGAGTACGGCACCACGCGGGAGCAGCTCGCCTCCGTGGCCGTGAAGAACCACAAGAACGGCGCCCTCAACCCGGAAGCCCAGTTCCAGAAAGAAATCACACTCGATGCGGTCCTGAACTCTCCGATGGTCGCGGAGCCCCTCGGGCTCTTCGACTGTGCGCCCCTAAGCGACGGGGCCGCGGCGGTCGTGCTCTGTGCGGCGGACAAAGCGCGCAAGTTCACGGACACCCCGATCCTCTTCAAGGGCTCCGGCCAGGCGAGCGACTTCCTTGCGCTCCATGACCGGAGGGACCTGTGCACGATGGACGCGACCGTGGTCGCGGGCAAGCGCGCCCTCGCGGAGGCCAAGTTGGAGCCGAAGGACATCCAAGTCGCCGAGGTCCATGACAACTTCACGATCACGGAGATCCTGGCCATCGAGGACCTGCGCTTCGTCGAGAAGGGCAAGGGAGGCCCCGCCACACTGGACGGGGTCACGGCCCTGAACGGCAAGTTCTCCATCAACACCTCGGGCGGACTCAAGGCCCGTGGGCAACCTGTCGGTGCGACGGGTGTCGCTCAGGCCGTGGAAATCGTAAAGCAACTCCGCAACGAGGCGGGCAAGCGCCAGGTCGTCGGGGCGCGGCGAGGGCTCACGCACACTCTGGGAGGCACGGGAGCCACGGCCGTCGTCCATATCTTCGAGCGGGGGGACTGAGATGGCCATCCCCAGGTTCTGGCGGGAGATCGGCAGCCGGTACAACCTCATCGGCACGAAGTGCAGTAACTGCGGCAAGGTCGACTTCCCGCCCCGCGCCGTGTGCCCGGACTGCGGCCGCAAGTCCATCGGGAAGATGGAAAGGCTCCAGCTCGCAGGCAAGGGGACAGTCGTCACGTACACGGTCATCCACGACGCGCCCGCACAGTTCGAGATGCAGAAGCCCTACGTGATGGCGATCATCGAGATGGACGAGGGCGCCCGCCTCACGGCCCAGCTCATCGACGTCAAGCCGGAGGACGTGAAGATCGGCCTGCGCGTCCATTCGACCTTCCGCAAGCTCGGCCAAGAAGGCGAGGCCGGCGTGATCCACTACGGATACAAGTTCCGACCCGCGGTCTCGAACTAGAGGACCCACTTCCCGTCCCGGATGATCTCTCTCCCGCCAATCTCGACGGTCCCGTGCACGAGGGATCCAGCAAAGCCGTAGCTACTCTGGTTACCCCCACCGAGCTCGCGGTTATCGCCGATTCCGATCGTGGCGGCCCCGGAGACGACGTAGTTCGTGAGGAATCCCGGCTCGGCGCGGGGGTTGAACCCGAGAGCGAACGAAGCGAACATATCTTTCGCTCCCGTCCCCGTGGACCAGCCGGTCTGGGCCGACGCGAGATTGCGCTTCGCGGTGAAATCCTTCAAGTGGCCGTGTCCGAATGTCCACGCGAGTCCCTGAATCACGCGTCCGACCTGGGGGACGCCCACGTCGCATACGAAAGTGCCTTCGGCGCTGTCCTCGATGGGCGCAACCCACACGGCACCCGCCGGCAGGTTCGCATCATGGTTCCCCGCGGCCAGATCCTCGTCGCTGATGACCCCGTCGTTGATGTGGGGAACCCGGTCGGACCCCGCGAGCCGGAACCTCAGGTCCGTCCCGTTGTCGGCCGTGACCCGCACGTCTCCGGGCTGCGAAAGAAGAGCGGCGACCTTCTTCCCGTGAGCCTCCAGCCGCGCGTAATTGGCCGCGATGGCGCCCTCCACAGACGCCTTCCACTTCACGTAATTGAAGCCGTAGGTCTTCGCGCGGTCCCGCGTGACCGTCCCGATGTCCACGCCCAGGTTCTTCGGCTTCCTCTGGAGGGTCTTTTCGTGATGGGCCTGCTCCCCGGCGAACATCGCCGCGAACTTCTCCTGCGGCACGCGGGCCATGGGCCCCGGGTCCTTCGGGCCGCCGAGCCACACGTAGGACTGGGCGTACTCCGCGAGGCCGAGGCAGTGGGCGGAAACCTTGCGGAGGTTCTCGTCGGAGTAGCTCTTGAATTGCTCGTAAAAGAGACGGTCCGTGTCCAGGACGAGGAGAGGATCCGCGCCGAGCTTTTGGCATTCGATGGCGACCTGCTCGGCCAGATCGACCGTGTGCGGATAGGTGGAGATGATGACGCTCTCGTATTCCTTCGGCCTGAGACTTCCCCGGACGATGCTGCGCGCTAACCTCTGGGCGGTGACCACAGAACTCCCCGGGACCCGTATCGACGCGCGGTCGTATTAGGCTAGTGCCGCAGGCGGTGCCGCGTCCTGAGGCTTCGGTCTATACCCTACCGGGCCCGCACGGCTCCGGCAAGGGGCCGACGAGACTCACCGGACAGATGGAGCGAAGCTTTGACACGCGCCTCGCGGGACATTTGTCGCACTTTCGGCAGACGGAGCAGGTTTCCCAGGATCACCTTGCGGCCCGTCGCATTCGAACGCATAAGCCGCAGAAAGTCCCGGACCCCTTCCCGGTTCTTCCACCCCTGGATGTGGGCCGCAAAGCCCTGTTCCGCGAGCTCCTCGAGGGCATGGCGCGAGAGACCGTCCTCGTGATACTCATAGATACGATGGTTTCGCTTCCAGTCGTCCGGCTGCACGATGCCCGCCTGGATGAAGTCCTTCCAGGTCTGGTTCCGGAGAGACTCTAGGAGCCTCGGCAGGTACCGGGCATCGTTCCACGTGGGGACGATCACCGAGACTCGGGGGTGCATCGCCTCACCGAGCGCCCTCTCGCCGGATAAGCGCGCCGGGCACGCTCACGGCCGCGTGGTCATGCTCGGTCCCGGTCTGGGCACGTGACGCATCCAGCTGAAGTAGATGCCCAGGGAGATGTAGATGAGGAGCAGGACGCCCAGGACCGCGGCCCAGGTGGCGAGCACGAGCTGCCCGGAGATCGTGCGGCTCGCGTACAGGCTGAGGAGGAAGGAGAGCAGCACGAGGGCCACGCCGCCAATCACGTCGGACAGGGCGCGGAAACGGTGCCGCCCGACCACGACGCGCAGGGTCGCGGTGACGAAGCTCGCGATCCCCATGAGGAAGAAGAACAGGACCGCGCTCGTGATGACGCCTTCGGGCGGGCGAGTGAAGAGCCCGTTGCGGACCACCCGGTCCGACCACAGGCGCAGGTCCGTTCCCAGGTTCGGGTTCGTGTAGAACACGAACCCCACGACGAACAGGAAGAAGGCCAGGCCGACGAGGCCCATGAAGTCCGGGCCCCTCTCCCTTGGCCACGTCCACCAGAATGGAGGTGGGGGAGGGGAGGGCGGAGGCGGCGACACCGCGGTCGGCGAGGGGGCCGGGGCGGTCCCCGCGATCGGAACTCCGCATGAGAAACAGAACTTCGCGTCGTCCTTGTTCTCCGCGCCACAGCTGGGGCATTTCAGCATGAGAGGTCACCCACGGGGCCGCGATGCACGGGGACGGACCTAAAGCTATGGGTATTTACTGAATGGAAGGGCCTCGGTCGCGGGCTCCTCCCTCCGGTCCCTGGGGTCCACGGGCGGGATGACCCAGCGGCCGTCCGATAGCGAAAGACTTGCATTGGTCGGATATGCCCCACACCTCGCCTCCCGAGAGAGCCATCCCCCCTCTCTCCACCATCCGCGGCAACCTATGGGGACGGATGGTTTCGGTGGTTCCGCGGACGGGCATCTCACCCTTCGTTCACTAGGCGGACGCACCAGGACTCGAATCCTGGGTCGTCAGGCGATCTCTCTCGATGATCCCGCTCCGCGTAGCTCCCACAGCAGACCGTTCCCCACCGGCCGACGCAGGACCTCACCCTCGCCCTCCAACTCCTCAAGGACGATCTCCGCGTCGTCGTCTGTCGCGCCCAAGACGGCCGCGACCTCCCTGGTCGCGCATCGCCCATAGCGCTGAAGGAGGCTCCTCACCGAGACCTTCGCAGTCCCGATTCGCCCAGGCCGAAGCTCAGGGTCGAGCTTCTGCAGGGCATCGTCAAAGACTTCCCACGGCTGCCAGCCTTCCAACCGTAGCGACTCCTCGGCGTAGCCGACCACGAACGTCGGAAAGCCCGTAATCGCGAGGTCTCTGCATTCCTCCCGATCGCTCCGGAAGGCTCGCTCAGCGGACCCGTCCTGGATGGCCGCCTTGAATGTGCCTACTTCAAGGTCGACCTCGGCCGCGACGCCTTCCTGCACGCCCGTCCGATGGATGCCGCGGCCCTCGACGGTCCATGCCTCGCGAAGCAGCCTCAAGTACCGTCGGCCCCGCTCGCGTCCCTGGAGTTCCGCGGCCTTCACGGCGAGGCACGCGGGCCACGTGGAATCGAAGTCGTCCACGCTGTTGGTCATCCGCTCGGCATCCATGGGCATGCGGTGCTGCGCGGCCACGGCCTCGAAGAACGCGAGGACGGAGTCCTTCCAGCGGCCTCCGGACATCCGGGCCCACTGTTCCCGGACCGGGCTGAAGTCTTCGAACAGCCCGCCCATGCGCGTCTCGATCTCCACGGAGTCCGGGTAGAGGACCTCGAAGCGACGGATCGCCGGCTCGCACCCCCAGCACCAGACGTTGTGCGGGTCCGTGTACCAGACGATCCGGATTTTCTCCGCCATGGGCCTCCCGTTCGGGATTTGCAGGGACGCCGACCTTCATAAACTACTCGCCGCGGCCCTCGGCTCAGACCCCGAGGACCTTCCCGAGATCGCGGCGCAAGGCCTCCTCGACGACGCGCACACGGTCACCAGGGACGGCCCGAGCCACGCGTCGACAGCCTTGCTCGCGGGCTGTGAGGTCGGGATACGCTATGGGCGCGGCGGTCCTGGGGGACCGTGAGAAGCCGCCGTGGGCTATCGTGCCAAACTATTTAGACCGTCGTCGCCGTGAGTCGGGAAGGGGGACAGTGCCGCATTCCGTGAACGGGCGTGGCGTGGCTCCATGATCTCGGCCATCGTGCTGGCGGCAGGCATTTCGTCGCGGATGGGCGAGCTCAAGCCCCTGCTCCGTCTTTCGGGCCGTCCCCTCCTCGCCCATGCTCTCGAATCCGTCCGCCGCTCGCGGGTCGGACACGTTGTTGTGGTCCTCGGCGCGGAGGCGGACCGCGTTCGACGGGAGATTCCGCTGGACGGCGCCACGGTCGTGGTGAACCCGGAGTATGCGGACGGCATGAGCACGTCCCTCCGGGTCGGACTCCGCTCCGCGCCTCCCGATTCCGAGGGCTACTTGATCGTCCTCGGGGATCAGCCCTTCGTCTCGCCCTCGACGATGAACGCCCTCATCGAGCGACGGAGGCGTGACGGGGCGAAGATTCTCGTCCCGACGTTCCGCGGGCGACGAGGCAACCCCGTCCTGGTCGATCGATCCCTCGGAGCCGAACTCGAGCGGGTGCGTGGAGACATCGGATGCCGAGCCCTCTTCGGGCACCATCCCGACGAGCTCGCCGAAGTGCCGGTCGAGGATCCGGGCATCCTGCTGGACATCGATACGCCAGAGCAACTCGCTCGTATCCGCGAAGCGGTGAATCGAGGCGAGGCTCTCGAATCCCTCGTCGAGAAGGCGATCTCAGAGCCTGCTGCCGTCCGTGCGGGCGAGGCGTCGCAGCGGAGGCGGAGCGCGTCCCTTCCGCGACCGGACGTCCTGAGCCTCGCCCTGGAACTCCGCGCGCGCAACGAGCCCTTCGTCCTGGCGACGGTCGTGCGCGCGACGCGCCCCACGTCCGGGAAGCCCGGTCACCGCGCCCTCGTGCGTCCGAACCGCGACATCGTCGGATGGGTGGGCGGGAGCTGCACGGATTCCGCGGTCCTCAAGGAGTCCATGGCGGCGCTGGAGGACGGCCGCGCGCGGCTCCTCCGCCTCACCCGGGACCCGCGCAGGTCGCAGGAAGAAGGGGTGGTCGAATACTACATGGAGTGCCACAGCGGTGGGACGATGGACATCTACCTTGAGCCGAATCTCCCGAGACCCAAGCTGTTGATCGTCGGGGAGTCTCCCATCGCGGAGGCCCTCTCGGGAATGGGGCGCCTCCTGGGGTACCACGTGGTCCTCGCGGCGCCGAAGGCGACCCGCGACGCTCATCCGGATGCGGATGATGTGCTCGATGACCTCGAGCGGCTCGCCACGGCGGTAGGCCGGGACACGAGCGTGGTCGTGGCGACGATGGGAAAGTACGACGAGACGGCCCTTCGCGCCCTCGCATCTTCTCCGGCCACCTACGTGGGGCTGGTCGCGAGCCGGAAGCGGGCGAGCGTGGTCCTCGAAAGCCTGCGGAAAGCCGGCGTTGCGCCCGATGCGGTCGAGCGAATCCGCAGCCCCGCAGGCTTGGACCTCGCTGCGGAGACACCGGAGGAAATCGCCCTCAGCATCCTGGCCGAAATCACCCAGGTTCGCAGGACCGCTCCCATCGTTGAAGCCTTGCGGGCCGAGCCTGCGCCGAGCCCGGTGCGGGCCTCGAGCCTCGATGTGGTCTGCGGGATGGAGGTGGACCCGCAGACACCTCTCACCGCGCTCCATGCGGGCACGACGTACTACTTCTGCTCCGAGGGCTGCAGGGCGCGGTTCTTAGAGAGTCCGGACGCTTTCCTCCGCTAGGTCTGCCGCCGCGCCCTCGAGCCTCTTCCGGGCGTTCTCGAAGAAAGCGCTCGTCTTCTTGTCAATCGTCCCACCCATGAGGCGCGCGCCCATGCTCGCGATGGGGCCGCTGATGGCCACATCGGCCCGCCATCGGACCGTCGCCGTGCCTTGCGCCTCGGACACTTCAATCGTCGCGTCGATGTCGAACCCGCTGCCCATCCCGGACCCGTGCACCCGGAGGCGGGCGCGCTCGGGCGTGACGCGCTCCACGACCGCCGCGGACCAGGTGAAGGTCCCCTTGATGAACCCGACGCCCGACTTGACGGTGCCCTTGAAGTGGTCTCCGTCCACGACCTCGATCGTGTGTTCGTCGTCGATGCATGTGGAGAGGTCCTTCGGGTCGAGGAAGAAGGCGAAGACCCTCTCTCGCGGGGACCGCAGGCCGAACGTTCCTTCGAGCTGCATGGGAGCCACCGACCGGTGTGTCAGGCCTCTCCTTTCTCGTGGAGGATCTTCCAGACCTTCCAGGGGGTGATGGGGATGTCGATGTGCGTCACCCCGAGGGGCGAGAGCGCGTCCACGACCGCGTTCACGATGGCCGCCGGAGAGCCGACCGTGGCCGACTCGCCAACGCCTTTGGCTCCGAGAGGGTGGTGCGGCGACGGCGTGACGGTCTTCGCCGTCTCCCAGCGGGGCGTCTCGACCGCCGTGGGCAGAAGGTAGTCCATGAAGGACCCGCCCTGGATGTTCCCGTTCTCGTCGTACTCGATCTCCTCGAGCATGGAGGCCGCGAAGCCCATCGTCAGCGCCCCGTGGATTTGGCCCTCCACGATCATCGGGTTGATGATCGTCCCGCAGTCGTCGACTGCGACGAAGCGGCGGATCTTGACCTCGCCCGTCTCCTTGTCGATGTCCACGACGCAGATGTAGCTCCCGAAGGGGAAGGTGAGGTTCGGCGGATCGTAGTAGTCGACGGCCTCCAGGCCCGCTTCCATGCCCTGCGGATGGTTCGTGTAGGCGGCGAAGGCGACGTCCTGCATCGTCTTCGACTTGCCCGGACTGCCCTTGACGACGAACTTGTGGTCCTTCCATTCGACGTCGTCCGGCCGCGCCTCGAGCAGGTGGGCCGCGATCTTCTGCGCCTTCTCCCGGATTTTCCGGGCCGCCATCACCGCGGCGGCGCCGGCGGTCGGCGTGCTGCGGCTCGCGTAGGTGCCCAGGCCGTACGGGGCCGTGTCCGTGTCACCCTCTTCGATCTCGATGTCCTCGGCGGAGAGGCCAAGCTCCTCCGCAAGAATCTGGGCGTAGGTCGTCTCATGCCCTTGGCCCTGGGACTTCGTTCCGAAGCGGGCGATCGCCTTGCCCGTGGGATGGATCCGGATCTCGCAGGAGTCGAACATCTTCAGGCCTAGGATGTCGAAGGTTTGGGAGGGCCCCGCGCCAACGATCTCCGTGAAGCTGGAGATGCCGATGCCCATGTATTCGCCGCGCTTCCGCTTCTCCTGCTGCTCCTTGCGCAGCTCCTCGTAGCCGATGAGATCCATCGCCTTGCGCAGGGCCGCCGGATAGTCTCCGCTGTCGTAGGTCCAGCCCAGGGCGGATTTGTACGGGAACGAGGCGGGGGGAATGAAGTTCTTCATCCGCAACTCGGCCGGGTCCATCCCGAGCTTGTGTGCGAGGATGTCCACCATCCGCTCGATTGTGTACGCCGCTTCGGTGACGCGGAAGGAGCAACGGTACGCGATCCCGCCCGGGGGCTTGTTCGTGTACGCGGCGTCGACCTCGACGAATGCCTTCTCAAAAGGATAGGAGCCCGTGACGATGTGGAACAGGCCCGCGGGGAACTTGGACGGGTTCGCGGCCGCGTCCGTGTAACCATGGTCCGCGATCGTCTTCACCCGGAGGGCCTTGAGCTTCCCGTCCTTCGTGGCCCCGACCTCCGCGGTGATGCGGTAGTCCCGCGCGAAGGAATCGGATTGGATGTTCTCCGAGCGATCCTCGATCCACTTCACCGGGTGCCCGGTCTTGAGGGCCGCGACGACCGCGATGACGTAGCCCGGGTACACGGGCACCTTGCCACCGAAGCCGCCCCCGATGTCCGGGGAGATGATCCGGATCTTGTGCTCCGGGAGACCGGCCACGAGGGCGAAGACCGTGCGAATCACGTGCGGCGCCTGGGTAGTCATCCAGACCGTGAGCTTGCCCATCGTGTCGAAGGCGGCGACGCACCCGCACGTCTCGATGGACGAGACGTGGATCCGGGGGATGTACAAGTCCTCCGCGACGACCACGTCAGAGTCCTTGAGGGCCTCGTCCGTCCCCTTCTTGTCGCCGACCTCCCAGTGCCAGATGCGGTTCGTCTGTTCCTTGCGGTCGGGACGCAGGATCGGCGCCCCGGGCTCCAGGGCTTTCCTCGGGTCCACGACCACAGGCAGGGGCTCGTACTCGACCTCGACCGCCGCGACGCCGTCCGCGGCCGCATACCGGCTTTCCGCAACGACGGCAGCGACCTCCTGGCCCTGGAACATGACCCGCTCCACGGGCAGGACCATCTGGCGGTCCGACATGAGGGTGGGCATCCAGGACAGGTTCGCGGCCTCCAGGTCCTTTCCCCGGATGACCGCCAGGACGCCGGGCACCTTGAGCGCCTTGTCGATGTTGATAGACTTGATGCGCGCATGCGCGTAGGGACTCCGGACGATGTCCAAGTACAGCATTCCTGGCAGCTTCACGTCGTCCACGTAGTTGCCTTTGCCGCGAATGAAGCGCGCGTCCTCCTTCCGCTTCATCGATTGGCCGATCCCACCGTGGACGGTCATGCCGAGCCACCTCCCTTGGATTCGCGCATCTTGCGCGCGGCGTACTGGACCGACTTGATGATGTTCAGATAGCCCGTGCACCGGCATAGGTTTCCCGCGATCGCGTGGCGGATGTCCCCTTCTGTCGGGTTCGAGTGCTTCGATAGGAAGGCCACCGAGGTCATCATCATCCCCGGGGTGCAGAACCCGCACTGGAGCCCATGCTCCTCATGGAAGCCCTCCTGGATCGCGTGGAGCTTGCCGTCCTTCTCCAGTCCCTCCACCGTCATGACGTCCCGGCCGTCCGCTTGGACCGCGAGAATCGTACACGACTTGACCGCCTTTCCGTCGAGGAGGACCGCGCAGGCCCCGCAGTTGGTCGTGTCGCACCCGATGTGGGTGCCCGTGAGGCCCAGGTTCTCGCGAAGGAAGTGGACGAGGAGCGTGCGGGCCTCGACCTCGGCGGTCCTCGGGGTCCCGTTCACCTTGGCGGTGACCTTGTAGAGGGGCGCGAATCGCGCCTCCTCCTCGGCTTCCATGGGGGACTCGGCGAGGGCCATCTCAGGCACCCCCGCGGGCCCGCTCGTGAGCCCGACGCAGTGCCCGCACCGTGAGGACGGCCACCATGGCCTTCTTGTACTCGGCCGGACCGCGGAGATCCGACACCGGGTGGGACGCACTGCGGGCCAGATCGGCTGCGCCACGGAAGGCGGCCTCGTCCGGGGCGCGCCCTACCAGGCCGGCCTCCGCTTCCCTGGCCTTGAGGACGGTGGATCCGACCGCGGTCAACCCGATCCCCGCCCCCTCGACCTTGCCTTTCGCCTCGAGGAGGGAGGCGGCCACCCCCACGATGGGGAAGTCGCCGGCCCGCTTCTCGAGCTTCACATAGGCGGTCCCTTGTCCCATGAGCGCTTTCGGGACCTGGATCTCGACCATGATCTCGTTCGGCTCGAGGGCCGTGGTGAAGGTGTCCACATAGAACTCCTCTGCGGGAATCGTCCGCGTCCCTTTGGGCCCCTTCGCGAGGAAAACCGCTCCGAGGGCGAGCATGCAGGCAGGGAGGTCGTTCGCAGGGTCCCCGTGGGACACGTTGCCCCCGACCGTCCCCATGTTCCGCACCAAGGGATCGGCGATGACCGATGCGGCATCGGAGAAGATGGGATACCGCGCGCGGATCAGTTCGGAGTCGTTGAGGTCGTTCGTCCGGGTGAGGGTCCCGATCTTCAGGTGGTCGCCTTCCTCCCGGATGTAAGAAAGGTTCGGAATCCGGTTGATGTCCACGAGCGCTCTCGGCTCCGCGAGCCGCAACTTCATCACGGGGAGCAGACTTTGGCCCCCGGCGAGGACCTTTGCATCCCCGCCGAACCGATCCAAGAGCTGAATGGCGTCATCCACTGAAACAGGCGCGTAGTACTCGAACTGTGGTGGTATCATCGACCGCTTCCCCCTTAGGCAAACTTACGACTGGCTTCCCCTGATAGAAAGGCGCACGGGACATCGCGAACAGCGGATAAAAGCCTTTACCAAAAAAGGGCAGGAAAGGGTGGGATCATCCAGCCGGGCGCCCGACGGAGGGGTGGGTGCTGAGCCGGCCGATGACCGGAACATCCCGAGACGACCGCTTCGGGAAATCTAAAGGTTCAAATATATCGCGATATATCGATATGGCTATGGACCGTGGCGCCCTAGTTGCACCGACATTCCCCTTCCTGGCGAGAGGGAGGTTCCGGATTCTCCTCCTGCGCACCTTGGAGGACCAACCCATGCACGGCTACGAACTCATGAAAGTCCTCGAGGAGCGGTTTCAGGGGTTTTACAAGCCCAGCGCGGGTGCGATCTACCCCGCTCTGCGCTCCCTGCTCCGAGAAGGCTACGTCGCCGTGAGTGGCGCGGAGAGGCGCAAGACCTACCGGATCATGCCCAAGGGCCGGGCGTTCCTCAGGAGCCACGAGGCGGACATGGAGAAGCGCTTCCGAGCCTTCGAGAGCGCGGTGGGCTCCGAGCGGGCATCCCTGTTCCGCGAGCTGCGGACCACGGGGAAGCTTCTCGGTGCGAACCTGAAGAGCATCACGCCGGACCAGGCGGAGGAGCTGCGCGCGGTCGTGGTCCAAATGCGCGAGCGAATGATGAGAATCCTTGCGAAGTGATCGGGGTGACACCATGTCGGGCAACGTAATCGCGGTCTCGGGATTGACGAAGCACTTCGGCGAACTGAAGGCCGTGGACCGCGTCAGCTTCGAGGTCAAGGAAGGCGAGATCTTCGGTTTCCTCGGGCCCAACGGCGCGGGCAAGACCACGACGATCAACATGCTCACGACGGTCCTTCGGCCCACCGCGGGCGGGGCGAAGGTGGCGGGACATGACATCACCCACGACCCACTCGGCGTGTGCAAGTCCATCGGACTCGTCCCGCAAGAGTACCCTCTTCGCGAGCCACGCCCTCTTCCCGATAAGCATGATGCCCGACTGGCTGAAGGACTCCGCCCAGGTGAACCCCGTGACCTACGGGACCGACGCAGCGAGGCAGCTGATCCTGTTCAGCCCGAACTGGACCTCCGTGATGAACGATTTCCTATTCCTGGGGGTCTTCGCCACCGTATTCGCGGCGATTGGCATCGTCCTGTCCTGGCGGTACCTGAGCAAGTAGGCGCGCGGGGCATCACTATGGAATCACCGGAGGAAGGTTGATCGATGTCGGGCCAACTGGAACGTGCGCACGCTGACGTCGCCCCCGTGAACCTGGAGGGGCTGGGCAAAGACTACGGCACATTCACCGCACTGACGTCCCTCAGTCTAGGGATGCAGGACGGTACATCGTTGGGCTTCCTCGGCCCGAACGGGGCGGGCAAATCCACAACGATCAAGATCATGACGAACCTCATCCGACCGACCCGCGGCAGGGCCTCCCTCTTCGGCATCGACGTGCAGCGAGATCCCACCCGCGCCTTGGCCCGCGTTGGGGCCGTCATCGAGACGCCCGAATTCTACGGGTACCTCAGTCCCCTGGAGACCCTCGCGTATGTCGGCCGCTTGCGCGGCATGTCGAAGCAAGAAGTCGAGAACAGGAGCGAGGAGGTGCTCAAGGTCGTCAAAATGGGCGCATGGGCGGACCACCGGATCCAGGAATTCTCCAAGGGCATGAAACAGCGGCTCGCGATTGCCCAGGCCCTCCTGCACGAACCGGACCTCCTCGTCTTCGATGAGCCGACTTCAGGCCTCGATCCGCGGGGCATGGCCGAAGTTCGGGACGTCATCAAGTCCCTCAAGGGCGAGGGTCGCACGATCTTCATGAGTTCCCACCTGCTGGGGGAGGTCCAGGAGGTCTGTGACGACATCGCCCTTCTGGACCATGGGAAGCTGCTTGTCCAGGGCTCCGTGCGGGAGCTGTCCCGGAGGCCGGGCGTGTCCACGTACCAGGCAACGTTCACCGGGCCTTTGTCCGATGGCGAGCTGGATACCTTGAGGAGCTTTGCGCATGTCGAACAGGTGAGGCGCGCGGCCGAGGGAGCCGTCGACCTTCGCATCGACGGCGGCGAGGAAGCCCAAGCAGAGGTCCTCAGGACGATGATACTCTCAGGTCTGCGCGTCTCTGGCTTCCGACCTCTTGGCTCGCCGCTGGAGCAGCTCTACTTAAGTCGCATCCTGGAGTCGGATCGCATATGAGAGCCAGTGCCGGTGCTCAAGTCTTCACGGTGACGGCCTATGAGATCCGGAAGTACCTCCGGGGTCGGAGGCTGCTGGGCATGCTGCTCCTCCTCGGCGTCATCGTCGCTTTGCTCCTAGGCCTCCCGCCCGCCCTGGGCCTCAAGTACGCAACCGATCCGAACGAATTCGTGGCGTCCTTCGCGAATTTCACGAGCATCCTCGTCGTCCTTGCGGGGGTGCTATTCGCCGCGGACGCCCTTGTATCCGAACATGAGAAGCGCACCGGGTACTTCCTCTTCCCGAATCCCGTGCGGAGGGAGGTCCTCGTCCTGGGGAAGCTGGCAGCGAGCCTGCTCGTTTCGGCCGTCGTCGTCTCGCTCTACTATGGGGCTGCCGCCGTGGCAGCCCTTGTCGTGACCGGTTCCGTCACGTGGGATATCGGGCTGTCGTACGTCTATGCACTGGCCTATATGACCTCTGTCGTCGGTGTGGCGTTCCTGATTTCGTCATCCCTCAGGACAACCACTTCGGCGACCGTCCTCACTTTCTTTCTGTTCATGTTGATCTTCAACATTGTCCAGGCCGTCTTGCCGCTTGCGAAGGTCAATCCATGGTTCATTCCCACCGCCGCGGCCGGTATCATCTCTCATGTCCTATCGCCTACCACGGGTTTCAGGCCGCCGAACGGAGGCGGCGAGTTCATCACGACCTATGTGCCGGACGTGACCACGTCTCTGATCGTGTTCACGTTGTATTTCATTGCGGCCTCTCTCCTTGCGATCCTCCTGTTCCGGCGAAGGGAGCTGTCCTCGTGAGGTGAACGGAGGGGTTAGTCCAGCTCTCCCGCTTCCACCTTCGCGGAATCGGGGAACTTCTTGAGGGTCGCCGACAGTTTGGCCGCTTCCTTCTTCATCCCATCGATGTCCTTTTCCAGCTCGCGGGTGAACTTGCGCTCGGCCGCCGCTCGATGGGTCGCGTAGAGCCGTGCGGAGGTCTGCAGTTCGACAAAACGCCCGGACTGCAGAGCGTCCACGAGGGCCTTGCCCCTCATCACCGCGTCGTTCATCTGTCCAATCTGACTGAGAAAAACCACGATCGCGGGCAAGCGACGCTTCAGCATCGTCGCGTCATCGCTCCAGAGAATCTGCAGGGACCGCCGCTCGTCATCGCGGATCGCCTTGAGCCACGGCCAGCAGGCGTCCAGAGCGCTGCGGAGCATCCGTGAGTCCCCGAACATGTGAGTGAGCTTCGCGTCCGAATAGCCCGGCAGTTCGAGGAGCCCATAGAAGGAGCGCGTGCGAATCTCGTCGTGGCCAGGCCCGGCCCCCGCAAGGAGTCTCAGGAGCGGCTCTGGGTCGGCCCCCTGCAACGGCGCGGGGATTCCGATGCCTCGGCCCGTGGCGGCCTCGAGGAGCGAAGGGATGGCCACGTCCGCACGGGCGCGGGATAGGAAGTCGCGGTAGGCCACTTGGGCGGCCTCATTGAACGCATCCACTTCCTCGACGAACGCGGTGGCATCCGCGGGAGAGGCGGGTGGCTTCGGTACCTTTTCCAGATGTTCCACCTCCCGCCGCAGCTCGCGGATCCTCGCCTCGACGCCGTGGTAACCGTCGCGGTAGAGTCCTTGCAGCCGACGGATCTCCGCGGTCTGCTCCACGACCTTGTCGAGCTTGCGCCAGACCTTGCGCGCGCCGTAGAAGTCCCGCCTGTGCATCTTCCGCAGCGAGGCGTCGAGGATCGCGACGTGTTTGGGCACCAGACGCTTCTCATCATGGACCTTCTTGAGGTCCGCTGCGACCGCGTCCACGTCCCGGAGGAAGATCCTCACCTGACGCCAGTTGTCCACCTCGCTCTCCCGGATGAGGCGGTCCACACGATCACGGAAGCGGTCTAGCTCCCCGCTCAGCGCACCCGGGAGTCCCGCGATCTTCTTTCGCGCCCTCGCGATGGCGTCGAGGAGTTCCGGAGCCGCGGACTCGAACGCATCGGGTGCAGGGACCTCCGAGATGGCCATGGCGACCTCGATGGGACACGGTGATATTTAGGTTCCTAGGAAGGCGGATGTGCCAATGCAGGACCCGAGGTTCGCCTCAGGCCAGTCGCTGATCGAGGACCACGGCGTCCGCACCTGCCGAATCGCGGGATTGGAGAACGAAGGCTTCAAGGACGCGATCGTGGATCGGGCGCGGATGGAGTTGGCGCGGAACAATCCAAACGTCAGGTTATGAACGGAGGCTGAAGAGGACGAAAGTGGACCGGGCTGGCAACGGGGCGATGACCCCTGTAGATTAGAAAGATGCCCGCCCGTCGCCCCGGAACCATTCGCCTTAGGAATGGGACTAGGAGCGATTTTCAATATAGATTTCGCACGTTGACCGCTTTTGCGTGGAATAGGGTCCGAAAAGGAAAAGGGCCGGGCGGTGAGGCCCGGCGTGGGTGGGGAGCGGCGGCAAGCGGTGACACGCTGCGCCGCGGAATTTGTGGGTCGGTTTCGCTCCGCAAAAGCTTAAATGGCGGCTCTCCCTGAGCGCGTCCGATGCAGCTCCGACTCCTCGAGAAGCAGAAGGACTCCCTCCGGGTCGAGGTCGCCAACCCGGATGAGACCGTCATCTATCCCCTCATCACCGCGCTGTTGAAGGACGAGGACGTCTCGGATGCCCTCTACTACACGGGCCACCCGCAGCTCGACAAGCCCGTCCTCACGATCAGGGTGAAGAAAGGGAACCCGGCGGCGGCCTTGAAACGAGCGGCCTCGAGCCTCGCGGACGAATTCTCCGGCGCGAAGCAACTCCTGGAGAAGGAGCTCGCGTAGGCGTATGGAGCGAGACCTCGGGATCGAAGGCTACCTCACCACGACCCAGGGTGTCGGCGGGATCCTTAAGGTTTCTCCGGAGGACTTCGTCGTCGAGGAGATTTCTTCGCCGCCGCCCCCCGCCATCGACGGGCGGTACACGATCGCGACGCTCCGCGTGCGCAACTGGGAGACGAACCGCCTCGTGCGGCAGCTCGCGAGGTCCTTCCGCATCTCCCGCCAGCGCATCGGCTTCGCCGGCACGAAGGACAAGAGGGCCCTCACGACTCAACTGTTCTCGTTCGAGGACCTGACGCCGGAGGAGGTCCAGACCCTCCGCACGAAGGACATCGAGGTCCTCGACGCATTCCGTTCCGCGCGACCCCTGGAGATCGGAGATCTCATCGGGAACCGCTTCCGGATCGTCGTGCGCGACTTGGCCGTGCCACCGGAGAAGACCGCCTCCCTCGTCGAGGAGACGGCTCGGCAGATCCGCGCCTACGGAGGATTCCCCAACTTCTTTGGGGTCCAACGTTTCGGCTCCGTGCGACCCATCACGCACCTCGTGGGCAAGGCCCTCGTGCGCGGGGACTTCAAGGAAGCGGTGGAGGTCTACGTCGCGAACCCCATCGAGGGCGAGAACCCAGAGTCCTTTGAGGTCCGCACCGCGCTCGCAGAGAGCGGGGACATCAAGGAGGCCCTCCACAACTATCCGAGGAGCTACACGTTCGAGAAGGCAATCCTGAACCATCTCGCCGTCCACCCAGACGACTATGTGGGCGCGCTGCGGGTCTTGCCGCAGAACCTGCTCATGATGTTCGTCCACGCCTACCAGTCGTACCTGTACAACCGCGTCTTGAGCGAGCGGATGAGGCGGAGCATGCCCATCCACGAGCCCGTCGCGGGCGACCTGGTCCTCCCCGCAGATAAGCGCGGCCTTCCGGACCGCGAGCGGACGATCGACGTGACGCGCGACAACCTCGAGCGCGTCGCCCAGCGGTGCCGGGAAGGCAAGGCCTGGGTGAGCGCGATCCTCTTCGGCTCGGAGCCGGAGTTTTCCGGCGGGGAGGCGGGACAGATCGAGAAGGACATCGTCGCATCCGAAGGTCTGGGCCCGAAGGATTTTCTCATCCCAGACCTCCCGAGGATCTCGTCGAAGGGGACGCGGCGAGAAATCCTCGCACCCGTGAGAAACCTCCGGGCGAAGGTCGAGGGTACGGAGTTGCATCTCTCCGTGGAACTCACGCGCGGCGCCTACGCCACGTGTCTGCTCCGGGAATTCATGAAGGCGGGCTGAACCCGGCGGCTAGGGCCGCAGGTTCGACCAAAGATCCGCGAAACGGTCGACCGAGTCGTCGTGGAAGCTCTGCCGGTTGGTCACGAGCAGCTTCGAGACCTCGTCCATGTCTTTGATTGCGAAGACGCTCTCCCGCTCCCGCCGATAACGAACGAGCAGCTCGCGGGACGTCATCTTCTGCAGATGATACGACAACGTCGACTTGGACACGCCCGCGGCGACCTGGAGTTGGCTGAAGGTCCGCTCCCCGTTCAGCAGGATGTCGAGGACGATTCGCCGGGGCACGTCCTGGCGCAGCAGGCCCATGATGCGCCTCTGGGCCTCCACGAAGGCGCGGGCGATGAAGTATCGCTTGCGGTGCCCATCCGCTTCCGACTTGAGCATGCCCGCCTGCTCGAGGTACATCAGGTGGTAGGACAGCATGCCCGTGGACATCCCGAGGGCTCTGCCGATGCGGCGCAGGTGCATCCCCGGGTTCGAGAGGAGGTACTCGTAAATCTTCCGGCGGCTTTCCAGCTCGAGGCCTTCGGTCATCGCTTCACCTCAAGAGAGCGAGATACAGGGACACCAGGATCGCCAGGTTCAGGGCCACCCATTCCGTGCCCACGGAGGGCGCCATCGCCAAGGCGATCTCCGCGAGGAGCCACGCGCCCTCCGCGAGGAAGATTCCGAAGGCGGCAGCGAGCAAGAGGCCCCGCCGCCCTCGATGTCTCGTGTAGGACTTCACGGAAACCGCCGCCAGGATCGCCGCGAACCCGGCAAACGAAACCCGCAGGAATGCGTCCATGGGCCCCATTTGGCCGAGCCAATGCGAGTCTTGAGTATTAGCCCTTTTCGTACGGTAGTCGAAGGGCTAACGGCCCGCGTCGGAGCCTCGCGCACGCGTCGGGGTTCGAGGGTCGTCCTAGCACTTTTGCAGACCGAACCAAAAGGCATTTGT
>Ga0265292_1001368_pt1 | contig 21755 bp, 20 predicted proteins | sample Munlanlewell296A_FD_189080 | JGI IMG/M metagenome (GOLD analysis project Ga0265292, IMG submission 189080) | Leachate microbial communities from a municipal landfill in Southern Ontario, Canada - Leachate well 296A | ecosystem: Engineered > Solid waste > Landfill > Unclassified | place: Canada... | reverse complement strand
GCCGGCGCATAAACTACGGTGGGAGTAGCGGCCGGAATTTTGTCAACAAGTAATCGAACGCCAGTAACACCAAAGGGGACTGACCAAGTAAATTTCGCGTCTTTTTTAGCATACCATTTATTCGGATTAGGATGCGTCGGCGATGAAATTTGAGGCGCGGAAGGCGCGCCAGAAACCGCGGAAGGCGCGGTTGCTTCTGGGATGGTCGGAGCCACGCCCAAGCTAAACTGGGCGTTCCCCAAACTTGCCAGAATGTTGGTGCCTTTCCCATCATTCGCGAGCGCCGAACCGGAGGAAAAGTTAAGCGTAGCGACGCCCGCCGCTTTTACTCTGAAGTTTATCGTAATAACTTTTCCACCGGCCCCGGTGAACCCCGGATTAAGGACGATGCCTTCAAAATTGACCGTGCCGGCGCTATTGGAAAATGACGGCTGCTGCACCCAGAGGGTAAAAATAGAACCGCTTTTTGAAAGAGCAGTAACTTCTAATTTATCTGCTGGAAATGAAATGATGCCGGAGGCGGCATTCATCGCTTGATCGGCGCTTGAGACATTCACGCCTGCCGATAAAGTTTTGCCGACGGCAGATTCTCCCGAAGCAGGAGAAAAATATAAAGTTGCCGCGTGGGCGGCTTTCGCTCCACTAAGGGCAACAAATAAAATACCAATGGCAACGAATAGATTCGCCGCAATTCGTCTTATAATTCGCGGTTTTTCGTGAAATGCCTTGACCATAATTTTTTAAGCAAAAAGCCAACGACAATCAGCACTAACAGTATACCAAAAATTGCGTAATGTCGGTACCACGGCAACGGTTTTTGCGGCGGCAACATAACGATTCTTTCATTACCGTTTTTATCAATGGCTTTTACAAAAATCTTTTTGTCCAACCGCTGGTTTTGCAAAAGGTACGGGCTTGCGGCAGTAACAAAGCCAGCCCAGAATTTTTCGCGAACCTCGTAATGGTCAATGCCTGATCCTTTGTCCTGCGTCGCAAACACCAAAAAGTATTTTCCATCAAAGATTGCCGAGTCGCTCGCCACCATTGGTTCAAATGTTTCCGGCAGATCAGTATCCTTATTTTCAACCACCGGAGGTGGAGTTGCCGCCGCCTGCCCCGTTAGAGATGGCGTCTCTAACGGGGTTGGCCCTGAAATTACCAGCTCTAAATTAGAAATTGAGGTGTTCGTTGCTGTCCCTTTTCCGTCGTTGAGCAATGCTTTGATCTCACGGATTTCAACTGAACCTCGCCCTGCTTGCCGTGCCTGAAAAACTACTGAAAAAATCAGGCCCTGCTTGTCAATGAAGCCGCCGGGAGTAATCCCCGAAAAAAGAACCTCGCCATTGCTAACCTTGGGCCGTTCAATCCAAAAATTAACAATGGAATTGCCGTCTCTTATTTCTTTTAATTTAAGAAGTTTTTCTGGAAATACAATTTTACCCTCAACGGCATTTATACTCTCTCCATCAGTATTGATAAAAACGCCGACTTCAAACAATTGATTTACTTTTAGCTCCCGGGTTTTTGCATCAAAAAAAATTTCCGCCGCAAAAACGGGGATAGCGGCAAACGACAAGAGACAAGCGGCAAGAACTATTTTTAATTTTTGAATTTTGGTCATTGGAATTTGTTTGAAAATTGAAAATTGCCACCGCCTTGACGGGGTCCCGCTGTGGCGGGAAAAATTGAAAATTCCGCGAAGCGACTACCCCGTCCAATAAAACGCCATGATACTAAAATCAATCAAATCAACTTTTCCATCGCTGTTAAGATCCGCGGACGCCGGTGGCGAAGAGCGTTTGTACCAATATGCCGCGATGGAAAAATCAATCAGGTTAACCCGCTGATCGTTATTGAGGTCTCTTTTCATCGCCGTCTCTGCCGGCACTTGAGTAAGTGTATTTTTTGCGCCAACGGCAAAACCGATCACTTTGCTAAAAGAACTAATTGCGCCATTTTGCGCGGCTTTTGATTTAGTGAAATGTTGCGCTATTTCAAGGACCGAGGTGTCAAAATTATATAAATACGCGCCGCCGGCATCTGCCTTGGTTTTATTGAAAAATTCCTCGTCGGAATTAACAGAAATAGTTACTTCGCTATTCGGAACTGATTGCCCAAAAATTGCGATATTGTCCCCGCGCTTTACTTCGCTTTTGTCTACCGTAATAGTCGGGGCAACAAAAATACCGCTCACATTGGTCGTGGCGCCGGAAGTTACCGAGACCGGAAAAGTTAAAAGAGAGGAGCGGTTGCCTTTATTGTCTTCGCTATAAACGGAAAAAATATAATTTCCGCCGGCAAGTCCGGAAATACTTATTTGAAAATTAGCGTCCGCGCCGGCAACAGTGGTGGCGGCAATCTGGGCGTCTTTGAGTAAAGTTACCGCGCTTTTAGGATAGGCGCGGCCGGAAAAAACGACGCTCGTTATCGGCGCGACATAGCCGCCTCCGCCTCCGCCGCCGCCGCCAGCAGTGCAAGCCGAAAGGTTAAAATCACAAGAGGCACTGCAAGAAAGCGTGCCCCCGCTAAAACCCTGCGATGAACAGGTTACCCCATTTAAATCCGAGCCATCGCATTGCTCGCCTGTTTCTTTTATATTATTTCCACAAATCGTTATTTTGATTGTCGCCTGGACCGCCGCGGCTCCAGCCGCAAAAACTTTATGATTAAAATCAAAAAGCTCTCCCCTAAAAAAAGAGCTAAAAAAAATAAAAATTATCAGAATATAAATTTTTCTTTTCATTCATCCCGTTAGAAATAATAAATCATTTATGAACCCCGTATTACTCTTTCCTGGCAATCTGAAACTTGAAGCGCTTGCCGATAAAACGTAAAAGCATAGCGGCAAAAATCAACGCCAAAACTATGGTATCCCACGGATGATAGCGGGAATACAAAGAAATAAACCGGTAATAAATTCCCTGAAAAATATTGGCCGGCGTAACCGTGAAATAAAGTTTGGCGGCCGCGGCTACGCCAATGGAAGTTTGGCCGCTGACCGATTTTTTTACCGGATGGCCTTCCAGATAAGCAAAATAATCTCCGGGCTGGGTTTTGGTCGGAAGCGTGAGCGTAACTTTTACTAATTGAACTTCGCCGGGTTTCAAACTAAACGATTGCGGTTCAAAATGAAACCAATCTCGAAACGGCCTTATTTGCGGCACGCCTTCGTGATATTCCACTGATACCCCATACTCTCCCGGCTCATCGCCGGTATTCAAAACCGGCAGCGCCGGCAAATCATAAATCCCGCCGGCTTTGAGCGGTTTGTCTATTTGAATTTTGCCGGCTCCTACCCCCACGCCGATTCGGCCAAAAACTATAATGGGCGAAAAAAAGAATAAGACCGCGAATAGGGCAAAGAGCAGCCGGCCATGTTTTAATTTGAACATCATATAATAACATCTCTGGTTAAGAGACTCTTGCCGAAACTGCGGCGTTACTTAAATAGCGACCGCCTGAACTGTTACATCAGCCGTATGCACGGTATAATCAGTGGTCGCGGTGGGAGTGTTGATATACAGATCAAAGGTTGAGGTGGCAGTCGCGGCTACGCTGGCGGCGAGTGTCGCGTAACTTGTAGTCAGCGCGGTATAGCCTGTCGGCGGAGCAGTACAACCGGACGTACAGAATCCATGGATATATTGCGCGCTTCCGGCAGTAGCCGCTAATGTCCAGGTTTGAGTGCTGCCTGTCGCGTTCATTCCTTTGACATTGAATTGCTCGGTGACATTGCCATTATTAACAGCGGATTGGAGATCAACAGGACTTCTGGTGCTGGAGGTCGCGTTTAATGCCAATGCTCCGTAGGCAACTGCGCCGTCAGTAACGGTGACGGAGATATTCTGCACCGTAACCGTCGCCCCGACCGTTGACGTGGCTGCCGCCATGACATATTGCCCGATAGCCATAATCAAAGATATAGCCAACACGCTGATTGCCGTGAACAATAATTTTTTCATAGTAGTTATCATTTATTTATTAATTTAATCTTAGACTTTGTTTTTATTTTTTCGACCTTTTTTAATAAAATAAAAACCCAATTAGCCAGCGCTAATTGGGTGAAAAACAACCCCAGTAGTATATGCTGGAAGCATAACTACGGGGCAAGAAATTTTCCCAGAATTTATTTCTGTTAAGAGAGAGAGAGAGAGAGAGAGAGAGAGAGAGAGAGAGAGAGAGAGAGTTGTGCGGATTTATAAACATATTTTTATTTACATTTTTATTATACACTAATTTTTTAAGCCAAGCAAAGTGTTTTTGATTTTCCGAGAGAATTGAGAGTTGATTCATCCTCATACAAAGAGAGATAAAAATTTCCTTTTAAAAGGATCAATCTTTACCACATCCCAATACTTCTTTAATTCATCACGATCAATTTTTTCTTCTCCCAAGCCAAAATTAATAAGCTGCTCAAGGCGCCAAATGGAGAATTTTTCCGTATTTTTTTGCAACTCCGAGGTATCAGTAGACCAGTTTTTCATGATTTAATTCTACCACAAATTTACAACGATTTCAACATACGAGTATCACATATCACGTATCACGTATCACGATTCAAGGTGTTATGTGTTATCACTACTGCGTTGCTTGTATTGTAACATCAACTGCCTGCGAGGTAAAACAAGTGCTGGTGGTCGGAACCGTAAGGCGCAAATCAAGCTGTCTGGTCGTGCTCGCGGCAACGCCGGTATAGAGTGTCTGATAGCCAGTGGTTAAAGCCGTATAATTTGTCGGCGGGCTGGCGCAGGAAACATCGGTTTTTTTGCAAAACTCATGGACATATTGGTCGGTCCCCGCGGTCGCCGCCAAAGTCCACGGACAGGCGGTATTCTGTCCCATAATATTGAAAATTTCCGTAACATTTCCATCGTTGGTTAAAGTTTGAGTGTCAGTTAAGTTAATCGTAGTGGTTGAAGCGCCAGCCACCATAGTGCCATAAGTTACAATGCCATCGCTCACGGACACGGAAACGGAAACAAATGCGGCCGTGGTAATCTCCGGAAAAACCGTATAAGTATTCAAAACTGTGCTATCCGATTTTACGGCGCGAAAACAAAAGGTGGTGCCGGCGGCCGCGCCGTTGTCAAACAGCGAGAAATCCCATTTGCCGTCCTGCGCCGAGGGAATAGCGGCAACCGAATTGGTGAAGTTATTCAACTCCTCATAAGTTTGAGTTGAAGTCGCATCTGCACCGTGGGTGGGGTCGTTAGCGTTGGCAGTCAAAGTCGCGCCGTCAGCCGGCGTGGCGTTGTCTTTATAGGCAATCACGGTCGCGGCCGTTACATCCGCGTAGGTCTCGCCAACAAATCCTGTGTCGCAAGCGCCTGATTGCTGGGCAAACTGGAGTTTAAATGTTTGACCGCTTATGGCAAGTTGATTCGCGCCGACATGCAAAAACATTCTTAAACGGAATAGCGCGCCGGTTGAGCCCAAAGTCGCCGCCGTATCCTGCGCCGCGAGCGTCGTCCCTACATCCGTTGAATCTAAATTATTGAATAATCTATATGCGGATTGGGTAAATGTCGGAGTAGGAATAAACCTGTTAAAAGCGAAGTCTGCCGAAAAGCCGACAATACTAGACATAGTCGCTTCTAGCGCAGTACCGCCATCGGCGCTAGACCAAGTTAAATTAGTACCGTCAAAGACAAGTTTTTTGGCCCAGAGGTCGCTTCCCGTATCCACAAAAATTGCCATAAGCTCGGCATCATTCAGCGAATTTTGGCGAATGCGGTGCAGTTTGTCGTCGCCCGATGCCGGCTGGGAACTGCAGGCAGTCGTGCAGTCGGTTTGGAGAACCCAGCCATTGGTGGAGTCCCAAACTGCCCAGTCAACGCCGGCTGCGTTTGCATCGTCATATGTAACAATGCCTCTGGTGTTGGCGCCACTTTTCAGCCAGCCGGCGGCATTGCCACTAGTACCAGCACCGGTCGTATCCACCGCGGCATCTATGACACAAACCACATTTGCGGCGCATGGAATTGCTGTGTCGATAGTAGTTGGAAACGCCGCGCCATCCCAGACAGCCGCTTCCATGTCGTTACCGCTGTCTGAACCGGTATGCACCAAAATCATTTGGTCGGAATTGGGATCGGCTGAAAGCTCCAAATCGTCGCTCTGCTCGGCAAAGGCCGCGGCCGTGCTTACCGTGCCCCAAGCGCCCGCCGCACCGGCGGCGCGGGTAACATATGTTACATCAGTCGCTGCCGCGTTGCCCCAGGCAATAAGCAATTGGCCAGAAAGCTCAAAATCCAAATCAAACGACCAGTTTGTGAGCGATGTTGCCGCAGCCAAAGTATCAAGCCCCGTAGAAAGAGCGGCGGAAGGTTCAGTTTTCCAAACATTATTAGTACCATCCCAGTAATTGGCTGATAAATCCAGGTTGGCATCTCCCCATGCCATTGCGAAATCATTAGATGTACCGCCCACAGTCGCCAAGGCAATTCCTTGAACTATACCCGATGTTCTAACGGCGTCATAATTGACCGCCCCAGCCCAGCTTGAACCATTCCACAGGTTATAGGCCATCTCATTTGTAGTGCCTGTGTTAGTGCTGTAAACGACCATCGCATCTCCGGTGCTTCTCTCGTATGCAATATCAAAACGAGGAAGATTGCCGTCACCCACGGTAACATTCCATTCGTTAGTCCAGGAGGCGCCGTTCCAACGCTGTATATAAAGTACGCCTCCCGTAGTTTGTATACCGGCGATCATCTCATCCCTAACAGGCGAAGCTTTAACTATGGTGTGACGAATTGTAGCCGCGGCAGTTATGGTATTGCCTTCCGCGCTGAAAGTTCCAGTCCAATTTCTGGTTCTTGGATCAGTGATAGCGCCCTCGCCATAGATTATCTTACCGTCGCCAGTTGCCACGTCCGCTTGCGCTTCCTGAATTTTCGGTGGAAACGGCGGATTATGCCAAATCGGCGGCCAGCCGGAAAAAATCCAACTGATAATTAAAACTGATACTAATAAACCCCGAACTACCCGAATAAATCGGGAACTACGGGGCAAGAATGGGGTTGATAACCGCATAGATAAATTGTTTGTTTTTTTAATTCGCCAAAATAATCAGATTCGCCGCTTTGAATTTGTCTGCCACAATCATCTCCAAAGTCTTTGCCGGAACAAAAATATATTTAAAGCCGGTCAAGCCGTCTTGTTGATTATAAAATTGGAAAACATAATAGCCCTGCTTGACGCTGGTTGTTTCAATGGTGGAGCTGGCGGCAAGTTCCAGCGCTTTTTGGCCGAATTTTTCTTTAAGGGATTCGGAGGTAAAATATTCAATTTTTGCCTGCAAACCAAAACTGGCGGCGGCTAAAGTGAAATCGGCGCCGCCCAGCAAAGTGCTTTTTATGGCCCTTAGTTTGCGCAAATTATCTTTATTGACTGACGGATCGGAGACAATCAGCAAGGCCAGTTTATTATTAAGGGCGAGCTCGGCATCCGGAGAATCAAGCGAGCCGGTGGAGAAGCCATAATTTTTTGCCAAGCCGGTTAAAATCTGACGTTTGATCAGTTTTTCTCGCGCTTCGATGGATGCAAGCACCTCACCAAGCGCTCGGTCGCTGTCTTTTTGTTCATTGATTACCGCAATTTTGGCATCCAAATAATCATAATAATTTACCGCGCCATACTGCGTAATGAAAGCGGGTACCGGGAAAATTCTGGTAATCAACCGCGAAACACCGTTATCAAAACTAAAGGTATATAACGAAAGACAAAAAACGAAATAAACAATCACGATAACAGTAACAGCTGATAAAAATTTAAAGGTCATCCTGCCTAAGAAATTAAGTGCTGCCGCGGCTTTTTTTTCTTTAGCTTCATTCTTCGCCCGCTCAATTTTCGCCCGCTTTTTTTTGCTTATTTTTTTTATCGCCGGTACGATAATTTTTTTTGCTTTGAAAAAATTTTCTGCCCGCGGATGCTCCGGCGCCGGTTTAACCATTGTCTCGTGAATAATTTCAGTAATCGGTTTATTTAATTTTGACTCTGCCGTTTTAAAATCTTTAACAAAATCGATTTTTGCCTCAACCGGCCTCGCTGTAATCGGCGGCGCTGGAGGTAATTTTACTTCAGCCGGTTTTGAAGACAAGCTGTCCAGGGATTTTTTTTCCGACAGTTTGACCTTGCCGTCTGTTTTTTGATCAACCTCAGCCAAATACTTAAGCAGAATTTCTCGGCCCTCCTTGATTTTATCCTGATCTAATTTCTTTATATCACCCACTAATTCCGGCATAACTTCTTTCTAATTTTAATTATTAGACCTGCTATTTATTAAAAAAATAACGCCACCAGCTTGAGGCATAACCGGCTCTGGCCGCAACGCCCGCTCCCGGAAGTGTTGCTGAAATTATCTGCCGAGTGCCGGCTTCTTTCCCCGTCTTGGACGAATCTTTAACTACCGCGACTGATTCACCCGGTTTTTTCATATTTAAATTCAATCTGGCCTGTTCCTCTACAAACTGATCGGACTCCAGGTATTTAATTAATTTCTGCAGATCCGTATCCTTGTTTTCCGCTTGCTTGATTTCTGCTTCTAAATCGCTGATTTTCCTGTTTATGCTTTGCCGGCGGTGATAATTATTATAAAGCGGGATAGACAACAAAATAATTATAACCAGTAAAAAAACCGTCAATATTTTTTCATTAAATAAAAAATTACGAGAAAAATTATTTTTTTTTCCTGTAGTCCGCATACTAGATATTAATCTATATTATAGCACATTATGTGCAAATTTAAAAAAAACGCCAAGGCGCCTTTTTAGTGAAAAATAACCGTTTATCAGGTAATTAAACCGCTAATTCATTTTTTGGGCGCATCTTCGGTGTTACCCAAAAACCGAGATAGCGGCCGCTTGCCAGCCGAGTTTGCGCGTCCAAGCCCGGAATGGAACCGAAAATAATAATGGAAATCGGCAAAACGAGCCACTGGACGATCATCGCCAGGCTTTTGCCAAAACCGTAATTTGCCGGTTTTTTCGGCAAGAGCAAAGTAGAAACTACCGCGGAAATAACCAAGCCGATCATCGCGAAGATCATTAAACTGCGCGTTATATAGGGCAAATTGCCGGATAAAACCGTAACATTAAACCGGTCGCCGCCGAGTATCATCGGCATCCAACCGATAACGCCGATAATCAGCGCGTTGGTCGCCCAGGAGTGAAAACCGTAAAGTTGCACAAAAATAAGCCTCAATGTTTTGCCCGTTGGCATGAACTTGCGCGCTTTGAGGTAATTAAAAATCAAATATGGCGCGTTCTCCACGCCCCAGCCCCAGCGCCTTTGTTGTTTGTATAAACTTTTGGCCGTCTTTAAAAAAGTTTCGTCCATGGTCACATCCATTGATACCGAAAAATTTAACGGCTCAACGCGATAATCGCCTTTATAATAACAATAACAGTGCCAAAAGATGCGTGAATCTTCGCTTACCATGTTGGTTGACCAAAAACCGATATCCGTAAGTGCCCGCCAAGTCATAGAATGCGATGAATAAGTGGCAAGTTTTTCCTGCCTGATCTGTTGCATCATCTGCCAGAAGGTGTTCGAAGCCGCCGCCACTCTGGAAAAGAACGGCGCCTGCCAGATATTATTAAAATACACGGGCACGGGTTGATAGCTGGCTCGATATGGGTTCTCCACGGTCAAAAATTTATAGGTTAGCGTCGAGAAGTAACCTGGCGTCGCCTCCGTATCTATATCAAATACACTTACCAAGATGTTGTCGTAATTAAGGCGCATCGGATCAATGATCTTTTCCTTCGCCTCGCGCGCCGCCCAGGCCTGATTGGCGCCCTTGCCCTTGAGTTCGCCGGCGATGCCGTCCGGGTGGACGGTAATCAAAAAACGGCCGAACTTATTGCCGAACTCAATCTCGATTTGCTCGGCTCTGGCCTGCGCCTCCGCGCCGCCCCGCTCTTCGGTTGCCAGCACCACAATCATCCGTTCCAACGGATAGCCATCGCGCGTCAGAGCCAAAAAACTGGGACGAATCACCTCTAAGCTTTCATTATAGGTCGGTAGAATCACTAAATGCCAAAGCGCTTGCCAATCGGGACGGCTCAGGCTTGGCGGTAATTCAATCAACTTCTTCTGCCAATTTATTTTTAGATTATTTTTAAGCTTGCGATAACTCACTATCAAGTGAATGCTTAAATACAAAACCAGCAACAGCCAATAAACATCAAAGGCGATGATAAAATAAGCCACCCATCCTGGACGAAAATAGGAAAAAATCAGCAAGAACAGCAAGGTTGACCAGGATAGAGCCGCGGGCAGAATTTCCAGCAAACGATAAAATGTTTTGTCTCGGCCGGTCAGATCTTCGGCCCGGCCAATTTTTAAATAATCCATAGATGCTATGACTTATCTCCCCAATCTTTGAATAAATAATTACCGCCAAAATAAAAAAGATATAGAAAGCCGCTAAAAATCAGCCAATTATAAAAATTTTGCGGATAGCTGATATAAGTTATTAAAGTATTAAATAAATCCAGCGGATAAATGAATAATTCCCAGCTGTTCCAACGATTTAGGAGTCCCAATAACATGCCAAGAGCAATCGTCGGAATAACCGCAATCACAAAAACTTGAGCGATTTTTTTACCAAAAATATTTTCAATCAGCCGGCGCATTGCGGCCAGCAGATAGTAATAGGAAATCAAGCCGATCGTGGCGTAGGTAAAAAAGAACAGGATTACCCAGGCCCCCTGCTCGCAGACCTTGAAGGCGGCGGCGGTCGGGCAATAATTCAGCAAGTGTCTGACCTCGCTGATCACATACGCGGTATTCGGGATAAAAATCAGCCAAAAGAAAAAGGCTAAGCCTGCTAATATTTTCTGCGCCGGCTTAATGAAGCGAGTACGCCGCCAATACCGGATAAGCAGAGCGTAGATGGCCAGCGGAATCAAAATCAAAAATAAATTAAAAAAAACAGTCGCCAGCTGATAGTCGCCGATTTTAATCTGATAAAACCAATTATTGCCTTGAAAAAAATTATCCGTGCCGTAAATTGAATCGTTGATGTAGCGCATACGAATAAATAAAAGGTTGGCGCGGAGCCAACCTGAATGAACTTTTATAAAATAGCAGATAAAAGCGAAAAAGGCAATGCCCGCCGTTCTTATTCGCTTAATCAATGATTAGACCTGTTGCTTAATAAGCTTCGTGACGAAATTTTCTGATTTTGAGGTCCCGCCACTATTATTTTTTAAGGAAGGCGGGATTGTAAAAATTTACCGACCCGCCTGCTATCGCAAGCGAAGCTTCGCGGGCAGGAATCTGGAAATTGCAGTAGGAGCTTATTAAGCAACAGGTCTATTATTCAAAATTGATTTCTTCGCCGTTTTTCAACTCTCCGGCTTCCTCGGTTGGTTTAGGTATATTTGATGCCGGCGGTTCTGCCTGAGCGGATTGCCGGTTGACAAAACTTTTTAGAGAGACAAAACCATCAGCGTCCGGCCCAGCGTTGTGATTCTTTACGATTTCCGCCTCGATTTTTTTCAGTTCTTCCTGTTTGGCCAATTTTCTTGCATCGGTCTCCTTATTTTTTTCTTCCCGCAATAAATTTAAACAGTCTTTACAGTAGACCGGCCGCTGGCCGTCCGGCTGGAAAGAAACCTGCGTGGCCTGGCCGCAACGCGAACACAAAGCAGCAAAACGATACAACGAAGCTGTTTTTTTTCTTTCCTCCCTTCTTCTCTCCTCTGCTTTACGTTCTGCCATCCTTCTCTCTTCTGCCCTGCTGCCGACCGCTAGATTTACCAACGGTTTTGCCTGGCTACTAAGACTCGACGACGTTTCATTCTTTTTGTCGGTTGGCCGTGTCTGCAGTGGCGCTTTTAGCCTCTCGGATGGTTGAACCGGCCGAGACATACCTGCTTCCTTGATGCTGGGTTGGCTCGGCCTGTCTGACCGATTAGTCGCGCCATCTAAGCGCGACGGCCGACTGGCCGGCCAAATGGTTGCGCCGAGATTATTTTTTGCCGCCGGCTTTTGACTGCCGCTCGCCTCGTCTTCATCAATTTCGTGCCAGCGCATAATTTTTTCTTCAACCACCTCGCGGCTTTTGGCATAACGCTCGCGCGTTACTCTGATTACTTTGTCGGTATTGCCGGTCTTTTCCGCCTCAGACAAGGGCGGCAAACCGCGCCCGGAAAAAGGGTTAGAGGAGATGCCGTCAATCATTAATTTTATATAAAACTCATACTTGGGCAAATTCACGATATCATCTTCAACAAAAGTCGGAGTAAATTCCAGCACCAGTTCCTCGGCGTCGGCCGCGCCGACCCGGAAAACAATCATCGTGCCGACATTGCCGAAAACCGCCGGCTTGACCGTTTCGCCGAGCTGTTCAATATACTGATGCGCCATAATCAAATTCAGACGATACTTGCGCGCCTCGGAAAGAATGTTGGCGAAACTGTCCGTGGTAAAATTCTGGAATTCATCGATATAAAGATAGAAATCTTTTCGTTCGCGCTCCGAAATGTCCACGCGGCTCATTGCGGCCAATTGAATTTTAGTAATCAACATCGCGCCGAGTAGCGAGGAGTTGTCTTCGCCGATCCGGCCTTTGCTCAAGTTTAGAATCAGAATTTTTTGCTCGTCCATGACCTCGCGGATGTTGATTGAGGACTTGACCTGGCCGACGATATTTCTGATGAGCGAGCTGGATAAAAACTGGCCGACTTTATTTTGGATCGGCGAGACTGCCTCGGAGGCGAACTTGTCCGCGTAGCTGGCGAATTCGTTAACCCAGAAAGCCTTGACCACCGGATCCTGAATTTTATCCACTACCTTTTTGCGGAATTTTTTGTCCGACAGCATGCGGGTTACGGCGAGCAAGGTTGAGCCGGGGTAATCCAAAATTGCCAGAATGGCGTTGCGCAAAATGTATTCCAAACGCGGCCCCCAGGAATCCGCCCAAAGTTTCTGGAAAACGCCGATTAAGCCGGAGGCGACCAGATGGCGCAGATGCGGTTCAACCTGTTCCACCACATTGAAGGCAATCGGATAATCCAAGTCCGCCGGATTGAAGTAAATTACATCGTTAATGCGATTGGTCGGAATATAATTAATAATTTTTTCCGCCAGATCGCCATGCGGATCAACTACGGCGACGCCGCGGCCGGCGCGAATGTCCTCCACGATCATATTTTCCAAAATAGTGGACTTGCCCATGCCGGTCTTGCCGATGAAATACATGTGCCGCCGCCGATCGTCGGTTTTAATGCCAAAACGCCGCTGCCGATTGCGGAAGGTAGTTACGCCGAAAGCCGTTACTTGGTCGTTGTTATCCTCTGCCATTTCAGTTTGTTAAAATTAATTTATATTGACGATCAACATCCTGCTCGATTGGAATTATTCGCGTTAGCTAAACAAAGGGCAAATTCTCGGGCGGCCGAGCGAAATCCTCGCCTGCCTCGGTTTCAAAAATTGAGTCGGCTTCAGGCGGGGGTCCCAAATCAGTCGGCTGGGAGCGGATGTCCTCCACTCGCTTGAAAATAGAATCCGACTCTTCGTCCGGGCGGACAACTTCCTGCGCCATCGGCAGGGACATCGGCGGTTCAGCCTTACGGCCGGGCGCTTTCTGAATCAACGGCGCGCGCACCACGCTTTCAATCGGAAAATGCCAGATGCTGGCAAGCTCTTCAGTGTTAAATTCTTTGATCGCCCAGCCGAGCGTCGAGCGAGCTTTGTATTTGCGTACGATAGCACGTTTTCTTTGGTTAAGCCGATACTCCTTGAACAGATACGAGGTGGAGGTGGCAGTGTGATCCATGTCCGGCTTGATGTTGTTCAGATCGTTATATGCATATTGCTTTATGAAACCGACAAAACCGTTCACCACTTTTTGCTTATTCATTACCTCTTTTTTAGCCACATAAACCATGCGAATCTTTACCTGAAAACCGAGCTTGGAAACTTTATCCTGTATCGCCTCAATTTGCTTTTTCTGCACCGGTTTCAAACCCAGCATATTGAACGACTGTTTTTCTTCCACCGCGGCCGCCTGCGGCATGATAAATATGCCGGTTGCATCTCCAAGCAAGCCAAAAAAACCATTGAGCATTTTTTCAAAAATATTTTCTTTACTTTTTACTTTTTCTCCGATAATTTTTGAAATTTCTTTTTCACCGATGGTTATCCAATCAAAACCGATCGGCCGGACGATGATTTGATACCACAGCTGCTCCCCTTCGTGTAAACTTGAACAAAGATCCATCAGGCTGGCCATCGGATCGCGAAAATTCTTTTCCGGCGGGCCAAAAATATGTTCGAAATCCTCGTAGGTTCTAATCGGATACGCCGGGTTGTTCGCCTGGATAAATTCCGCTCCCCAGACATCATACTCGTCATTCGGATAGACGGACGGAATCTCGGTGGTGTAATCTTCCACTTCGGTTATTTCCGCGTCCGGATATTGCGAATAAATTGCCGATTCCACCAAATCTCGAAACTGCTCCGGCGTGCGGATTACAAACTGGGTATAGCCGCCGATACTGACGATTTCCAGGCTGAAGCTTAGCTGAAATTTACCGTCCCAGTATTTGTCAATCAGATTCAGGGTTCCATGAGCGCCAGCCAGATAAGAAAACAAATTTTCCACCGCCCGCGGCGACTGCTCATTGTTGCGCGGAATATCAATCGCCAGAAAAATAAATTTTTGCGTATCCCCCCATTTATCCCGGATGTACTCTATCCAAATCTGCCAAAAACCCCAAAGAAAAGTGATGGCAATCGGAATCCAGCCAATCGTCCAAATCATTTGCCAAAGCATCTGATCGGGCGGCAAAGCCAGAAAATTATTAAAAGCGTCAAGATTTATTGTTATCTCCATGAGTCTCCTCTTTTAGAACTATTTACTTAATATATTTTACCATATTTTCAGCTTTTAACAAAATAAAGGCCGTCTGACGACGACCCTTATTAATATGTATGTTGGTTTGGTTCTAAACGTTAACTTTTATCTTATATTTACCGTCTGTTTTTTCAAATTTATTACGGTTCATTAAAGCCAAAATAATGGTTGCTCTTTTTACCAAGCGTTGCGCCATCACCTTGTCAATAATCTCATCGCGGCTCAGTTCGTTATCGGCCTGTTTAAGAATTTCTTCAATTACTTCGGCGACGGTGCCTTTCTGATAGCCCCATTCTTTCAGGCTGTACAGTCCGCGTCCGACCAGAATATATTTTTTATCCAAAATCAATTCATTGTGCACAGTCGCGGCGTTGGCCTTCTTGCCGTCAAAATTAATTTCGTTGATGCGATTGGTGATATCCGTAAAATGCATCGGCTTACCATGGTTTTTGAGCACCAGATAAATCTTGTCATTGATGGTTTTCGGCTTGATTTCACGCCAATCGAAGCGACCCCAATGGCCGAATTTATTCTGATCAATATGTTTTGCCGCCTGAAGCAAAGAGTAAATCGGCTTGTTCGCGTTAACCAGATCGGCTTGCTCTTCAAACAATTCGTTTTTTAGCACATTGGAGATATCAAGATTGTTCGGGGTGTTGAATTTTTCCTTATTCGTCCGGTAACTTTCCAAATTACCGACCAGATCAAACAACTCGTCAGTCCGAAATATTGTTTTTGCTTCCTTGATTTTATCCAAGAGTTCAACTGCCAATTCTTCCAAATGGTTTAAAAGCTGATGTTTTAATTTAAAGCTCGGTTTAAAATATTCATGGCTGTTGACCTCTTCAAAGTGGTCATGCAATAGTTTGGAAATCAAGAAATCCAGGTTATTCTTGTGGGTGAGCAGATCGCCATCGCGTCCGCGATAGCCGCCGGCGGAAAAATTTACCAGATTATTAAGCAGATATTCCTTTTCCATTAAGCCGCCGTGTTCTTCCAAAAGCTGATTAATCACCCGCTTGAGTCCGGCCACGTAGTTTTCGGCGCGTTTCAACTGGCGTAATTTTTTTACCGCCGCTGTTTCAATCTGGCGAATCCGCTCCCGGGTAAGCTTATGCACATTGCCGATTCCCTCCAGCGTTTCCTTGACTTTGCCATTCAAACCGAAACGGCGAGTGAGCACATCACGTTCGCGTTCGTTCAGTTCGCCAAACAGATTCTGGATAATCTCAACCGCGTCAAGATTAGCCACTTCTTCCGCCCGGTGATTAGAAATAATCTGATCCAAAATGGATTTTTTTTCGCCCCCCTCGTTTTGGGTGTATTCATTTTGCATAAAAAGTCAGCTAAAAAATCGGACAAGCATAATTTATTTTTATAAGATTTGTGAATTTGAAAAATAATTAAGACAAATCGTCAATTTGACGATTTGAGTTAAACTAATTTTAGCTTCAATAATATAGCACAAAGATTTGTAATAGTCAATAGCTATATCTACGAATTACAAATCTGATACAAATTTACAAATTCACTTTTACCAATGTTAATTGGGTATTAAAATATGTTTTTCAAAATAATGGCTAAATATAAATAAAAAACTACCAAATGGTAGTGTATTATAAATTAAATATTCGTAAATTTGTATCAGATTTGTAATTCGTAGATATCTAAAAATCCAAATATTCTATTTCATTTTCCAATTGCAGTTTGGACTCAACCCGAACTTTCTGTTTTACTAAACTCATTAAAACCAACACATCCTCCGCGGTTGCGCCTCCAGTATTGACGATAAAGTTGCCGTGCTCATAACTGATCATCGCACCGCCCACCCGCTTCCCCTTCAGTCCGAGCCGGCTGATAATCCAACCCGAGCTGATGCGGCTGCCGCGCACAACGCTATCTTTTTCCGCCTCCATTGCCAATTCAGGATTAAGTTCCTTCAATTCCTTGAAATTAAAATTCTTAAAAACACTGCCGGCATTCGGCTCTTTCGGCTGCGCCTCGGCCCTCCCGGAGAGAAAACCGGCCATCGTTTGCCTTATCTCATCCGTCTTGCCTATTTGCAGTTTAATAATGGCGCTTAAGGCTAGCAACTTTTTTTCCTTAAAAATACTATGGCGGTAGGCAAATTTACATTCGTCCGGCGTATAATTTTTTACTGTATTTGTTTCCGGATCAAGCACAGAGACGTTTTTTATGCAGTGTTGAAAAGACGAACCGTGCGCTCCGGAGTTGCCGCGAATTGCGCCGCCGACCGTGCCTGGAATGCCGGCCGCCCATTCCAAACCGAAGAGGCCGCGTTCAGCCGCTTCCATAACTAGCTTGGCAAGTATAGCGCCGCATTCAGCTTTCGCTTCATCAGCCTGCCATTCAATCAAGGCACAATTGTTTTTGATTACCAGGCCACTATAGCCTTTGTCAGCAATCAAGACGTTTGAACCGCCCCCCAAAATAACCCATTTCTCGCCATTGTTTTTTGCCCAGGCGATTGCCTCAACAATTTCATCCGGGATAGTCGCTTCCAGATAAAATTTTGCCGACCCGCCGATCTTAAAGGTGGTCAGCGGGGCTAAAGATATGTTTTGTTTTATCTTCTGCTCTATCATTTGATTATTTTTACATAACCTTCGTTAGCATTGACCTCGATTATCTCCCCACTTTTGATAACGGCACTGGCGTTTTTTGTGCCGACAATACAGGGCAGATTGAACTCACGGGCAATGATGGCCGGATGAGAAGTGATGCCGCCAAGGTCGGTAACGATCGCCGCCGCTTTGATTATTACCACTACGTACGACGGATCGGTTAAGCGCGCTACCAAAACATCGCCTTCCGCGAATTTCTTAAAATCTTTTGAACCTTTCACTACCATCGCCCTGCCCACCGCCTTGCCCTTATTGGCGATTATTCCTTTGATGATCTTAGCCATAAACTTTTTTAAGATAGCTCACGCCGACATAATCCTCATATTCTTTCTTGTTGGCCGGATAACTCATCTTGATAATTCCTCCCGACTTAAGTTTTTTATTTCTTACCTTGTTTAACAACTCTTGACCGGGGCGCCAATTCAATCCCGCCAAATCGAATAAACCCTTCAACTCGTAGGCTTGCTGCGTCAGAAATTTGATTTTTGTCCGCTCAAAATTTAATTTTTTTTGCTCTTGATAAATCTGTGCCGTCCTCTCGGCTATTTTGGTCGTCAGTGCAAATAGTTTATTGCTATTTAGCATCGGCTTATCATTGATGAAAATTAAATATTTGGCTAATTTATCCTGATAATTATCTTTAGTGATAAGATGGGTTGTGGTAAATCTCATTTTCAGCCTGATATTTTTATAGATAGAACATACAACGATATTTGATAGCTTTATCCCCGCGAGCGACGGCCATAGCTCCTTTGGATTTAAGTTTGGAAAATGGCGGATTACCAATTGCTCTTCAGCATTCAATTGATAGGGTCCTTCAATGGAGTAACCGAATTCGGTTGAAAAATCATTATATAGGGCGTGATTATACATGGCCAGGATGCCGATGAATTTTGCCAAGGTCTTTTTTTCCTGTTCACCGGATACTTTTTTCAATCCGGCGATTATCGGTTTCAGCTGGCTGGGCGTGCGTAAAATATTTTCATATTCGTTAAAGATATTTTTATCAGCCGATATCGACTGCATTATCTTTACGAAAAAATCAAAAATCACCTTGGCCCTTTTTACATCATAATCAAAATAACCGGCCATATTCACCAGAGTATAAAAAATATATTTAAGGGAACCGTAGGCCGGCATCGCTTTGATGATTTTGCCAGATCCATACTTTCTTCGGTTGGTCAAAATAATAGCTTGATAAATTTTATCAAGCCAAACATTGAAATATAACGGATAAAACCGAAAAGCATTAAAGGGCAAATGAGAGCCCGGGTCATGATCATGATTGAAGGTAAAACGCCTGACCGCTTTGGCGTATTGGTCTATCCAGCCGGGAATTTTATTTTTTCTTTTCGGCATCTTGTTTCAATTTACGGGTGTAGTCTTTGCCGCGATAAAATACGCGGACTTCTCCGCTTTTGATTTCCAGGCGCACCCCCTCGTTTTCCGCGGTCAGTTTATTGTCGCAGATTTTTTTAAAATTTTCCGATGAGACGCGGCCGGTTGCCAGCTTTACGATAAAAGCATCCAACTCCCAGCGATGCCCGACTGCGCCGATAGTGATGGGCCTGTTTTTGGCATATCTCCTGGCAAATTGTTCCAACTTTTCCAGCCCGCGCAGATACTCGTCTGCCACTTGATCCGGATCCGGCCCCTGCAATCCTTCTTCATCGGTCAAACCGCCGGTCTCAACCCATTCAGCGAATGCTTTATCTTCGTCAAAATCATATTTCTTCATCAAATAATTAAAATAGGATTTGCTTTTTTTCTCAAAAAGCCCCCAACGCCGGCCAAAGGATAATTCATTGATAAACATCGGAAAATCAACCACGACTTTCTTGTCCCGGTTGTCATTTACGACTTTCGCGATTTCGTCAACGGCTTTTTCATAACCGCCGGCATCGCGCGCGATGGATTTTATTTTTTCCCGCGTGAGAACCAAAACTTCACTGTTTTCCTTGTAGGCTTGCGCCAGTCCCTCACCATAGAGTTCGGCCGTTGAAACGGTTCTGGCCGCCTCCGTAGCGCCGCCAATGAAAATCAACGAACCGGCGGGAGCATTTTCCACAATTTTCATTTCCTCACCCACTCTTCTTGCTTCTAAAACTCCTTTTTCCTTATCAAGGCCCGCGTATTTCGTTGATTCAGCATCTTTATTTGCAGGCTTGAACGAATGGCGACGGACATCAGCACTAAAATTTTTTTCTGCCATACTAATTATTTTAAAGTAGTTATCGGTCTTGATTGGACGATATAAAAATTGCCCCGTGCAAACGCCCATTCAATATCCTGCGGTTTGCCGTAATGCTTTTCTATATTATAACAAATCTTAGCTAATGCAAGAATTTGCTTATCGGTCAATTTTTGCTTTTCCTGTCTTGCTTTAGGCACCAATTTCTCTATCGTCCCCTTTTGGCCTTTAACAATCATCATTTTTTGTTCACTGATATTTTTATCTACAATAACTTTTGACTTTTGACTTTTGACTTTTGACTTATTGATTATGTATGAGTCGGGGGTAATTTTCCCCCCAACAATCGCCTCACCTAGGCCCCAGCCTGCCTCAATCACCATTTGGTTCCGATCTTCCGTTACCGGGTGTACTGTGAAGGTGATACCGGAAATTTCGGACTGGATCATCGCCTGCACCACTACCGCGACCGAAACTTTAACCGCACCTAGTTTTTTTTCATAACGATAAAAAATCGCGCGGGGTGAAAAGAGTGAAGCCCAGCAATGTTTAACATTTTCAAGCAGGTTATTTTGGGTCGTATTCAGATAGCTTTCCAGCTCCCCTGCCCACGAAGCGGTAAACGAGTCTTCAGCCGTGGCCGAGGAGCGAACAGCGACAAATGGCGACTTGAGACCCGCAAACTCTTTCATAATTTCCTTACTCAGCTGTAAAGAAAATTTCGCGGTTAATATCAACTTTTGTATTTCATTTGAAGCGCGATCAATTGAATTAATTTCCTTAGTTTTAGTCTTCTTTAAGATTAATTCAATTTTTGCATCCAGCTTTGATTCCTCTAAAAAAGCGTCAAAGGCTGTCGCCAACACCACAAACCCTGGTGGCACTGGAATCTTCGCTTGAGTCATCTCCCCAAGCGACGCCCCTTTGCCGCCAGCGATACTCACATCGTTCTTGGAAAGTTGATCAAAAGTTTTTACAAATGATTTCATTTGATTATTTTTACAATCCCTTTCTCCGCATCAACTTCAACTAAATCCCCGTCGTGCAAAACCTTGGTGGCGATTTTAGTTCCGATAATGCAGATTTTTTCAGTTCACGAGAAATAATGACCGCATGGCTGGTCAGGCCGCCCTCATCGGTAACGATGGCCGCGGCTTTCTTCAGATACGGCACAAAATCAATTTCGGTCATTGGTGACACCAGAATATCGCCTTTTTTCAATTTTGCCAGATCCTTTTTGTAAAAAATGATTTTTACCCTGCCTCTCGCCTTGCCGGGGTAAGCTGTTCGGCCGCGGATAACTGTCGGCCCTTCAATCGCTTCGGTAAAAATTTTAAACCAGGTAGCCGCGCGACCGCCAGTAACGATTTTTACCTTACCATTCTATAAAACGGCAAATTGCGCGTGGCGATTTTAATCCATTTATCTTTTGGCATATATATATCTGCAACGCGTTAACCGACCTATGTCCATGAATAATGGAAGGAAATCAAAAATACGCGACTATCCTTTCCTTACAAACTTATAACCGTTCACCTCTTCCAATAAATCAAGAGTTTCCTTAACCGAAGCGTTAGCCGTGTGTTTCATCGCTAACCTGTCTCCGAATTCTTTAACCAATGGAGATAAAAACTCATCTCCCCAGGAAGGCGAAAAAGTATTAACATCGCTGAAATCCACTTCAACGATTTCATTCTTTTTTACCACGCCTAATGTCGGTTTAAAAGCCATAAGGGCTTCTTTGCCAAATTGCCTTGAGGTCAAGGTCGTACCGAATTTTTTTATCATTATCCGCATATTATTATTAGACCTGTTGCTTAATAAGCTTCGTGACGAAATTTTCAGATTTTGAGGAAATTTTTTCTAAAATCTTTGAAGTAATATGGATATATTAGCGAAAAGATTTTTGGAAAAATTTACCGAAATCTGGAAATTGCAGTAGGAGCTTATTAAGCAACAGGTCTGTTGATTAATATTCAATCAAAGCGATACAGCCGCGAATCGATTTTGCCGATTTTTTTATTTTTAAATTCGCCTCACCCTTATTTAT
>Ga0265292_1001367_pt1 | contig 21783 bp, 23 predicted proteins | sample Munlanlewell296A_FD_189080 | JGI IMG/M metagenome (GOLD analysis project Ga0265292, IMG submission 189080) | Leachate microbial communities from a municipal landfill in Southern Ontario, Canada - Leachate well 296A | ecosystem: Engineered > Solid waste > Landfill > Unclassified | place: Canada... | reverse complement strand
CCATCCCTACATATTTGATATACTTATTCATAACCTGTCCTCCTTAATTGTGGCTCTGAGCCGAAGGCTCGTCCTTAAGCTTAACCCACGTCGCTTAAGGTTGGACAGGTTAATACATTATGTCTAAGGAGTTCATAAGTAAGGACACATTTAAACACCCTCCCCTTTATCCCCTCCCCTCAAGGGAGGGGCGATTATTAAGTCCCCTCTCCCTTGAGGGTCTACGACTCGTAGAGGAGAGGGCAAGGGTGAGGGTGTGATGTAGTCTTACTTATGCACTCCTCAATCCGGGATGTGCACCTGATAACAAACACCCCGAACATCTCGCCGACCGTGTTGGTTGCCGATCCAAACATCGATTCGCTGCCGTTTCCCGGTAGCCCTCTCTATCTTCCTGAAATATTGAATTGACGGTTCCTGCCAAAAAGCTGTATAGTGCAGGTGTTAATCGATAGGAGCAATTCTTGATTTTGTTTGAAAAGTTAAAAGAAATAATAGGATCGGAGGCACTTCGTGGATGGATTATTATTTTTATAACTGCATTTCTTGCTACGGTGGCTTATCACCAATGGCAAGTCAACCCAAAGCTTACCGTTACTGACACTGTTTCCCAGAATTATAGTAATAACACAACTAAAATAAATTTGCTTTTCAAAAACTTGGGCCATCGACCAACAGCCGTTCTTTATGTTTATCTCATGAACAAAGATGGTGGCATCATCAGATCAATTGACGAACGTGACGGGATCAATTTACCTATAAAGATTGCGCCTTGGAGTATTGAAGTGATAGGTTTTAAGGTCGAAAGGCACGAAAAAGAGCAACTCTCTGATTTCTTAATAACGGATATTGACGATAATCGAATCCGTCATAGATGGAAGCCCAGATAACGTGTAGTAAGTGATATGATACCGCAACGCTATAGTTCTTCCGTCAATCCTCATATTTTCACATAATTAAAACGCGTTTCTTTGTAGGTGTTACAAGTGCCTGACAACGAATATTCACTGCATGTATTTGAGAAAGAAGTTGGTATGCGCCTGATAATGTCTTGCTGTATAAGATAAAATGCATTTACTAAATACAAATTAACGGATAATTTGCATTTAGTAATATATTTAAGTTAGAATTCACCATGAGCATTATCAGGGACATTACTATTAAGGCCCAAGAATACCTCAAAGACGATGACATTCTGTTGTTTACGGGCGCAAGGCAGGCAGGGAAAACAACTATCCTGAGACAACTTGCAGAACGTGTTGAAAAGAAACATGGAAATTTATATTTTCTGAACCTTGAGGACCCGGATTATCGATCTCTCCTGAATCAGTCGCCCAAAAACCTTTTTAAAATTTTCACGATAGATTTGAAAAAAAGGAATTTTATTTTTATCGATGAGGTCCAGTATCTTAATGATCCTTCAAATTTTTTAAAATATATGTATGATGAATACCGGGGCAGGATTAAGTTATTAGTTTCAGGATCGTCAGCTTTTTATATAGACAGAAAATTTAAGGATTCTCTCGCGGGAAGAAAGAGAATATTTCATGTAAAAACCCTGTCGTTCAGAGAATACCTTAGATTTAAAAATGAAACGGATATTTTGAAAAAAGATTTCCGGAGTCTCGGTATATCGGACCAGGATCGTTTGTCCGTCCATTTTTATGAATATATGACCTATGGAGGATATCCGCGTATTGTTTTGGCGTCTGCGCATGAAAAAACCGACTTACTGAGCGAGATAGCGTATTCCTATATTAAGAAAGATATCTATGAAGCATCCATAAGACAGGAAGATATTTTCTATAAACTGTTCAAAATATTATCGTCTCAAACAGGCAATCTGGTAAATTTTTCGGAATTGGCCCACACATTGGGTGTTTCTAAAACCGCAATTGATAATTATCTTTATGTTATGCAGAAATCATTTCATATAGCTCTGGTAAAACCTTTTTACAAAAATATCAGGAAAGAATTAACAAAGATGCCGAAGGTTTATTTTTTTGATACAGGATTAAGGAACTTTTTTGTTTCAAATTTTAAGTCTTTTGTAATCAGGGATGATAAGGGAGCATTGCTTGAGAATATGGTATTCAGACAGTTAATTGAAAAATATCCTGTTGACGAAATACGCTTCTGGCGTACAAGTCAAGGGCAGGAAATTGATTTTATCGCTGATGCTAAAGAGGCGATTGAGGTGAAGGCAAGCAGTGCAGGTTTCAAAGAAGGCAGTTATAGAGTTTTTTCAAAGCATTACAGCGATATGGCATTTCATGTCATTTCGATGGAGATTCGGGAACGGGACAAGGGTAAAACAAGCTTTTTATTGCCCTGGCAATTATGATTTTTAAGGTTCCCCGACAAGGCGGCTAAAATACATAAGTTAAAGATTCAGCAATCCCATACCGCTGCCGGGATGGGAAGCTTTTTTAATGGAGTCGTTAATAAATTCCTTTGCTCTTCTGACTGCTTCAAGCGGTGAGCGGTCAAGGGCAAGAAGCGCCGTAACGGCGGCGGAAAAGGCGCAGCCAGTGCCGTGGTATTCACCTCTGATCTTTTCGGATTCCACCGGATGAAACTCCCCGTCATAATAAAGGTCAAGGGCTATGTTGTCGAGGTGGCCTCCGGTTATGACTACCACATCAGGTCCCATTCCTTTCAAGGCCACGGCAGCTTCTTCCATCTGACCTTTGTTTTCAATCATGATACCGGTCAGTACGGATGCCTCATAGATATTAGGGGTAATGACTTTTGACAAAGGGAATAATTTCTCCCTGATCGTATCCAGAGACCCGTCTTCCATAAGGCTCATCCCGGATGACGATACGGATACCGGATCGATCACAAGGTTTTTCAGGGAAAATTCATGTATTATCCCGGCGGTAATCTCAACCGACCATTTGCTGAAAAGCATCCCTGTTTTCATGGCATCGGGTCTTATATCCGATAAAAGAACGCGCAATTGTTTTTGAAAGGCGTCCCGTTCAACAGGGTAGACGGAATCGACTCCCCGAGTGTTTTGCGCCGTAATTGATGAAACAGCAGAAAACCCGTGTACGCCGAAGGATTTGAAGACCTTCATGTCTGCCTGAAGTCCGGCGCCGCCTGTGGGATCAGAACCCGCTATGGTCAAAGCTGTTTTCATTTGTTTTTTCTTAGCGCGCGCTCTACCGTCCGGATCGCACAGAACTCGCCGCACATGCTGCAGACGTCCTGCTCTGAAGGCGGCGCTTCCGAGCGCCACTTCCTGACTTTGTCAGGATTGAAGCTCAACTCGATCTGTCCTTTCCAGTCAAGATTTTTCCTGCATAAGGCCATCTTCCTGTCACGCTCTATAGCGCCCGGAACTCCTTTTGCTATATCAGCGGCGTGCGCCGCTATCTTTGAAGCAATGACGCCTTCCTTTACGTCTTCAATATCAGGCAGTCTGATATGCTCCGCAGGTGTGACATAACAGAGAAAATCCGCTCCTGCAGCGCCTGCAATAGCTCCTCCTATGGCGGCGGCGATGTGGTCGTAACCCATGGCAATGTCCGTCACCAAAGGACCAAGGACATAAAAGGGCGCTCCCTTACAGATTTCCTTCTGCAGTTTAATGTTCAGTTCAACCTGGTTGAGAGGGACATGCCCCGGTCCTTCAATGATCGCCTGAACTCCCGCCTCCAGCGCCCGGTCTCTTAATTCTCCAATGGTGAGCAATTCCTCTATCTGGCTTCTGTCCGTGGCGTCTTCGATGCAGCCGGGGCGCAGACCGTCCCCAAGACTCAGGGTCACATCATTTTTCTTAACTATTTCAAGCAGCCTGTCGTAATATTCAAATAAAGGGTTCTCTCTGTCATTGTAAATCATCCATTCAAGCAGGAATGAACCCCCACGGCTTACTATATCAAGTATCCTGCCCTCGTCTTTTAGTCTTTCAATCGCTCTTCTATTAACGCCGCAGTGGACGGTGACAAAATCAACCCCCTCTTCTGTATGGTTTTCGATAACTTTAAAAATATCGTCTGGGGTCATCTTTGACATTTTTCCATGAGATTCCACGGCCCTGACCGCAGCTTCGTAAATAGGCACCGTGCCTACAGCTATTGGAGACTTTGCGGTAAGAATCCTCCGCATGTCCCTTATCGAGCCGCCCGTTGAAAGGTCCATAACGGCGTCGGCGCCGTATTTAACAAGGACGTCGAGCTTCTCTATCTCTCCGTCAAACGAAACCTTATCTTTTGATGTGCCGATATTGGCGTTGATTTTTGTGCTCAACCCTTTACCGATGCCGAGGGGCTTTATGTCATGCAGGACATTTCTTGTGATGACCGTGACTCCGGCCGCAATATCCGACGCAAGACGCTCGGGGGACATGCCTTCGGCAACCGCCACCTCTTTCATTTCATTGGTGATGATCCCTTTTTTTGCGAGTTCTATTCTTGTCATTTCAGTAACCTCAAAAATTCTTCCGTAGTTTTTCCTTTATTTTTTGCCGACAGGATTGCGGATACCAGAGCGATACCGTCGGCGCCTGCATCCATAACTTCTTTCACCTTCTCTATCTTTATGCCGCCGACCGCGAAAACCGGTAAGGACGACAGGGATTTAACTTTCTTAAGAGTATCGACGCCGATCGGGGTCCCGTACTTCAGTTTTGACGGAGTTTTATATATAGGGCCAAGTGTTATAAAGTCCGCTCCTTCCTTTTCCGCTTGCACGGCCTCGTCAGGACTGTGTGTTGAAACCCCTATGAGAAGGCTGCCGCCGCAAATCTTTTTGACTGCATGGACCGGGATACTGTTCCGTCCAAGGTGGACCCCGTCAGCCTTCACTGCTATCGCTATATCAACCCTGTCGTTGACAAAAAATTTGGCGCCGTATTCATTTGTCAGTTCTCTCATCCAGTAGGCCATATCAAGCAATTCCCTTGCGGGCATATCTTTTTCCCGCAATTGAATCGCCTTAACTCCGGCCTCAAGAACGGTCTCTATTTCAAGATACATCGAACAATGGGCGTTGAATAATTTCCTGTCGGTTATCAGATATAACTTGAAATCAGGAAACATTCTTAATCCGAATAATGCAGATGTTGAGAAAAAATTTATTTAACTCGATAAAGTTATTATGATGATATTCCATGGTTATATTCACAAAATATAATCGCATACATCAGTTAAACGTACACTAAGGTATCGAAAAATAAATTTTTTCTCAACATCTGCATTATATCAACCGCATTGTGTTGGTTAATAAATACTTTTACAGCATTCCGTCAAAAGGACTGCTTGCGGTAGCATAGAGCTTGCGCGGGATCCTGCCGGCCTTACAGGCAAGCCTGCCTGCAATTACCGCATGTTTCATGGCTTCAGCCATTGCAATCGGGTCTTTGGCGCCTGCAATGCCGGTGTTGATCAAAACTGCGTCGCATCCCAGTTCCATCGCAATCGTTGCATCGGATGCAGTGCCTACGCCTGCATCAACGATCACCGGAAGCTTAACCGTCTCAAGGATTATCTTTATATTGTAGGGATTCCTGATCCCGAGGCCCGAACCGATAGGAGCGCCCATAGGCATAACTGCGGCAGCCCCTGCATCTTCAAGCCTCTTTGCCATGATCGGGTCGTCGTTTGAATAAGGCAGGACGATGAACCCCTCCTTTGCCAGAATTTCCGTGGCCTTCAAAAGCCCTATAGTATCGGGGAAAAGGGTTTTTTCATCTCCGATTACTTCAAGTTTGATAAGGTCGGAGATACCGGCTTCCCTGGCAAGCCGGGAATAGCGCAGCGCATCTTCGACATTGTAGCAGCCTGCGGTATTCGGGAGGATTTTGTATTTTTTAGGATCGATGTAATCGAGCAGGTTCTCTGATTTCCTGTCGATAATGTTGACCCTTCTTACGGCAACGGTCACGACGTCCGCCCCTGAAGCTTCAACCGCCTTTTTCGTCTCGTCGAAATCCTTATATTTTCCGGTGCCTACCCAGAGCCGGGATTTAAATTCAATGCCTTTGATTATTAGTTTGTCATTCATTTATTGTTACTCCCGTGTTGATAATTTTGCATTGTTTGTTATATTAGCCGCCGCCGACAAAATTCACGATCTCGACATTATCTCTGTCCTTAAGTTTGAAGACAGCGTAATCCGCTTTTTTCACGATGGTCAGATTCACTTCAACAGCAACCCTGACGGACTCTATCCCGAGTTCATCAAGAAGGTCCTGAATTGTCTCCGCCTTTGGAGTATCGAATCGTTCGCCGTTAAGTGTAAGCTTCATAAAAAACAAAAACCGTATCCATGTAATTTCACCCTGATTTGTACAGGCGAAAAGGATACGGTCAACCATCCCATTCCCTACGCCGGTATTATCCGTATCAGGTTTGAGGGGTCACTCCCGATTCAAAACGGAAGACTCTCAGGCTTTTCAGCCTCCCCCAGGGTCACTTTCAGTATAGATTAGGCTCTATGGCCATGTCAACAACAGGTTAGATTAAAGGGTGTTTATCTTGTGAGCAAGGCAGCCGGCGCCGAAGCCGTTGTCTATGTTCATTACAGCGATGCCCGGCACACAGGAGTTGAGCATTGCGAACAAAGGGGTCAAACCGCCGAGGTTTGTCCCGTAGCCGATGGATGTCGGGACCGCAATAATCGGTTTATCCGTGAGACCGCCGACAACGGAGGGGAGGGCGCCTTCCATTCCGGCAACAACAATAATTACTCTTGCCGAATAAATGGATTGCTTTGCATCTATAAGCCTGTGTATGCCTGCTACGCCGACGTCATAGACAGTCTCAACCCTGCTGCCGAGAAAGGACGCCGTTACCTCTGCTTCCTCTGCAACGGGAATATCCGATGTGCCGGCGGAAAGGATAAGAATTCGGCCTTTTTTCTTCTTCCCGCCATTTACGGATATAGTCCGTGACCTGGCATAAAAAACCGCAGACTTGATGCCGAGTCCGTCGAATATCTCCTGCGAAGCCTTTGTAATAAGGAAGCTTTTGGTTTTTTTGTATAGAGAATGGGCTATGGTAACGACGTCCTCTATTTGTTTGCCTTCTGCAAGAATGACTTCAGGTATCCCCTGCCGCAAATGCCGGTGGTGGTCAACCTTAACAAAAGAAAGGTCTTCATAAGGAAGATGTTTTAATTCATTTAGGGCTTTGGAAATACTTAACTTTCCGGAATGAACGGATTCCAGAATACTCTCTATTTTTTTGCCGTCCATTATCCGTAAAATTCGGACTTCAATGACCGTTCCATCAAGTCCTTTACGGCAAGCGACGGGTCTTTGTCTTCATAGAGTATTTTATAAACCTGTTCGATAATAGGCATCTCAATTGAATATTTTTGTGATAGCGCATAAGCGGATTCAGCAGTCGCTACGCCTTCGGCAACGCTTTTTGTAAGGCCCAGTATTTCTTTAAGTTTTAGTCCCTGTCCGAGTTTCATCCCTACAGTATAATTCCTTGATAAAGGACTCGTACAGGTAAGCACAAGATCGCCTATCCCGCTCAGCCCTGAAAAAGTCCGCTCCCTTGCCCCTATGGCAACGGCAAGCCGTGTCATTTCTATGAGGCCTCGCGTTATGAGAGACGCCCTTGCGTTATTGCCAAGGCCAAGGCTTTCAGCTATCCCGGCGGCAATTGCCATAACGTTTTTCAGCGCCCCTCCCATCTCCGCTCCTATTATGTCGTCATGTGTATAGACCCTGAAATACTGAGTATTGAATATCTCCTGCAGTGCGATGCCCGTATTAATGTCCCCGGTCGCAAGGGTAACTGCCGTAGGCAATTTTTTTATAACTTCCTTGGCAAAGCTGGGACCTGACAGTACTGTAACGGGATGCCTTGTCATTTCCTTCAGTATGGAAGAAACCGTCAGAAGGGTCCCCCTTTCTATCCCTTTCGATACGCTGATGATGACCGCCTCATTATTCAGACAGGCTGCGGCTTCTTTAAAAACAAGCCTTGTGTATTGTGTGGGAACGGCGTTTACGACATAACGCGCTTTTTTAAGCGCTTCTTCGATATTGTTTGTGACCTTCAGATTGTCCGGGATAGTAACATCGGGTAAATAGATGCCGTTTATCCGGGTTTGGTTGATCTCTTCAACGAGGTCTTTTTCAAAGGCCCAGAGGGTAACATCATAGCCTTTGTCCGACAAAAGACACGCCAAAGTTGTTCCCCAGCTTCCTGCTCCTATAACGGTAATATAACTCATCATTTAACCTCTATTTCAGTTTTTTTGATATTTTTGCCCAGGTATCCTTCAGTGTGACAGTCCGGTTGAAAACAAGCTCGCCCGATGACGAATCAGGGTCTGTGCAGAAATAACCCTGTCTCTCGAACTGATATCCGGTTCCTGCCGTCGCCCCAAGAAGACCTGGCTCAACCCTGCACGCTTTCAGAATTACGAGCGACTCCGGATTTATATAATCTTTAAAGGTTTTTCCTTCTTCTGTTTCGTTGGGATTCTCTTTGGTAAAAAAAGAATCGTATAAGCGCACTTCAGCTTCAAGCGCATGGGCTGCGGAAACCCAGTGCAGAGTTGCCTTTACCTTTCGCCCGTCGGGCGCATTTCCGCCGCGTGTCTGTGGGTCATAGGTGCAGCGCAATTCAGTGACCTGTCCGGTTTTGTCATCTTTTACAACGCCTGTACATTTTATGAAATAAGCATAGCGCAGGCGCACCTCACGCCCCGGCGCAAGGCGGTAGAACTGTTTCGGCGGGTCTTCGCGGAAGTCATCCTGCTCTATATACAGGACACGGGAAAAAGGAACATTCCGGGTCCCCATGCCGGGATCTTCAGGATTGTTTACCGCTTCAAGTTCCTCCGCAAGCCCTTCGGGATAGTTCTCGATCACTACCTTGAGAGGATTTAATACTGCCATAACGCGTGGGGCGCGTTTATTCAAATCTTCACGTATGCAATATTCAAGCAGAGCCATGTCGACCGTGCCGGCCCTTTTCGCAACCCCTATCCTGTCGCAGAAATTTCGTATGGCTTCAGGCGTATATCCCCGTCTTCTCAACCCCGATATCGTGGGCATACGGGGGTCATCCCATCCGCTGACATGGCCTTCCGCAACTAATTGAATAAGTTTCCGTTTGCTCAATATAGTGTGGCCGAGGTTGAGGCGGGCGAATTCTATCTGCTTAGGATGATGGACGCCTAATTCGTCAAGAAACCAGTCGTATAAAGGACGGTGGTCTTCAAACTCAAGAGTACAGATGGAATGGGTTATCTTCTCAAGGGAGTCGGAAAGTCCGTGCGCAAAATCATACATCGGGTAGATGCGCCACTTGTCTCCCGTCCTGTGATGTTCGGCATGCAGGATTCGGTATATAACCGGATCGCGCATATTTATGTTGCCTGACGCCATATCTATCTTTGCACGGAGGGTGCGAGAGCCGTCAGGGAATTCGCCTTTACTCATCCGTTCAAAAAGCTCGAGATTCTCTTCGATGGAACGGTTGCGGTACGGGCTTTCTTTGCCGGGTCCGGTCAGGGTGCCTCTGTGCTCTCTTGTTTCCTGCTGGCTCAGATCACATACATATGCCTTGCCCTTTTTAATCAGCCCGACGGCATATTGATACAACTGTTCAAAATAATCAGACGCATAATACTCCCTGTCGTCCCAGTCGAATCCGAGCCATTTTACATCCTCTTTGATGGACTCTACATATTCAACCTCTTCCCTGGTAGGATTAGTGTCATCGAAACGGAGGTTGCAGAGTCCGCCGAACTCTCCGGCAATGCCGAAATTCAGGCATATGGATTTTGCATGGCCGATATGGAGATATCCGTTCGGCTCGGGAGGAAAGCGGGTATGAACTTTCGCTTCATATGCACCGGCCTTGACGTCCTCCGAGACAATAGTGCGGATGAAATCAGTCGGCTGGGATGATTCCGGATCGTTCATTGCCGGTCTGTCTTTCGGTTCTTTCATGGTTTATTTTCTATTGTTTTAATCGCTTTGTCCAGTCTTTTCAGAGTTTTTTCCTTACCTGCTATCTCAAGCACTTCGAATATCCCCGGGCTTTCGGTTTTCCCTGTCATGGCAACCCGGACAGGTTGGGCGATGACGCCGAGTTTTACGGTGTGCTTTTCGGCAAGGGCTTTAAAAATATCTTCGAGCGCAGTTGGACTGAAGTCCTCGAGTTTCTCAAGGGCTTCTTTCAGCTCGATCAGATAAGGCCGGCTTTTTTCATTTAAGAATTTTTCTTTTGCCTTTTGAACATATTCAACATCCTCTGCAATATAATAACCGAGCGACTCCGCCAGTTCTATAAGGGTTTTGGATCGTTCCTGTAGTGTGGTGATCGCCTTCGCAAGCCAGGTCTTATCAAGAGGTTGACCTTCTTTGATAATACCTGCATTGATAAGGAACGGCAAGACAAGATCGACAAGTTTTGCAGGGTCTGAATGGATTATATACTGACTGTTAAGCCACAGCAGTTTCTCCGGGTTGAACACGGCAGAGGATGTCCCGACGTTCCCGAAAGAAAAGTGTTGTATCAACTCATCTCTCGTAAATACTTCCTGATCTCCGTATGACCAGCCGAGCCTGACAAGATAATTCACAAGGGCATCGGGAAGGTATCCCATGTCTTTATAGGCAATGACAGAGGTGGCGCCGTGCCTTTTGCTCAGCCTTGTTTTGTCGGAACCCAATATCATGGATAAATGGGCAAACAGGGGGATCTGATAGCCGAAGGCATTATAGATATGTATCTGTTTCGGGGTATTGTTCAGGTGGTCGTCGCCTCTGATAACATGGGTGATTTTCATGTCAACGTCATCAACTACAACCGTGAAGTTATAAGTAGGCGTCCCGTCCGACCGCACTATAATAAGGTCGTCCAGTTGGGCGTTATCGAAAACCACTTCGCCCTTGATCAGATCATGAACGACGATATTTCCCTCCCGCGGCATTTTGAAACGGACCGCGGGTTTTTTGTCCGACGGGGGCTCATGCAAATGCCTGCAGCGGCCGTCGTATTTCGGGGATTCCCCCTTCGCCATCGCCTCTTTCCTGTGCTCCTCAAGTTCTTCAGGAGAACAGTAACAATAATATGCCTTACCCTCTGCAACAAGGTTTTCCGCATATCTTCTGTAGACATCGAACCGGTCCGTCTGTCTGTAGGGACCCTCATCCCAGGCGAGGTCGAGCCATTTCATGCCTTCCATGATAGATTCAATATATTCATCGGTTGAACGGGTCCTGTCGGTGTCCTCGATTCTGAGGATGAAGATGCCGTTATTATGTTTTGCAAAAAGCCAATTAAAAAGGGCGGTCCTCGCGCCTCCTATATGAAGATGCCCGGTCGGGCTTGGGGCAAAACGCACTCTAATCTTTTCCGACAAATTAACCCTCCGTAATTTAATCTTTTAACTTTTTTATCTCTATTTTCAAAACTTTTGTCGTGCCTTCATGCACTTTGAATCTCTCATCACCTCTGTATCCGGCAACCCATATTATATCCTCTCCCGATGTGATAATGGGAATTCTGTTACGCTCGTCCCTTGGGACTTTCAGATCAACAAAGAAGTCCTGGATTTTCTTCCTGCCGCCGAACCCTGAGGGGTGGAAGAAGTCGCCGTTTTTCCTCGGCCTTGCGAATAATGGGAAAGTCAGGCAGTCGGCGTCGAATAAGCCGAAAGAAATCCATAATCCCAATTTGCTTTGGCCGTCCGCCTCCTCTATGCTTATCAAAGAAGCTTTTAATACCATCCCTGCTTCTTTCAGAACGGTTTCTCCCGGGACCTCGACTTGACAGGTCTCCAATGTAACGGGAGATTCGGCGGTAAGAACGAGAGTAGAATAGTCCTTTATTACCCGGACCCCTTTAGGAAGATATATCCTGTCGCCGGGGCTCCCCTCCCTGAGCAGTCCGATAATATCCTCTATATGAATAAAACTTATCCCGCGCAGACCCTTTGTCTCGTCAATGGCCCTCCGTAAAACCCTCCTCATGATAACTTTATCCATACTGCCGAAGGGGGAAAGGAACAGCTCGATACGGGTGTCGGTCTTCCTGCTGATAAGCTTCATCAATATCCTGGTAACTATAAGCTCGAAATACCTCTCATCATCCCTGAAAAGGGCCGCCGTCTTCGACAGCGTCCCGATGAGATCCGGATTGAATTCCTTCAGATGCGGAATGAGTGAGAGACGAATCTTGTTCCGAACATAATCCTTTTTGAGATTTGATGAATCAATGACGAAGTCAATGCGGTTTTTATCGAGAAAGGCTTCGATCTCTTTTCGTTCGACCTCTATCAGCGGTCTTATAATATTTTTTCTCACCGGAGGAATGCCCGAGAGGCCGGTTGCGCCTGAACCTCTGAAGAGCCTCATCAGGAGTGTTTCCGCCTGATCGTCTGCCGTGTGCGCCAAGGCAATGCTATTGGCGTGTAACTCATAAACCGCAATGTCATAGCTCCAATATCTCATATGTCTTGCGGCCTCCTGAAGGTTTAGTTTTTCCGCCAGGGCATATGTCTTGACGTCAATGGCTTTCGACAGAAAGGTCACGTTGAGGCTGTCACAGAGTTTTTTGCAGAAAGCGATTTCAGCCGGTGTTTCATCGGGTCTCAGGCCGTGGTCAATATAGATGGCATTAAGTTCGAGCCTTAATTTGTCCTTTAGAAAATGAAGGACATGGAGAAGGCATACCGAATCCGGACCTCCGGAGAGACCGATCAGAACTTTTTCTCCGCCCGAAAGCATGGAATATTTTTTTATTGCGGCTGCGGCTTTATCCGCCGGTTCGGGAAATTGCATCTTTAGCTCCATGTATCTTTTTGCAGATGTTTCAGGTAGTCTCCCCACTCGATGGGAAGTAGATATTTCTTTTTATTGTTACATTCCTTGCAGGCCGGCACAATATTCCCCTTTGATGATTTGCCGCCCCGTATCAACGGGACTACGTGCTCCATCGTAAGCTCCTTAGGGTGAAATTTTTTGCCGCAGAAATAACAGACCCCTTCCGAACATTTCCTTTTCCACCACTGGGATTTCCTGAGGGTCTGCGCCTTTGCTTTTTCTTTTCTTATCTCTTCATCGGAGACTTCGGAAATAAAGGGCTCCATAAGATAAATTGATTTATGGTCTTAAAATAATTTTCCCAAATTACCTAATCCGGGCAATTGCAACCCCCCCGTGAGTTTCGACATCTCACCGTTGACCATTTCCTGGGCGCGTCTCAAGGCTTCGTTGACTGCCGCCATGATGAGGTCCTGTAGCATTTCAACATCGTCCGGATTTACCACATCCTTTTCTATCTTTATGGAGATAACCTCCATGGCGCCGCTTGCAACCACTGTTACCATGCCGCCGCCTGCAGTCGCCTCGACTGTTTTGCTTTTCGCCTCTTCCTGCATCTTTGCCATTTGCGCTTGCAGTTTCTGGGCCTCGCGCATCATATCGCCGAGCATCTTTTTAGACATACCATCCTCCCGTTGTTTTCAAAATCTATCTATAGAGAAAATATAAATCATAAATGAGTTAACCTGACCCGGATTATTTACAAATGTTTCCGATTGAACCGAGGATAGAGTATTTTCGCTTTCTCCTCGGCGAATCCGCCTGAGGCGGACATTCTCGGTCGTTCCTCCCTGCGAGGCTTTTGTCTCTTTATTTTCATATACCTTATTTGACTATCGGCAAAAAAAACCGCTCAAATACTCTATCCCCGGTTGCTGTGCAAATTTTATACATAAAAGAAGTCCTATTCCTTGACCGGCGTCACATCCACAATCCTGCCGTCAAAGAGCTCCAGTACCTCCTTGATCGCAGGGTCCGCCATCACCTCCGCCTTGAGGTCTTTCTTTCGTACCGTTTTTTTCTTTGCAGTCTCAACCTCTAAACGGATTTTGGTCCCCAGCTCTTCAGTAAGTATGCGTTCAATAATTTCCGAATTCTTTTTTATCGAATCCGAAAACACGGAATATTCTTCATGCAATGTTAAAATCAGCTTGTCGCCGGAAAGTTTGAAGTCAGCCTTGGAAAGTTTTGAGGCCAACGGCGGCTCCATTTTTTTCATAGCCTTGTCCCATATCTCAACTGTTAATGTCTTCTCTCCCGAAGAGGAATCCGCGATTTGCGGCATGTCCGTTTCCAGGGTAAGCTCTTCTTCAGGCTCTTCATTCGGAGAAACATCATGCGCTTCCGACTGAAGGTCGCTGCCTGCTTCCGGTAAATGCTTCCGTTCCGGCAAGGTTATCTTATCCGGACCTTGTGTTATATATGTTTCAATATTTTCAATAATCTCTTTTATGGGCTTCATATCTTTTAGAAAGCTTGCTTTCAGGAGAGAGATTTCAAAGGCAAGCCGGGGCGAGGAAGAATTTTTTATGTCGATTTCCGCCGAGAGAAGCTCTGAAAGGATGAGTGTAAGCTGTTCTTCGGAGGTTTCCTTCAGGATATTTTTTATGAAATCTATTTCTTCCGTTCCTATATCAAGGATTTTCCCGGGGTCTTTTACAATGGATGAAACAAGCAAATTTCTGAAAAACTGGATGAGTTCTCTGACAAAAGCCCGTATATCGGCGCCTTTCTCCGCAAGTTCTGTCGTGATCGTAATCATGTCCTCTCTCTTGCCTTTAATCAGGGCAACCGAGAGCTGCGAAAGAAGCCCGAAATCCGTTATGCCGAGAAGGTCGCTTACTTCACTTTCATTGATATCCGAAGAAAAGGATGATATCTGGTCCAGTATGGTGAGCGAATCCCTCAGGCTTCCATCTGCCGCCCTGGCAACCATCTCAAGCGCAGGATCGGTAATGCTGATGCCTTCGGTGTTTGCTATATTTTTTAACCTTTCTTTTATCTTGTATCCGGGTATCCTTCTGAACGGCAGGTGCTGGCAGCGCGAAAGCACGGTTGCAGGGATTTTCCCGGGAGCGGTAGTAGCAAGGACAAATACAACATGCGGAGGAGGCTCTTCAAGGGTTTTCAGCAGGGCATTGAAGGCGGCGTCCGAGAGCATATGGGTCTCGTCAATGATGTAGACCTTATACCTTCCGCCTGAAGGGACGTATTTCACCCTTTCCCTGAGGTCCCGGATATCATTTACGCTGTTGTTTGACGCGCCGTCTATTTCCATAACATCTATGGAAGAGCCGTCAGTTATTGACGTGCAGAAAGAACATGTGCCGCACGGGGCGGGAGTCGGTCCGTTTTTGCAGTTTAAAGCCTTGGCTAATATCCGTGCCGTCGATGTTTTACCGACTCCTCTCGGTCCGGAAAACAAATAAGCATGGGCTATCTTCCCCTGCTCCAGAGAGTTCGTCAGCACCCGTATTATGGATTCCTGGCCGATAAGGTCGTCAAACCCCCGGGGTCTCCATTTTCTTGCAAGGACTAAATAGCTCATAATTTCCGAAAATACATTATGGAATAAAGGTTGTTCAAGGTAAATTTTACATTACACATTGATAATTGTATTGTCCCTGTCTTCCTCCAGCCTGGAAACGGCTGCCTCCGGCACCCAGGAAAAATGCTTACCGCTGCTTCCTTCCGGACCTGACGGGATTCACATCCACCTGCTGCGAAGGGCCGTCCCCAGGCTGCAGAAAGACAGGATGGCGGAGAGAGCGGGATTTGAACCCACTAAACACCGCACCGGTATTGGCTTTGTCAGGCACTTGGTGACGGTCTTGATGTTAGCTACCCTGTCATTTTGTATCTGCCTGAAAGCATCAACGATCTTTATTTTAGCATATATCTCGGTTGATTTTATGCTTGCATGTCCGAACCACTCTTTCAATAAGTTTTTCGATATGCCGCTGTTGACATAGTGTGTGCCGAAGCTGTACTTTGTCGCTTCGTATAATTCGATTTCAAGTCCTCTGGGATGACCCTTAATGAAATAGGCGTAACCAAAAAGCAATCTCATTTGCGATGGATACGACGTGATATTTCAGACGCGTAAGATCAGGGTTTCTGTGTGGTGTGATACCGTTTAAATGAGTTTCTGACAATTTCTTCCAGCTCATCTACTTCAGAGTCGTTCAACATATGGAAGCCTGACTTTTTCTTTGCTTTAGAAATATGTCCGTTTTGTTCAAGTACTATTTTAATAAAGAGGTCAATGAGCTTGTCAGGCATATCCACGACATCCCTCATGGCATTCACGGCGCGAGAGCGCTGCACCAGAAAGTCCAATTCTTCAACGAATTCCTTTTTGATGGTCCGTTCAACCGTTTCGTAGAGATATTCAGCGGCATGTGTAAGGTCCATGTATCTGTAGTGATCGGCTGTTTTACTCTTTACTGTGATCTCGCCCCGCTCGTCAATAGTAAAGTCCAGAAGAGACATTATCTTCTTCGAAAATGTCTCAAGACACTTATCATAATTTTGCAGGTTTGCAAGCATGGTTGCAGAAACAGGGAAGATCGTCCCCTCGGGAGTGAATCCTTCCTGTTTTAGGATGTGATGTATTACGTACCGATGGACCCGCCCATTGCCGTCGTCGAAGGGATGGATATAGACCAGGGCGAACGACACCGCAGCAGCATACACGACAGGGTCCACGATACCTGACATCCTGCGCGAACCCTCAAACAGCCCGGACATCATGCCCCCTACGTCCTCATGCAAGGGAGCTACGTAATGGACTATCCTGCGAGTCCCTACTGACTCGCCGATATAATTCTGGGTCCTACGGTAGCCGCTCATTGCGAATCTTTCATCAACAACGGCATTCCGGACTTCAATAAGAAGTTCTTTTCCCAGTTTCTGTGTCATAGCGGCATTCTGTAACATATTTATGAACTTTGCGGCACGCTTTGGGCTTGGTTTTTCGCGCTCTATGTTGAAAGACGTTAATGTTTCTTTAGTGTAAAGGTACTGAGCAGCCTTCCGTACTACCTCCGCAGGATATTTTGCAATTAATTTTTTAGCTTCATCAGACAGGTTTTTTGAGATAAAAACTTTGAGTTTGTCGGTTTTCCGGACCGTTGGGCAGAAATCCCTGACGCCAAGCATATTATCTACGACTCTGTGCCGACGGCTTCTCAATGGGTAGTCAGTGAAGTACACCTCCTTGTCAAGTATCTCAACGTAGTTACCGGCGGATACGTCCGGTAACTTCAAGCGTTCGCCGGTCAAAAACTCATACAAGTACCACAGAACCCTTGCATACTTGCTTACCGGATGGCTTTTCACATAATGTGTTACTGCTCCTGGACCGAGCTTTTCAAATGCCGTCTTCAGTATCTCAAGATTTACACCATCATACTTGAGCGCGAACACGAGTTGATCGATGACGGATTCCCCGGGATTGTACTGCGAAGGATAGATGTGCAGTTCTTGCCCATCTTCGATTACTGTCTTCTTTTGTCCTTTCGCCGAAAGATACGAGGAGCGGAAATGAGGGACCGTTTCGATACCCAAGACCTTCTCTACCGCCTTATAACCTACAGGCTTCATATCTTTTTCCTTTACCGGTACCATACTATTCTTCCTCTCAAAATGCTTATGATTTTTCTAAATTACTTATAATATGTTTCTAATCTTATAAAACACTTATTTGACAGTCTCGTAAAAAGCCCTTTTCAGGCCGTCATTCCCGAAGTCCTTAATCGGGAATCCATTCTTTTCAGGTAGTTGTAACGTCTCTGGATACCCGCTTTTGCGGGTATGACGACTTTTTACGAGTTCATCTTATTTTAAATTATAAGTATTTTGTCAAAAAAACAACTATTATAAGTGTTTTGTCTGCAATTCAGACAGTAGAGCCTCTTGCAAAAGTCACAGGTTGTCATTCCGAATGAATGTGAGGAATCTTATACCCCATTGATTATAAAAGATTTCTCGTTTCACTCGAAATGACAAATTGCCCTGTTTTAGGACTTTTGCAAGATCCTCAGTATGAAAAAAGAAATGCTATATTTACATCATTCTTTATGAGGTTTAAAGATAAAGGATGGCGGATACAGAGGGATATGAACCCACTAAGCACCGCGTCTGTATTGGCTTTGTCAGGCAATTGGTGACGGTCTTGATGTCAGCTGCCCTGTCATTTTTCATCTGCCTGAAAGCGTCAACGACCCTTATTTTAGCATATATCTCAGTTGATTTTTTCCCCGGCCGGGGTAGGGGCCTAAACTTTATGCTCTATGCCTTCAGTTTTTTCACTCTCTTTGCCACTATCTTGTAGATTTCCTCTTTATCTCTTTTCCCGATTCCGATAATCTCTATCACTTCAATATTTTCTCCTATAAGCCGGTAGACAATGCGATATTTTTTCTTAGCAAAATACAGTTTGTAAAAGCCGGTAAGGTCTGTGCCGAATTTATTGCCGAGTGGTTTGCCGAGATAAGGGTTTTCAGTAAGAGAGTCTACTTTGTTTGCAGCCTGTTTTTTAAGTGGTCCTGCAAGCCGATCAAAATCTTTTAATGCATCCGGCAGGAATTCTATTTTACAGGCCATGTTTCTTTTTTATTTTATCCCATGAAATATTTTTAGACCGGTCATATCCCTTAAGCCTTTTTTCAACAGTCTCGGCTATCTCAAAATGTTCAAGGATATCCTCAGCCTGTTTCAATAATTCATATTCCCCTGTGGAAAGAATAACCGCCGCCATTTCATTGTTTCTGAGTATGAACAGGGGTTCTCCGGTCTCATGTACTTCCCTGAGTCTCTGTGTAAGGTGCCTTTGAAGCTTTGTTACAGGTATCATTTTTTCAGTATTAACCAGCATAGTATTACCTCCGTATGATTAATATTATATGTAAAATTATATGTATGTCAATAGTTTTCTTCTCATTTTAAAGGGATACAACATAGGAACAGAGAACAACGTCTTATAATAGATTTGAGGCGGTGGTATAAATATCTCATAGGCTTTATATGGTCTTGGCGCTGGCTCCGCCAGAAACGGGTGAGTCCCCGCCTTCAGGCAATCAATGACAGTTTGCGTGGATGTCTCAGAACAATAAAAAACCGATATTCCATGCAAACTCCATAGAAAAATCGGCGTCTAAAACTTATGTTATAGTAATTGCTTAAATGAGACTTAAAATTGGTGTGTGATTTTATTATTATTTTCTTGGAAGGGCCAAACTGCAGTTCTTTTCTTGTAGGCGGGAAGTTTATCTCTTTTTCTTAGACTGCTCTTCAGAGCCAGATCTTTATCTTTAAAAGTGTTCCTCTAAACCTTACTTTTTACGACTGGTGACCAATTATTTCCTTTTGAAATTATTCCTGTCACACCCTCTAATTGCTTATCAGGTAAAAGAATAATTTTTCTATGGCCGATGTCTGTTTAGATTACCCTATACTTTCTACATCCCTTTTTTATTATTACTGACATTTTACATAATCTGGCTTTTACTGTCAACAAAAAAATATCCATTACTCAGTTATTTCTTTCACCGCGAATATTGCATTCGTAGAAAAGAGTAAGATTGACGATTATCGGTAGCAATGTTGATAAGGACAATAAAAGAGGCAGAGCCATTGCTGACCCAGCCTCTTAATGATAAGAGTACTATTAAGTTATTATCAGCACCTTATAAGCATCTATTCGCAGACACAAGATCTACATCCATTCCAACTTTTTATTACTATTGTCTTCTCCTTTGCATCGACCTGACATCTGCCAGCTTGGCAAAAACTTTCATCTTGTGGATGAACTTGCGCGCCACGAGGTGCTCTCAAATCCTGTGCTGTATTATCTCCGGTGGTATTTCCAGCAGGATAAGGTCCAAAAGTATACGACCAATTATTGCCACATTGAACGTCACTTTTGGCATTAGCAAATTCTTTTAAACAATTATTAATTTTTTTTAATGTACTAAAACCATCGCATAAAAAACCATTATTGTCGTTTATAAAGCAGCATCGATCATGAAGAATACTGCCTACAGACATCCATCCTGTAACAAGACAAGTGTTCTCATCCTTATAAAAATAAAGCATGTCTCCTTTACATTGAGTCCCTATACCTCCAAAACATTTTTCAATTTTAGGCTGAATTGAGAAATCACATGTATCCATAGTAACTACAAAATTTCCACCCCATTTACAATTATTTCCACAATCATGACCCGAAAAACTTCCACTAATAGTCTTACCATTAAGGACACCTACAAAGTCTAAATAGTCGTTACAATCAAAATAACCTACAATTGACCAAGTAATTCCATTTCCAAATACTGTCCCATTAATAGTTGCAGGTAACAAGGAGTCAGAGGTGAAAGAATTGCCTGTCTGAGAAACTACAAAGGAATGGGTTCCTGACTGCCCTAATAAACTATTATTACATGTTGAGCCACAAATACATTCAGGAGCACCTGCAGAATATGTAATAGATGTTTCCAAAGTCCAAACCCCTGATACTTTGAGAGGTTCTTCATTCGCCAATGACTTACTGTTTGTTACAAATATTCCTATCAACAATATGAACAAAAACGGTAAAATCCACATACCAAATCTTATAAATTTATCCATAATATCACACCTCCTGTAATTATTCGGCTAATATTTCAATGAATAACCATCGGGCAAACCTTTAGCATATTGCCCCCTACTTGTTGCTTTATACACAGTAAATATTAATCTGTCAAGTAAAATCTTTTGATATGGCATGATTATTTTCTGAATGAATCGACGAAATACAAAAATTATTTATTACCGTTTGAATGATTCAACAACTGAATAGGTTCTTTCTATGCTGATTTCAGGAAGTTACTGAGAGGATGTCCTCCACCTACCTATTCTTGAATGAGTGGTTAACCACTGGACTTAGATTTGCGACGCTCGAAGACAATCAGGACAATAATATTGATTAGAACGAGCACACTTGGGAGCCAAATAGCCAAATGTTCACGGACTTCAGAAGCGAATTCTTCTTGTTTTTGAACCTTAATGAGGTCGAGTGTAGTCCTAACTCTTTCAGGCGTATCTCCTTGCGCTCGCAGCATCGCCTCTGTGGCTTTAAGATATTGGTCGGCGTTCTGCTTTTTAGTTATGAGACTACCAAGAGAAAACCCAACTGAGAAGGTAACAACCAAACACATAACATAAGTTGTGTATCTAATCGCCCGTTTAATATTCAAACAAAACACTCCTCGGTGTGGCTATAATTTATTTTTACACTTATTTACAATTAATAGCATTATAGCTGGCATGGCTCGTATCGTCAACGTTCTTATGAGAAAAAATCTTGTAAAGCTGGGAAATTCCGCTTTTTATCTGAATGATAAAGATTATAACGAATATGTACAATCTAAAATCTTATTTCTTTGAAAAAGGTGTTTATATCCGTTTGCACTCTTCAGTTTTTTAAAGTATATCTGAGACGTTTCGTTCAGGAAGGAAGGAACGGCAAGGAGGCTTCAGCCCTTGCGCTGTTGGAACTATTTGGAACTATACTGATTTATTAATAGGAGACCTTAATTCTAATCAAATGTCAGCCAATGCATTTGCAGGAAGAATTTTAACCCTGCAATCGTTGTTTGCATCATACGCTTTATAATCTGAATATTTACACGCAGGACAATATGGCGTTTCGCAAACCATATCTGAAAAAAGCCGTATTTCATCACGAGGTTTTATATTAAATGAGTAATTCCGTTTCAATATGGTGCAGTCGCCATCTTTCTGCTTATACCAAATGTCTTTAAAGGAAAGATTTCTAACTGTCATTCCTTGATCCTTGCATGGATCTTTGACCTCGGATGTCAATAGTGGACACCAAACCTTTCATGCTGCAAGTTGTCCTGCATAGAAATATCTTTCATATACCACAGGGGAAAGATAGCCCAATCTTGCCTGTCGGCGCTGCCTGTTATAGA
>Ga0265292_1001366_pt1 | contig 21797 bp, 28 predicted proteins | sample Munlanlewell296A_FD_189080 | JGI IMG/M metagenome (GOLD analysis project Ga0265292, IMG submission 189080) | Leachate microbial communities from a municipal landfill in Southern Ontario, Canada - Leachate well 296A | ecosystem: Engineered > Solid waste > Landfill > Unclassified | place: Canada... | reverse complement strand
TTTAAGAAAGCCCCTTAAAGACGACTGCTATGTCTAGCACCGCGGCACAAGTGAAAAGTGTAATTTTGAAACACCAGGGCCGCGCTTCTAAACAGCAAATAGCGCGGGAGTTAAATTTGGGTTTAGAGTATATTGGTTTTGTCTGCCGCGAGCTTGAGAGAAAAGGAGAGATTGCTTTTAGAAAAGGATTTTTTTCTTTGGCCACACTAGATTATAAATCCCCTAAAAGGCGACCAAGAGTATTACATCGCAAGCCCCGAAAATCTCCGATCCGCCAGCTGGCGGAGAAGAAAGTTTATACAGAATCTGCTTTACTGGCTATTCCAAAGATGACCGAAAGATTAATTGATATACTTAAAAAGGCGGGCTACAAAACTATTGAATCTCTTGCTGACGCGCCTATAACAAGATTCATGCAAGAGACAAAACTGGAACTTCATGAAGCGGCCAGATTAATAAATCAAGCCAGAAAAGCGTTGAACAAAATTGGGGAGTAGCTGAATTGCTTATGACTATAATTCTTAAAGTGGTTGAGGCACAGAGTAAAGATGTAGGCAGAGCCATTGCCAGAGTTGACCCTAAATATTTTTCAAAAATTCAGGCTGACACAGGAGACATTATCAAATTGACGCCGCAGAAATCAAAGCGGAAAGAAAAAGGAGAAACTGTAGCAAAGTTAATGCCTGCTTATCCAGAGGATAGAGGAAAAGGCATTATTCAAATAGACGGCATTGCCAGAGAGAATTTGAAGGTCGGCTTGGATGAAAAGGTGGAAATTCAGAAAGTTCCTTACGAAGAAGCGCGGGCGCTCGTTTTATCTCCCTTAGATACCAGTGCTTCATTTAAAGAAGAGGATGCTAAGTATTTAGCCGAGATACTTGATGGAACCCCGGTAATAAAGGGGAGCAAAATAAGAGCCACGCTTTTTGGAACAAGGGCCCAAGATTTTTTAGTAGAAGATACTGATCCTGAAAAAGTTGTCTTAATAAAACCCTTTACAGCTATAAAACTAAAGGGCGTCCAAAAAGAAAAACATGGGATTGGTGTAACTTATGAGGACATTGGCGGATTAGGAAAAGAAATACGCCGGATTAGGGAAATGATTGAACTTCCACTAAAATACCCCGAGCTCTTTGAAAGATTAGGGATTGATCCCCCGAAAGGAGTACTCTTGCACGGGCCACCGGGATGCGGGAAAACATTAATTGCCCGGGCAGTAGCTAATGAGACAGACGCTTATTTTACCCATATTTCCGGTCCGGAAATAATGGGCAAATTTTACGGTGAATCCGAAGGCCGGCTCCGAGAAATATTTGAGGAAGCCCGAGCGAATACTCCGGCAATCCTTTTTATTGATGAGATAGACGCGATTGCTCCGAAACGAGAAGATATGGGTGGCGAGAAGCAAGTGGAACGGCGAGTAGTGGCCCAGCTTTTGGCGTTAATGGATGGTTTAGAGTCACGCGGTCAGTTAATAGTGATTGGAGCAACCAATATTCCCAATACGCTTGACCCAGCCCTGCGGAGACCGGGCCGATTTGATCGGGAAATTACGATTGGAATTCCAGATCGAAATGCGCGGAAAGGGATCTTAGAAATTCATACCCGCGGCATGCCTTTGGCAGAAGATGTTGATTTAGACAAGCTGGCTGAAATCACTCACGGATTTGTCGGAGCTGATCTTGAAGCCCTGGGCCGAGAAGCGGCCATGTCGGCCTTGCGTGAAATCATGCCGGAGATTGAATTTGAAAAGGACTACATTCCGTATGAGAAATTGCGCAAGATAGAGGTTACCGGCGAACATTTTAGAGAGGCCCTGAAAGAGGTAGAGCCCTCGGCTCTGCGCGAAGTTTTTTCAGAGATTCCCAGCACGAGGTGGGAAGAGGTAGGAGGACTTGAGAATATAAAGCAAACACTTAAGGAAGTGGTTGAATGGCCGCTAAAATACAGCGAGGCGCTGGGTCATGTAAAACTCAAGCCGTCTAAAGGAATAATGCTCTACGGGCCGCCGGGATGCGGGAAGACGCTTCTGGCCAAGGCCGTAGCCACTGAATTAGGGGTAAATTTCATTTCCATTAAAGGACCAGAACTTTTTTCAAAGTATATTGGTGAATCAGAAAAGGGAATCCGGGAAGTGTTTAAAAAAGCCAAGATGGCTTCCCCATGTATTGTTTTTTTTGATGAGATAGACAGTTTAGTGGCGAAGCGCGGAGCTGGCGCGGATTCGCATGTTACGGAAAGAGTGGTCAGCCAGTTTCTGGCGGAGTTAGACGGCATTGAGGAATTGAAAGGAGTGGTGGTTTTAGGAGCGACAAATAAATTAGACATGGTTGAGCCGGCGTTGCTGCGCGCGGGAAGATTTGATTTTTTGCTTGAAATTTCCAAGCCAAGCGAAGAGTGTCGTTATGCCATATTTAATATTCATACGAAAGATAAACCATTGGATCACGGCGTTGACTTAAAGAAATTTGCCAAGCTGACCGAAGGACTTACCGGCGCGGACATAGAACTGATTTGCAAAAAGGCCTCAATGTCCGCTGTGAGAGAGAATTTAGTTCATGAGAAGATTAAAAATGATTTTAAGATAATGGCGAGCCATTTTGAAAAAATATTAAATGAAAATAAGCCCTTGGTATGACTGAAGAAAGAAAATACATATATTCAATAATTAGGAATCCGCAGGGGATGCCGGCCTCCGACACTTTTCGTTTACCCCGCACCTTTCCTGAAAACTTTGCAGTCTTGCCACATAGTCCAATACTCAATGGAAAGGTGCGGGGTTTATCAGAAACTATATTTGGCATTAACAATCGCGATATAATTCTTGTTCCGTTTAGAGATATGGCCGCGGCGGTCAGCAACACCCATTTTATTAATTTTGACAAGCTGGATAAAAAAGAGCTTACCCAATTGGTGGCGATACATGAACAGGTGAATACTAATCTGATGAAACAGTATGATGTTATTCCCATGAGGTTTGGAATGATTGCCGAAAACACGGAAGAAATTCGTAGTATTTTAACAAAGGCATATATACAATTTAAAGCCGCCGTGGAAAGAATTACCGGGAAAGTAGAATTTGTTGTTCAAGTATTTTGGAACGAAAAGAACGCGCTTGAGAAGATAGTAGAGGAGAATGCCGAGATTCAGAAGTTAAAAAAGGAAGCGGAGTCAAAAGGCAGGATTTTAGGGTTTGCATCCAAGATGAAATTGGGCAAGGCGATATTTGAGGCGATAGAGTCACGCCGCAAAGAATATACCGCAGATATTTTGATGAACCTCGCGGTTTCATTCCCGGATTTTTGCCCCGGCAAACTTCTGGACAAAGAAATGATTATGAACTATTCGTTTTTAATAAGCAAAGCAGAAGAATCAACGTTGGAATTTCAATTAAATAAACTGGCGGAAAAATACACTAATGAGTTGAAATTTAAATATATCGGGCCGATGGCGGCCTATAGCTTCACGGATATTAATCTTAGTTTTGGAAATTTTGAGGTGGTTGATAATGCTAGAAAAACTTTGGGGCTCGGAGAATCCGCGGCATTGCCAGAGATAAAAGAAGCTTACTATAAATTAGCTCAAGAGCATCATCCAGATAAACATGAATATAAAAAAGACCGAGCTATATTAGAGGAAGCAAAAAAGAGAATGAAAGACATAACAGCGGCCAACGAAGTTTTGACTGTTTATTGCCAACATTATCTTTCAGCTCTTGCTCCAGACACAGCACGGCTCTGTTCTTTTGAGAAAGAAGATGTAGAAGATTCAATTATTATAAAGGAGAAAGAAAACAACTAATATGAGCCAACCAGTCCATCAACAATTTGACATAGGAACCATTGAAACACTCAAGGCCGCGAGAAATCAGGTGGTGCAAGCTGGTAAAAGCAGGAGTGAGAACGAAGAGGAAGCCGCTGTCGCGCCTTCACTGGGTGTTGCTCAAAAAAGCAATAAAGAAGTTGTTGAAATTTTAGCGACTGGGCAGACCCAGCTTGCAGCACGCAGTAATTTCGCCGAAGAATTTATTCAAAAACTGGCTTCTTTAGAACAGGAAACGACAGCGGTTGATGAAGAAATAGCCAAGATGGAAAAGATTTGGTTGAATCTCACTGAAAAGAAAAAGGAGTTAGAAAATAGAAGAAGTGAGCTTATAAAAGTGAAAGATAAAATTACAACCCTGAATAAAGAAATGGATGATGTCTTATCAAAGGAATTATGACTTCAAGAGAATTAGAAATATTAAATATTATCTATCAATCAGGAGGACGGTGCTCTATGCGGCTCATTAGCAAAGAGACGGGTTTGAGTCCTGATTATGCTTTTTTGATTGCCAAGAAATTATTGGGTCAGAAATTAATCAAGAAAATTGCCAATAATATATTCATTTTAACCGCCAATGGAAGGTCGTTATTAGAACGTAGAAGAGGCAGTTTAGAAAGAAAGATAAAGCCCCCCGCTCTTTTAACCGTTTCTCATAATTTAGGCAAGGATCAAACCATTGAAGTGACAGACGCTCAATCAATCCAAAAAAGCATTAAACGTTTGATATTTAGACCAGGAAAACTATGAGCAAAAAAATAAAACATCACAGAACCAAAATGAAATCTCGTACCAGAAAAATTGTTTCTCGACAAGAAAGTAAGGTTCAAAGGAAACAGCCGTTGCAGAGTGGAAAGGGATTAGATGTTGGCACCGCCTTTATCTATGCCGCTGAAAAAATCGGCAATGAAGTCGTATTTAGAATAGAAAGAGACGCCTTTTTTGACCTGCCATCCAGCGATCACATCAAAGAAATATTTGAAAGAGACGATGTGAAGTATATCCAAAATGGAGACCAATTTTATGTTGTTGGCAATGGCGCGCTCCGTTTCGCGAATTTGTTTCAGCGCAATGTCAGACGGCCGTTAGAGCAGGGGATCATTAGTCCCAAAGAAAAAGATGCACTCCCGATTATCAAGCTTCTAATTGAAAGCGCTGTCGGTTCTCGTCATCAGGCGGGCGAAACAGTTTATTATTCAGTCCCGGCCCAGCCGATTGACGCTGATTTTGATGTTCTTTATCATCAACGCATTATTGACGGTTTCCTCTCGGGTCTTGGCTATGTCCCGAAGCCGATCAATGAAGGTTTGGCAGTGGTATTTTCCGAACTGGCTGAAGAAAACTTTACCGGGCTGGCTTTTTCTTTCGGCGGCGGAATGGTAAATGTCTGCTTGGCCAACCTCTCAATTCCTGTTTTAGCTTTTAGTATTGCTCGCGGAGGTGATTGGATAGATAAACAGGTAGCTTATGCCGTCAACGAACCAGTGAGTACCGTCACTGGCTGGAAAGAGTCCTATTTGGATTTAGACAAAAGAGCCAATCTTTCAAGAATGGAACAGGCGCTGTCCATCTATTATGATATTTTGCTTGATTATGTAGTTGGACATCTCAAAACCGAGCTTGAGAAATCAGCCGTGCATCTGGAAAGGCCTTTGACAGTAATAGTTTCCGGAGGCACGGCCAAGCCAACCGGGTTTCTCAAACGGTTTCAGGAGACCCTGCGGAGATTCCCGTTGCCGGTTGAATTGGGAGAAATACGGCTCGCCTCGCAACCGCTTCACAGCGTGACTAAGGGCGCTTTAATCGCGGCCATAGTGGATGAATCAAAGAAACAGCAAAAAGAATAATCAGGGTTTATGTCATTAAGCGATTTGGCACATAAAAATTTACAGTTTACCCCGCACCTTTTCTGGACTAGCGTGTTCAGAAAGCAGAGGCGCGGGATAATTGGGATTAGATTTTTTTATGGTTAAGGAAACACTTTTACAGACATGCGAGCGGATTGCGGAGCCAAAAAAAGGTGCGGGGTTTATCTTGGTTGGGGGAAAGGGCGGCGTGGGTAAGACAACAATGGCGAGCGCCTTGGCGCTTGAGCTCGCCAAGAAATACAAGACCTTAATCTTTACGACCGATCCAGCGCCGTCATTGGCAGATAGTTTGGGACAAAAATTATCTAACGAGCCCATAAAAATTACCGGAGTTGAAAATTTGTGGGCGATGGAAATTGACGCGAAAATTGTTCTTAAAGAATTTAAAGAAGAATACGGCGATGATATTTTAGATATTTTGAACGAGGGCACTTATCTTTCTAATGAGGAAACAAAGGAAATATTTTCGCTTGATATCCCGGGATTAGACGAGGTCATGGGGCTTAAAAAAATAACCGATTTCATGGATAGCCAAGAATATGATTTATATATAGTTGATACCGCGCCTACGGGACATACTCTGAAACTTTTAGCTCTGCCTGAACTTTTAGATGGATGGATTAAGTTTTTGGCCAGTTTGCGGTGGCGGTATCACTATATTACAGAGCGATTCTCCGGGAAGAAAAAAATTGAAAAAGCCGATGAATTTCTTCTCTTGATGAAGAAAACAGTAAAAAAGGTAAGGAACCTTCTTCAAGACCCGGCCAAGACAGAATTTATAGTAGTTACTATCCCCGAAGCAATGGGAGTTCTGGAAACAGAGGATTTAATAAAGGATTTAGCCAAAACGCATATTCCGACAAGCCATATCGTTATTAACAATATTTTCCCCAAAAATAAATGCGATTTTTGCAAATCAAGAAGAATAGAACAAGAAAAATATATAAGCGAAATAAAGGAAAAATTTTCAAATTTTGACGTTTCAGAAATTATTTTACAACCCGAGGAAATCAGGGGAATTAAAAAATTAAAAAGTTTAGCCGGAGAATTATTCTCCAATTAAAGGTCGACGGTAATAAATAATTAAATAATAAAATAATTAAAAAATATGGAAAATTTAGTAGCTTTATTTGGAACATCCTATATGCAGTATATTTTATATTTACTGCTAGCTGATGTTGTTCTAGGAATCATTGGCGCAATTATTACAAAAGAGTTCCGGTTTGAAAAGCTGGCTGGTTTTATGAAGGGGCCGGTTTTAAGCTATGTCTTCGGTTTTGCCGTAATTGAGATGGTGGGACAGGCCTTGCCGATGTTAGCCTTGTTGATACCGGCAGTATTTGTTTTAGTAATGATTTCTTTGCTGGCCTCCATTCTTAGGAATCTACACAAAATGGGATTGCCCCTGCCCGGCGCGTTTAAAGGATAGAAAAATTATCCCGGATTAACCGCAAAATGTGGTTAGTCCTGAAATGCTCCTGCTTTGCCCCAAGATTCTTTCAGGGCTAATCAATCAAATTAATTATGAGCGAAGTCAAGGGAAAATATCTTCACTGTATTATCAACGGCAAGGTTCCCACGAACCGATTTAATCTTGAGGGTTTAGAAGGGAAGGCGGTTCATGTAGTTAGCCAGGGTAATCTTTCTTGTCTCGTAAGCGATACTGCTTGCGATCACTATCCTTTATGGCGGGAACACATCATTGCCCACCAGGCGCCAATTGAGGAAGTAATGAAGCATTATGATGTTCTTCCTTTTAGCTTTAGCAACATTGCCAATACTGAAGATCAAATAAAGAAGGTTCTTAAAGAAAGAAGGGCTGAATTTGAAGAACTTTTTCAGAAATTTAAAGGCCAGACAGAAGTTGGGTTGAAAGCGTTTTGGCCAAATATGCAGCTTATTTTTCAAGAAATTGCCAAGAATCCAGAACTTCAACAATTAAAAAAAAGGCCATCACAGTTGACCTATCACCAAAAAATCGCCGCCGGAGAATTAGTTGAAAAATTATTAGAGAAAAGAAAGCAAGACGAAGCTCAAGACATAATCAAAGCTGTCAGCGATTTAGCCGAAGATCTCAAAGAGCAGCAGCTTATTGGAGAAAATATGATTTTGAATTCCGCTTTTTTAATAAAAAAAGAGGGAGAAGATGAATTTTTAAGAAGAGTGGAAATACTTGCTCAAAGTTTCCCCAACACCAATATCAGATGTTCCGGTCCTTTTCCTTTGTATAATTTCATCAGCTTAGAGATAAGTTTCAGTTAATTTATGTTTATTATTGATGACCTTTTAATTTGGTTGGCCGAAAAACTGCGGGAAACGGCGGAGGGGGAAGTTAACGATGAGTCAAAATTAAAAGAAGAACTTCTTAAGGTCCGCACCCTTTTTGAAACAGATCAGATCAGCGAAGAGGAGTTGATAAAGAGAGAAGATGAGATACTAAAAAGTTTAGAGGATATACGACAAAGAAAAAGTACGCAAGTTAATCAGTAGCAATTTATTATGAAATCAAAAATAACAATCAAAAAAAGTAACCCGCCTTCGCCAAAGGCTATGGCGGGCAAAGAAAGGTCGAAGAAGTTCAATAAAAGAGCTAAAATTATAAGTCAGCCTCAATTGATCCGCGAGCTGGCGGATCAACGGGGCGAAAATATTAAAAATATGGCAACAAAAGACATACTGGAAAAAGCAAAAAAAGAACTCGCCGATTTAACCGGGTTTAAATCTCCATCCGCGATCGGCTTTAAGCGGGAGGGCAATGAGTTGATAGCAACCATTGAAGTAATTGAGAAAGAATCTATTCCTGACGGGATGGATGTTTTGGGCACTTATGAGGTGCGAGTTGATGAGGGTGGGAAAATTATTAGTTATAAACGGACCGATCTTCGTAAAAGAGTTGACACCGCTCTGAATCCGGAAGTGTAAGAGTATGAAAGGACTCTATCTTTATGGAATCTGTCCATCCGTAAAAATCAAGAAATTGTCGGATAAAGACGCGAGCGAATGTATTGGCGGGGGAAAAGTTTTCCGCATTCCTTATCAAGACATTGAAGCGGTAGTTAGCGAGGTTTCTTTGAAAGAATTCGGGGCAGAGGAGCTTCAAAAAAAGGCGGCAGAAGATTTAGAATGGATAAAAGAAAAAGCCCTGACGCATGAGAAGGTAATTGAGACAGCGATGAACTCTCATGGTCTAATTATCCCCATGAAGTTCGGAGCGATTTTTAAGGACAGAAAGAGCTTGATTAGTTCTTTGAAAAAAGATTACTTGAAGTTCAAAAACCTTCTTAAGAGTTTACAAGGGAAAGAGGAACATTCGGTAAAAATCTATTCCAAATTTCAACTTCTTGAGAATGAAATTAAAAAAAATTCACCAATAATTCAAAGCCGGCTTGAAGAAATTAAATCCTTGCCGGCCGGCAGACAATATTTTTTAGAAGAGGAAATAAATGAAATGGCTAAAAGAGAGGCGAAAAAGTCCGTAAATAATTACATCTCTCTTTTTCTTAAAGGGTTTAAAGGGTTAGCTGAAGAACTGAAAGAAAGCAAAATTCTTGGAAAAGAATTAACCCAAAGAAACGACCCCATGGTTTTTAACGGTGCGTTCCTCGTAAAAAAAGAAAAGGTCGATGAGTTCCATGAAGAGATTCAAAAGTTGCGGGCCAAGTATGAAAAAATAGGTTTTATTTTTGAATCAAGCGGTCCATGGCCTCCATATAACTTTGTGTAGCGCGCTTGTCGCGAGTTCATAGAACTATGAAGCATCCGCAAATCCAAACATTAGAGAATATTGCGACTTCAGGAAGGCCACCCGTAGAGGAAAGGGTTACTTTAATAGACGCTTTAGACAAGGTTTTGGAAAAGGGGGCGGTTTTAGATGGAGAGATTGCTATCCGAGTGGCTGATGTAGATCTTGTATTTATCGGTCTTAAGCTTCTCATTACTTCCATTAGTCGAGCGGAAGTTTTGCGAAGAGGCGAAGATTCTTCCGGTGGAGCGATTAGTAAAGAAGACGAGGAGTATATCAGAAGTTTGGAGCAAGAAATAGAGAGAGCGGAAAGGAATATACCCAGAATAATTGAAGCCGCTAATCCGGAAAAAGCCGAAAAAGGAATCGCCCAGCTGGTTTTAACCCTCGTGAAGCTGATAAAGGACTTGATGTATCGAGAAGCGAGGCGCAGAATAGCAAAGGGCAATCTTTCTGAAATTGAAATTCAAAAATTAGGGCTGACTTTTAAAGCATTAGATAAAAAAATTACAGAGATGAAAGCCATATTTGGGTTAGAAGATGAAGAATTAAATTTAGACCTTGGACCATTAGGTAATTTAATGTAAACCCCTACACCTATGTATAGGTGAGGGGGTAAATAAAAACTATGAGCGAACAAATAGTCCATTCAATTCAATCAACTAACTTAGCCGATATTTTGGAGCGCGTTTTAGACAAAGGCATTGTTATTGCCGGCGATATTCAGATTAAATTGGCCGATGTTGAGCTGTTGACGATTAAAATACGATTGCTTATCGCATCGGTTGACAAAGCCCAGCAAATAGGCATCAATTGGTGGGAGACGGATTCGTATTTATGTAGTAAGGCAAAAGAAACAGAAGCAGAAAAAGAAAGGGATGAATTAAAAAAGAAATTAGAAAAATTGGAAGCCAAAGTAGAAACCTCGAATAGCAGAGCAAAGCTCGCTACTCGCCTCGCTTATGCTCCGGCGAAGCGGGCGGGGCAGGCAAAATCCCAGCCAAAGGCTGGTCCGCCTCGGGCGGAAAAATCCAAAATTAAATAAAAAGGTCATCCCGCACATTACCTAAATTGAGGCAGGATAATTTTTACAATTATGTTCTCCTTTCTCAAATTACGCAAATCAAAGAGAAACAAAATAAGCAAGGCCAAGGCAAAAGATAACCCAGTGAAAAACAGGAGACCTCCGTGGCTCCGACTCCCTGTTTATTTTAAAATTTGGCTGATAGTCATAACACTGCTTTTGGCAGTAATGATACTAATACAACTGCTGATTCTCGTCCTTTCCTTAAAGCCTGATTGGCTAAAATTAGCTCAACCCGCTTCCGCCGCTGCCATGCCAGCGCAGTATTTGTCAACTAATCAAGTAGATGTTGACTTGTACATGCGGCAATACTTCGCCGACAAAAAACCCAGAAAATCAATGATGGTCGCGGTTTCTGCCTATTCCAGCACTAAGGATCAGACCGACAAGACGCCTTATCTTACGGCCTACAATACCGAGGTGCGCGACGGCATCGTGGCTGCCAATTTTTTGCCAATCGGTACGATAGTGCGTTTTCCGCAGAGGTTTGGCGACAAATTATTTGTGGTTGAGGACCGTATGGATGAGCGCTTCGGTTTGCAAGTTGATATTTGGGTGTCAAAATATGATGACGCTCAAAAATTTGGCATTCAATATTTAGAAATGGAAATTTATTAGCAATCACCCAAGAATTTAGATAAAAATAAATTATGATTTGGGGCTCTATTAAAAATTACAGCGGAAATAATCCGTCCAAGCAGTCTAAGTTTAGCGCCTCATCGCGGTTTGATGGCAAGCTTGTGGGTGCGGAAACAATAATTTTTGAGGGCCGACTCGAGGGTGAAATTTTGGTTAATGGCATTTTAGAAATAACCCAAAACGCGGAAATTAATGGCAATATCAAAGCGAATAAATTATCCATCTCTGGTAAAGTGAACGGCAATATAGATGTGGCTGGCAGTTTATCAGTTGAAAGGACCGCTGTTATCTGCGGGGACATCAAGGCGGGTGCGGTAACTATTATAGCGGGCGCGATTATCAACGGCCAGTGCTCATTTGGGGGAACGGCGAATAATCAAGAATATGACCGCATTCTTGAGCAACATAATGCAGTTCTGGCTAATGCGTATTGATGACATGGGGTAATATAATTATTGAGAGTTCTGGAAGTAGTGTTATTGATAATTAACCACGGCGCGGGAGGAGCTTCTTTTTTTGTTCCCAGCTATTTGTTGACAGGGTATTTTATGGTATAATAGTTCAAAGCTTGACTTTTGTCTAAAGTTATTGATATAATTTAGTAATAATATTAATAAAATGTATATGCTTTTGACAAAAATGAGATTACAAATTAAATGGGACGAAATAAAGAAAAGAATAATCAAACCAGAGATTTTTCCAGAGGCATTTTTTGCTTATTTTCATAAATTGCCAAATAATATTCAAGTAGAATGGTTTAGAGATGGCAGTTATATTATTGGTAATGTAACTGCAGGCGATAAAACATTTGTGACTCAAGGTGTGGATACTGATGATTTTATCAGAATGGTGAATGAATCAACAATTTTGGCTTTTGATATACCGCGCGGTTATATAGATTTGATTTTAAAGAATAAATTATTTTCTCCACCGATTGAAGACAGGAAGAAATTAGAGGATCTTTCCGTAGAAAGATCAAGTTTTGGTTTTGTTAATTTGAAAAAAGAAGGTGATTTGCAATTAGCTTAATATGGGGGAGTACGCTAATATTAAATCAAAAAAGTTTTATCAATTATTAAAATGGTTATCTAACCATAAACGATTTGAAATAGTACAAGGTGGTAAACATGTCGCGAAGGCGCATGCGATAGAAACAAATTGTTCTTATCCCTTACCCCTAAGTCATAATGAAGTAAACAAGAATATTATTAAAGATTTTCGTGATTGGCTCGTGAGGAGTAATGTTTGTACAGTAGAGGAATTTGATGAACGTATTAAGTAGCGCTGTTTAATCGGGTCTTAGACCCTTTTTTGTTCGCAATTTGATAGGAAAATTTTAATGGTATTTTTCGTAAAAAAGGGTTTTGACTTTTTCGTAATTACAGCTTATCGTTTTATGCTTAATCAATCTAACTACCTAAAAATAAAAGTGACAGTTCCAGTAGACAGCGCTGACAAAGTCAGGCAAGCTTTGGGTGAAGCCGGAGCGGGTAAACTCGGGAATTATGATTTTTGTTCTTTTTCATATCCGGTAAAAGGTCGATTCAGACCGCTTGAGGGCGCTAATCCAGCGATTGGCAAAGTGGGGGATTTGGAAGAGGTGAAAGAAGAGTGCATTGAATGCATTTGCCATAAGAATATTTTGACAGAAGCAATAAGCGCGCTGAAAAAAGCCCACCCATATGAGGAGCCGGCGATTGACATTATACCTCGTTATGAGATAGAATAAGATATGTTTAATGTGATGCTGCCGAGATAGCTCAGTTGGCAGAGCAACACATTCGTAACGTGTAGGTCGCGGGTTCAAATCCCGCTCTCGGCTCTCTGCTTTATTGGATTCTCCGCGCTGTCTGCTATAATAATTCAATAATAATTCACAGCAATAAATATAAATTTATGCCAGAGAATAAACCAAGCCTTTTTGAGTTGTTAAATCCAAAGCAAACATTTGTGGCAGGTATTGTTGGAGGTTTTTTGGCCATTTGTACGGTTGGTTTTTTCGTCTTAACGGCGATGTTTATGAATAATGGCGGATTCGCGCCAGCCAACAAGGACCGCGGCGGCGTTGCTTTGGCGGCGCCGTCAAACAATGTTCAAGCCGTTCCAACGGCTGGGATCAAAATTACTGTTAAACCAGTAGATGAAAAGACAGATCACATTCGCGGAAACAAAAATGCTAACATTACCATTATTGGATTTTCTGATTTTGAATGCCCTTTCTGCAAGCGTTTTCATGAAACCATGAACCAGATAATTGACAGCCACGGGGACAGTGTCCGTTGGGTATTCAGGCAAATGCCGCTTGATAGCCTGCATCGCCAAGCCCGGACAGAGGCTCTGGCAACCGAGTGCGCCGGAGAGCAGGGCAAGTTTTGGGAGTTGGCTGATTTAATTTTTGATAGAACAGAATCAAATGACGGCCTTGATCTTGATAAACTGCCTGATTACGCCAAAGAGATCGGACTAAATGTAAATAATTTCAATGATTGTCTGAAAGCGCAGAAATATGCCAGCGCCGTAGAAGATGATGAAAGAGATGGACAGGCTGCCGGCGGAAGAGGCACGCCATATTCTGTTTTGATCGGTCCCAATGGCGAGACTCAGGCGATATCAGGAGCGCAGCCATTTTCTGCGATAGAGGCGGCGATTCAGCAATATCTTTAGGATGTTTATTATAGATTTGAAAAGACTCACTTTTTATTGGTGAGTCTTTTTGTTATAATTACTGTGAATTACGAAATGCATTGTCTGTCATTCCCGCGGAGGCGGGAATCCAGAAATCGAGCCAGATTCACATTACGACTGGATTCCCGCCGGAGTTTATCCTCGCGCAGGCGGGCGCGGGAATGACAAAAAGAGATAGTTTCGTAATTCACAGTAATTAAATAGTTATGAAGAAAGCAATTCTGTACATAAAACATGACAATAAAATAGTACAATGCCAAGCTTGTTCGCATTATTGCGCCATTAGAGAAGGAATGGCTGGTATTTGCGGCGTGAGAAGAAATATTGAAGGAAAGTTGTATCTGCTGGTCTACGGCAAGCCTGCGGCGGTGCATGTAGATCCGATTGAAAAAAAACCTTTGTATCACTTTTTGCCTGGCACAGATATTTTGTCCATTGGGACGTATGGCTGCAATTTTCGGTGCGGGTTTTGTCAGAATTATGAATTGAGTGGAATGGGGAAAGAGGGACGAGGGACCGGGGAAAGTGAATTTGAAAGATTGTTGGATAAAACAGAAGAATGGAGTCCGGAAAGATTGGTTGACTATGCATTGGAGAACAAGATTCCGTCAATTGCCTATACTTATAACGAGCCAGCTATCTTTGTGGAATACGCGCGTGATATAATGGTGTTGGCGCGGGAAAATGGAATTAAGAATGTTTATGTTTCCAATGGCTTTGAATCCAAAGAAGCGCTGGATTATGTTGGAGATTATCTGGACGCCGCGAACATTGATCTTAAATCATTTAGCGATCATTTTTATCGTAAAATCTGCGGTGGAAGATTACAACCAGTGTTAGACACGATTAAAAGAATGCATGACAGAAGAATTCATTTAGAAATTACCACGCTGATTATTCCGGGAGAAAATGATAGTAAGGAAGAATTAAAGAAAATTGCCGAGTTTATTGCCAACGTTGATAAAAAAATTCCTTGGCATTTGTCCCGTTTTTTTCCGATGTATAAAATGAAAGACCATGGAGTTACGCCAGTTTCTACATTGGCAATGGCAAAAGAAATAGGGAAGGACGCGGGGTTGACGAATGTTTATGTTGGTAATGTCTGATAAAAAAACTAAACAAAATTGAAATAAATTGCAAAAAATTAAACAGAATTATGCAAAATTGGACAAAATTATTTTAGTGATAAGAGTGTGGTAAAAATTTTATTCAATTTTGTTTAATTTTTTAAGTTTATGAATAAATTAACGCAAGAATATCTTTTAATCCTCGCCCGCAGGACGCTTGAATCATATTTCCAAACTGGCGCCAAGCTGGCGGTCAGCGAGTCGGAATTGCCTGATGCAGAATTAAAAGAAGAACGAGGCGCGTTCGTAACTTTGCGTAAACACGGACAATTGCGCGGATGCATTGGGCATATTGAACCGATTCAGGCGGTTTATTTAGATGTGATTGATAATGCTTTGGCTGCGGCATTTGATGATCCGCGCTTTCCGCGGCTTACTCATCAAGAACTGGCTGAAGTTGAGATAGAAGTGTCGGTTTTAACTAAGCCGGAAAAATTGGAATATGCTTCAGCCGAAGATTTATTAAACAAGCTCCGTCCCTTGCAAGACGGAGTGATTTTGAAAAAAGGCTTTAATTCCGCCACCTATTTGCCGCAAGTTTGGGAAGATTTAAGAGATAAGCAGGAATTTTTGTCTTCACTGTGCATGAAAGCGGATCTGCCGCCAGATGAATGGAGGAGCGGGAAATTAGAAATTTTGACCTATCAGGCGGAAGTGTTTGGAGAAAAGCAGGATTTTTGATATAATTACTTTGAATTACGAAACGTCATTATTTGTCATTCCCGCGGAGGCGGGAATCCAGTCGCTCTCTTATTTTAGCCAAATTCTGGATTCCGCCGGAGTTTACCCTCGCGCAGGCGGGGACGGGAATGACAGTAAACCTTATTTGGCGACAGTCCCATATCACAAGACAAAATGTCTTGTGATGCGTGTTTCGTGTTTAATGATTTATATGCCCAGTCCCCACATGATTAAAAAAGGCGATGAAAAAGCCGAAGAGCAGAATATCTGCTTATTTGCCGCGACCAATTACCGCAATAGACTGCGGCGTTTTGGCATCAAGACAGATGACCGCCGCCGCCATATGTATGTGGTGGGCAAGACCGGAATGGGTAAGACAACCATGCTTGAGAATATGGTATTGCATGATATTTACATGGGGCATGGCGTGGGAATTGTGGATCCGCATGGCGATTTTGCGGAAAAGATTATTGATTTTATACCGCCAAAACGCATCAACGACGTTATTTATTTTAATCCGGCGGATGTGCAGCACCCAATCGGATTTAATGTTTTGGAAGTAAAAACCGAAGAACAAAAGCATCTGATCGCCGCCGGGCTCATGAGCATATTCAAGAAAATTTGGATAGACATGTGGAGTTCCAGAATGGAATATATTTTGAACAATACTTTGTTTGCATTGTTAGATTATCCGGGCTCAACCCTGCTTGGCATCAATCGCCTGCTGTCTGATAAAAAATACCGCAAGCGAGTTATTGGCAAATTGACTGATCCTGTAATCAAGGCCTTTTGGCAGAATGAGTTCGCCAGTTATAACGAGCGGTACGCGCAAGAAGCGGTCGCGCCGATTCAAAACAAAATCGGCCAGTTTTTGTCAGCCAACATAATCCGCAATATGGTGGCGCAGGTCAAATCCACCATCAATATTCGCGACATTATGGATAACAACAAGATATTGATCATGAATTTGGCCAAAGGACGGATTGGAGAAGACAATAGCAGACTGCTGGGGGGAATGTTGATTACCAAAATCCAGCTCGCGGCAATGGAAAGAGTGGATATGCCGGAAGATAAGCGAAAGGATTTCTTTTTGTATGTGGATGAGTTCCAGAACTTCGCCACTTCCAGTTTCGCCAATATTCTGTCAGAAGCAAGAAAGTATAGATTGAGCTTGATTATGGCGCATCAGTATGTAATGCAGCTTGACGAGGCAGTCAGCGACGCGGTATTTGGCAATGTTGGCTCCATGATTTCATTTCGGGTTGGCGGGGCCGATGCGGAGTTGCTGGCAAAAGAATATGCGCCGACGTTTATAGAAGAAGATTTGGTCAATTTATCAAAATACAATATTTTTTTGAAATTAATGATTGATGGTGTCGCATCGCAGCCTTTCAGCGCGATTACCTTGCCGCCAATCCGGCTACGAACAGAATCAGCGGAAAAAGTTATTAGAGTATCTCGTGAACGTTATGCCAAAGGACGAGCTGAAATAGAAGAAAAAATTACCCGATGGAGCGGAATGGACAGTGATGAGGAGGATGGGGAAGGGGAGGACGATGGCGGCGGATTAAATAAAACCAAAGTTGAATATTTAGACAAGAATAATAAAAGGAGCGGCAAAAAATGGGAAGCAAAAGCTCCATTGCCGCCAGAGCCAGCCAAGACTATATCACTTAAAGATTTATTGCCGCCGCCGGCGCCAACCCGCGATTACAACAAACCCGGCCATGGATCGTTTTCTGCCGGCAGACAAGCTCTGCCGGCAAGCGCTCCACCACTCAAAGATGAGAAAGTGGAGAGCGGCGCAGATATGCTTCGGGCAGAACAAAGCAATGAATTTAAAAAAGGAACTTTTGAGAAAAAAACTGAAAACAGGCAATCAATGCCCGGACAAGGAAATTGGGATGGGTCGGAACAAAAAAAGAAAAAGCGAAGGCGAAGAAAGAAAAAAAGAAATTCAGAATGGGATTCAAAGATAATGCTCGGGAATGGCCCGCAAACAGCCTTGCCTAGTCATTCTGTTTCTGGAACGCAGCCCCAGGGCGCAAATCCTGAACAAAATAAAAAACCAGAACCGATACCGCCTGACCAGATTGTGAAATTTGACTAAAGTGTAATCAATTTAGAAACGCAACTTTGGGCGCTATACTCAAAATTTGGCTTGTATTCTCGAGGCGGGACGATTTTGAAGAAGATTTACGAAAACATTTATATCTAGTACAATACAGACAGTATGGTGAATCCTTCGGATAAACAACGTGCGCCGAGAAATCAAACTATTACTCTTGATAACAGCGAAATTAATGCGCTTAAAAAGCGTTATATTAAGGTTAAAACAAATGTTGATCTTACGAGCATACTTAATAAAACTATCAACGGAGATACATTCAAAATTTTGGAATTACTGCCAAAGAAATTTATTGATTTAGTCTTTGTCGACCCTCCATATAATCTCAATAAAACATTTAACTCCAATACTTTCAAAGAAATGGAATATAAAGAGTATGTTAACTGGCTTGACCAATGGGTGAGTAAATTGGCGCCTCTTCTTAAACCAGAGGCATCAATATATATCTGTGGGGACTGGAAATCCTCTTCAGCAATTTTTGCGGTGGCAAGTAAATATTTTCATATTCAAAATAGAATTACGTGGGAACGTGAAAAAGGCAGAGGCGCAAAAAGCAATTGGAAAAATTGTTCCGAGGATATTTGGTTTTGTACGATGTCCGAAGATTATTACTTTGACGTAGACGCGGTAAAATCAAAAAGAAAGGTTATCGCTCCGTATAAAAATGATAGTGGAGAACCGAAAGATTGGGAAGATGAGGAAGATGGAAAGTATCGATTGACTCATCCGTCAAATCTTTGGACAGACTTGACAGTTCCATTTTGGAGCATGCCGGAAAATACGGATCACCCAACCCAAAAACCAGAAAAATTGGTGGCAAAAGCCATCCTCGCAAGCTCAAAACCCGGGCAAATTGTTTTTGATCCATTCCTTGGTTCTGGAACAACTTCAGTCGTAGCGAAAAAACTCAATCGACAGTATGTCGGTATTGAACTTGATGAGTTTTATTCATGCGTCTCCGAGAAACGGCTTAGCATGGCCGAATACGATGACGCAATACAGGGGTATTCAAATGGTATTTTTTGGGAAAGAAACACCACAGCTCTGCAAAACGGGAATGGGAGTAAACCAAAAGAAAAAATTGTTGAATTTGACAAAACTATTAGAAAGCCGAGTTACGCAAAGCAGAAAAGTCTTTTTACTAATTTCGTGCAGGTATGAAAAAGAGCATTATCTTTTTTCAGAATCACTACAAAGATATAGAGAAAAAAATTTTTACAGTTTCTCAACAGTCAGCCAGAATTTTTATCGAGCAGAATGGCGCAAAGCCCGCGTGCGGTTGGCGACGCGATTGAAAGTATTCTTGTGGAGAATTTTGGAAAAATTATGGGCGATTTGGTAAAGGAATATTCATCTTCTTTCGCGCGTAGGGCTATGGCAGATCTTGCGTTTACCGACAAAGACGATTTTTATTATATTGTGGATGTAAAAACACACAGATTGGATACAAAGTTTAACATGCCAAACCTAACATCAGTAGAACGCATATCTCGCTTTTATGAGGATGATAAAAATCATTTTGTGATACTCAATGTCGCGTATAATATTGAAGGGTCTGCAGCAAAAATAAAAAAGGTGACATTTGCGCTGATAGAATTTTTATCGTGGAATTGCCTTACACTCGGCGCACTCGGTTGGGGTCAAATTCAAATTGCAAATTCCAATCACATTACCGTTGTGCCGAAAAATAGCCGTAAAAAATGGATGCTTGACTTATGTGATAATCTGTTTGAATTTTATCCGAGGGAAATCGGCAAAATCACTGAACGAATTAAGCACTTCAAGAAAGTAAGAAAATTTTGGGAGAGGAAAGAGGTGTAGTATTTATTTTTATTGCGGCAAATATGAAGATAATAGATAAAACAATCTTAACAAAATTAAAAAAACCGCTGCCAAATTCGCATAAGGGCCAGAACGGCCGTATTTTGATTATTGCCGGTTCAAAAAAATACCATGGCGCGCTTTTACTGACTGTTCAAGCGGCGTCTCGGATCGTTGACATGGTTTATGTCCATTCCAGCGACAATAACATGAAACTTATTAATAAGCTTAGAAGCGAGATCGCGGCATTTATTGCCATTGGAAAAAAAGAACTATGGGACACAATTGCTTTGGTTGATTCAATAATTATCGGGCCGGGCATGCCAGAAACCGGAGATACTGTCGGCCTGGTGCATGATATTCTTCACAAACATCCAGAAAAAAAAATAGTTGTTGATGCCACTGCCCTGTGGCATGTCAAACCGAGCTGTCTGCATAAAAATTCTATTGTCACGCCGCACTCCCGCGAGTTTATAAATGTCTTTGGAGTGGAGGCAACCGCCCGGAATGTGCGCGACATGGCCGAAAAGTATGGTTGCGTCGTAGTCTTGAAAGGCGCGGTTGATTATATCAGCGACGGCCATGAACTATACGCGAATAAAACCGGAAATGTCGGCATGACCAAGGGCGGCACCGGCGATGTGCTCGCGGGAATTATTGGCGCTTTGTCTGCAACCAATGATATTCTTGTTTCAGCGTTGGCCGGCGCGTATCTGAATGGTTTGCTTGGCGACCGATTGTATAAGAAAGCGGGTGTTTTTTATAATGCGGAAGATTTGATTGGCGAGTCTGGGAAATTGTGGAAAGAGATGTAAAAATCCGCAGGAATGACAGACAATGACATTTCGTAATTCAAAGCTTAAAGAAGATTTGGAGAACGGATTAATCGCCAAAATAATTTTGTTAAATTTCGTATAATTTCGTTCAATTTTGTATCATTTATTCTTAACCCTAAAATCTATGGTGAACATCAAACGCGCCCTGGGCTTTGGCGTATTGCTCTGGGTTTTCATCTTCGTTATTTGGTCAGTCATCATGTTCGTTCCGGTCTTAAAGGGCCGGCTCGCGGTTCAGTATGTAATTGAATTGGCAGTAATGATACCTTTGGTTTTATTGCTGGCCAAATGGTATTTTAAGCAGGATCCGCCATCGGTTAAGAAAGGATTGTTGCTCGGTATTCTTTCTTTGTTCGTGATGGCGGTCTTGGATTTGACAATCACTCTGCCTTTGTTTGTCGGACCGCAAGCGGGCGGGTATACTGCCGGATTGAAACAATTCTACGGCAGTTGGCAAATGTGGGTAAGTTTTGCTTGGTTTTTGATTTTATGCGTTTTTGCCGGCTGGGAGTTTGACAGAACCTTTACCAAGAATTCAGCAACGAAGAGCGCCGAGAAAAAATTAGAGTAAGCGGTCTTTGAAAGTAAAAAAAACACCCCCGAATCATATCAGGGTGGTTGGGTGTTTGGGGACGTGATCTGCGCGTGTGCCCCCGTACGCGCAGATCACGAAGCGCGGCCGCTGTTATCGCTGTTATCTGTTATCATTGAGTATCACCAAGGTTGCGCATGGCCCATTTGATCTGTATACAATTCGGATCATTAGGCAATCTCCTGTAAAGGAGATCCAGAAAGGCCGCTTCCTTGCTTCCTTCCTTGATTTCCTCCAAGATGAAGTGCAGACTCTGGCGATAGCCTGGTTTGGGACTCTCAACCTGGAGTTGGCAACCTTGAAGGAGATCATGTAGATGACAGCGGAGTACAGATAGGACGAAAGTGGATCTACTGGATTTTATTACGATTTGGTCCGGGATGCCAACCACAGGTTCTCCAGAGATCGCGCAGAATTTGCGCTGTTTCACTTGTTCGGGGCGGTGCATGATCTGTTCGATTTCGCGAGCGATCGTGGTAAGAAAGCACACGATTAAACAGGACAGGGCGATTATAATCAGCGCCGCGATCAATGTCCATGTCATTGTCAGTCTCTCCTTTGAGTTTGGTCTGGAACGCGACTAACATCATATTAAACTAGATTATTAAGAATTTGTCAACAAAAATACCCCTTTTGTCAATACAACTGCGCAAGATGACATACATCGGTAACACATCGGACTGGCCATTCGTGGTACAATCTGAGTGTTAAATCACTGTAACCTATGTATCTCATCCAATATGACTAAAAAGAAGAAAGTTGATAAGGGGTG
>Ga0265292_1001365_pt1 | contig 21810 bp, 13 predicted proteins | sample Munlanlewell296A_FD_189080 | JGI IMG/M metagenome (GOLD analysis project Ga0265292, IMG submission 189080) | Leachate microbial communities from a municipal landfill in Southern Ontario, Canada - Leachate well 296A | ecosystem: Engineered > Solid waste > Landfill > Unclassified | place: Canada... | reverse complement strand
TTAGTGTAAACCTGCTCTTCGATCGGATCGCGGTAATAATCCAGTGCATCCATAAATTCTTTGCCCATCTCAGCAGCTGCTTTGTAGGAAATATGGATGAGTTGCCTGAAGTGAGGGTTGTAATCCCGGCAAGTTTGTTCGTGGATCAGCGTGTTGGCAAAGTGGGCGGAACTCCAGGTGAGAACTTCTTTTGATGGGGGAAGTTTTTCGGAATCAATGTGAAGCACCGATAAATATGGAGCAGATAGTTCATCAAACCGGATCATCCCCTGATGATAAATCTCCTTGGCTATACGCAAGCCTTCGCCACCGCCGCGGGCTAACCCGATTACCTCTTCGAGCCAGGTTGTTCCGGCTGTCTTTATGTGAATGCCAGCTTCATATTTCTCTACAAGATCGCGAATGATCGGATAAATGGAGAATTTGTCGGAGCCCGAATGAATGCTCAGTTTAACCTCATGATGGAACTCCAGTTGATCTTTTGCAGCTTGTAATATCCGGATATCCTGTTCAAATTCCTTTGCGAATAGTTCTGTGTCACCTTCATAATCAACTCCTTTTGCAAACAGTCCGGTAAATTTCGGAGCGATGGTTTGAGGTTCAACATTCAGATGTTTCAGCTCTTTCAGGATAAAATACAGATCCAGCGGGCTTTGCGCTAACTGCACTTCATCCATCGAAATCTCGGCAATAAACCCATCTGGTTTTTTCGACAGAATATATTCATGCAACTTCTTAACTTCATGAATTGCAGTCAAATATGTATCAGCAAACCTGCCAAAATCGTAATTTGATTCTGCCTCTACGAAACCAGGGATACTATGGTTTGCAGTGCGTTTTAAAAAATCCGCCTTAAGTTTCGTTTCCACCGGATGGCCAATAAAGTGCGCCACGTCGATCGTGTAAAAGTCGCTGTAATCCAAGAATTTATCTACATTATTCAGGGTGATATGGTCGGCATCGACATAATAATTTCCCTTCCACTTGTTGGCCTTAACGGCTTCATCAGCCTCCTGTTTAACCGTTTTCTGGGTCGTTCCAACGAGTTCATGCTCACGGTTCGATTTGTTCCAAACCGGCACAACAGGAAATCCCAGCCGGTTAATTTCCTGAATCGCCCTGAGCTGCGCCTTGCCTTCCCGTCCAAACCGGTCGCCAACACCGAACGAATACTTATCTAATTTCATCCGAAAAACGTTTTTTAATAATTAGCGACCGCAGGGAGCATATTTAGCGCGAAGCGCATATTTATCAGAAGTTAAAATAATTTTTCGCGTTCCCATAACAAATACTCTCAACCAGAGCTCCGAGCCAGGCTTGGTCTTCGGGCCATTCGCCGCGTTCTACCGATTCGCCGATGAAGTTGCAAAGGATTCGGCGGAAATACTCATGACGGGGGTAGGATAGGAAGCTGCGTGAGTCGGTTAGCATGCCGATGAAGCGGCTGAGTAATCCGAAGTTCGCCAAGGTTTTAATTTGAGCTTCCATTCCATCCTTTTGATCAAGAAACCACCAGGCTGAGCCCCATTGAATTTTACCCGGAACCGATCCATCCTGGAAATTCCCTGTCATTGAGGCAAGAACCTCATTATAAGCGGGATTTAGATTGTAGAGGATGGTTTTGGCGAGTTTGCCTTCTGATTCCAGCTGGTCGAGAAAGCGGGCCATCGGTTTTGCGACTGACAGATCGCTTATTGAATCGAAGCCCGAATCCGGGCCTAGTTCGCGTAATCCTCTGGAATTGGCACTCCGCAATGCACCCAGGTGGAATTGCTGCACCCAGCCCTGGTCGGCATCGAGGCGGGAAAGGAAGAGGAGGAGGGCCGTTGTGAGTTGTCGGCTGTCAGTTGTCGGTTGTAAGGGTTGTGATTGTTGTGATTGTTGCAGGTTGCAGGTTTCGGGTTGGCGGAGGGATTGGAAGATGGATTCGATTTCAGATTGGGTGAAGTTTCTGGAGGGGAAAGTTTCGAGGCCATGATCGGATAGTCGGCAGCCGTGGTTGTGGAAATAATCGTGGCGGATCCGGAGTGCATCGAGGAGGTCATTGTAATGATTGATCGAAATTCCGGTGATTTCGGAAAGGGTATCGACATACCGGTTCCAGGATTCGGGCTGATCTAAAGCCAGAATTTTATCCGGCCGCCAGGTCGGTAAAACCTTAACTTTCCATCCGGATTCAGCAATCTGCCGGTGGTAATCGAGTGAATCCAGCGGATCATCGGTGGTGCAGACCACTTCAACATTCATTTTTTCGAGGAGGGAGCGAACGGAGAAATCAGGCTGATGGAGCATGCCGGAAGCTGATTCGTATATTGAGTGACAAGTGACAAGTGACAAGTGACTGGTGATTCCGAAGTAGCGCTGGAGTTCGAGATGGGTCCAGTGATAAAGCGGATTGCCTAACGTATACGGAACAGTTTCAGCCCATTTTTCGAATTTCTCATAATCGGTGGCATCACCGGTGATGAATTGATCCGGAATACCGTTGGCCCTCATAGCCCGCCATTTATAATGATCTCCGTAAAGCCATGCCTGGGTGATATTCTCAAACTGATGATTCTCGGCAATCATCCGGGGATTCAGGTGCGAATGGTAATCGATCACCGGCATTTTGGCCGCGTACCCGAAATAGAGGCGCTCGGCGGTGGTGTTGGTGAGGAGGAAATTGGAATCTAAAAATGGTTTCATTTTTGATTTATCCTATTTTTAAAACCACTGAGTATGAAAAAACTCTCCCCTCGGCCGGTCGATCCGCTCATACGTATGGGCACCGAAATAATCCCGCTGGGCTTGTAACAGGTTGGCCGGCAGTCGTTCACAACGGTATCCGTCAAAGAAGGAGAGGGCGGCGGAGAGGGCCGGTACCGGTATTCCGTTTAAAACGGCATCCGATACCACCTTGCGCCAGGAGCCTTGAGCCTTTTCAATCTGCTCCTGAAAGAAGGGATCCATTAACAGGTTTGCGAGATTAGGATTCCAGTCGTAAGCCTCTTTGATCTTTCCCAGAAAAGCCGACCGGATGATACAGCCGCCTCTCCACATCAGCGCGATCCCGCCATAGTTGAGGTTCCAGCCATATTCCTTTGCGGCGGCCTGCATAAGCATGTATCCTTGTGCGTAAGAGATGATTTTAGAGGCGTACAACGCAAGCCGAAGATGAGTAAGAAAGGTTTCAGTCTTAAGGTCTTCCGGTCTTAAAGTCTTAAAGTCTTCAAAACTCAATACTCCCGCCGCTCTGACCCGCTCCTCCTTCATTGCGGAAAGGCTCCGGGAGAAGACCGATTCAGTGATCAGTGTGAGTGGAACACCGAGCTCGAGGGCGGCTTTGCCGGTCCACTGACCGGTGCCTTTCTGGCCGGCTGCATCGAGTATAAAATCGACCAGGGGGAGTCCATCCTCATTTTTAAATTTCAGGATATCGGCCGTAATTTCAATCAGATAGCTGTCGAGTTCACCCTTGTTCCACCTGGCAAACACCTGCGACATTTCATCGGGAGACATGCCGAGGTGATCTTTCATGATCTGATACACTTCGCAGATCAGCTGCATATCGCCATATTCGATCCCGTTATGCACCATTTTTACGAAATGGCCGGCTCCGTTTTCGCCCACCCATTCGCAGCAGGGTGTTCCACCTTCAACTTTGGCGGCAATAGTCTGAAAGATAGGCTTAACCAATGGCCAGGCAGCTTTTGAACCTCCGGGCATGATCGACGGACCCTTCAGGGCTCCCTCCTCACCACCGGATACACCTGTGCCAATAAAGAAAAGGCCTTTGCTTTCGATATAGGTTGTCCGCCTGTTGGTATCCGGATAATGGCTGTTACCGCCGTCGATGATCACATCGCCCGGCTCCAGGAGCGGAATCAGCTGTTCAATCAGGTCATCCACGGGCTGCCCGGCTTTCACCATCATCATCACCTTTCTGGGGCGTTCCAGTGAACCCACGAATTCTTCGAGGGTGTGAAATCCTGCAATCGATTTACCTTTGGCACCGCCAGCCAGAAATTTGTCAACCCGCTCGGTTGTGCGGTTAAATACGCTAACCTGGAAGCCTTTGCCAGCCATGTTTAATACCAGGTTTTCGCCCATCACGGCGAGACCGATGAGGCCTATGTTGGATAAGTGGTTCATAGCTGATGTTTTTTATCAGGAGTTGATTCCCAGCGTTCGGGATAGTTATTTCGTTGTTGTTCAAATGTTTCTGGGGATTCACGGAGGCGGCGGTCGTCGGCCATGATGTCGTATATAGCCGCTTGTCCGTTTTGCCTCACTACTACCCCTTCTTTGGTGAGGGGTGGGAGCGGGTCCATGCATAATTGAAAATATTTCGACACGGCTTCAACCATCATCTTCGTCGCATTATACTTTCCTTCAACCGAATATCCGGCAATATGCGGGGTCGCAATGCTTGTAAGGCTAAGCAACTCCCGATTAATTTCGGGCTCATGGGGCCAGACATCAAGGACAAGTGCCACCCCCCCCAAATCCCTTAACTCCCCTAACCCCATTAACCTCCTAACCATTAACCTTTCATCCACCACTTCTCCCCTCGAAGTATTGATTAGTATAGCACCGGGATTCAATGCTTTCAGAAATTCCCGGTCGAACATTTGATAGGTTTTATCCTGACCCTCCCTGTTGAGCGGAACATGGAGGGAGATGATCTCGGAATGAGTTATAAGGGTTTTCAGATCGGTAAAACCAGTCGGACCTTCTGAACGGGCGCGGGGCGGATCGTTCAGGATCACCTGCATTCCCAGTTCACGGGTAATCTTTTCAACTTTCTTTCCAACGTGACCTATACCGATGATTCCAAGGATTTTATCTTTCAGATCAAAGCCCAGCCGATTAGCCATTTCGTGGAGTGCGGCAGTAACATATTGTGCCACAGCTCCGGAATTGCATCCGGGTGCATTGGTCCAGGTAATTCCGTTTTCCTCACACCATTTCGTATCGAAATGATCAAACCCGATGGTGGCGGTACCAATAAACTTTACCCGGGTACCTTCCAGTAATTTCTGATCGCAGCGGGTTCGGGTCCGGACGAGCAAACAGTCGGCATCCCGGAGATGCTCCCGACTGATCTGCCCGCCAGGAAGATAAAGAACCTCGGCATGAGGCTCAAACACTCCCCGGATAAAGGGGATCTTATCGTCTATAACGATTTTCATATGTTTGATAAAAGTAGTAAACCATGCACAATCTTTACCCCGGTTCTTGATTTCTGTTGCTGGATTTATAATGCATAGGCTAAAATGTTAAAACCTTGGCAATAACAAGTCCGGATTTTTAATATACGTTTTCAAAACTCCATCTTAATGGTTGATTGTTAATTTAATAAAAAAAATAGGTCAGGGTATCATATTTTAAATAACTTTAGTAATCCATCAATTGTCTAATGACTATGAAAGCCATCCGTTGTCTCATCCTGCTTGTGCTCCTGGGTTTTACCGGAAGCCTGTCGGCCGCATACCTGGAGTATGTGCCTCAAAAATTAACCCAACCCAATGGGGCAGTCATTAATTGCTTTGCATCGGGAGATGAGTATTACCACTGGCTCCATGATGCAAATGGCTTTACGATTATTCAGAACCGCGAAACAGGATATTTTGTTTATGCTGATAAACCTGGGGATGAACTGATTCCAACAACGCTGCTCCCGGGGGTCGATAATCCTTCCGTTGCAGGACTGAGGCCCGGCCTGAACATCAGTACCGCAAAATACCGGGAGTATTTTGCCACCCGGTTTAAGGAACCATCCGTTAAGTCGGCGCGCTCATTCTCCAATACGGGGAATTATAATAACCTGGTTATTTTCGTCAGGTTCAGCAACCAGAATGAGTACACCGAACCGCTAACCCAGTATTCCACTGCTTTTAACGGAGCAGGGACCGTTTCGATGATCGAGTATTTCAAGGAGGTTTCCAAATCCCAACTGAATATCAGCACAACTTTTTACCCGAAGCCCAATGGTACTACCATAATCAGCTACCAGGACAGCCACTCCCGGCGATATTTTCAGCCTTACAGCGGAACTAATCCTGAAGGTTACCGAAACGATAATCAAAGTGTCGACCGGGAAATGACCCTGCTTAAGAATGCTTCGGAGTTTGCAAGCGCTCAGGTTGTAGCCAGCGGAGTCGATTATGATCATAATAATGACGGAAATATAGATAACGTTTGTTTTATTGTGCAAGGGCCGACCGATGGATGGAGTGATTTGCTCTGGCCCCATCGCTGGGTCTTATACACTTATGATGTAAGGATCGGAGGGAACCGGGTGTATGATTTTAATTTCCAGCTATCGGAAGCCCTCGGGGTCAGTGTTCTTTGCCATGAAATGTTCCACTCTCTGGGAGCCCCCGATTTGTATCGTTATGTAAATGATGATATTACGCCAGTCGGCCCTTGGGATCTTATGGCTCATAATAAGACGCCCCCCCAACACATGAGTGCTTATATGAAGATGAAATATGGGAAGTGGTTCTCACAGATCCCGTCGATAACGAGCGACGGGACTTATACCCTAAGGCCTCTGGCATCGGATGCATTCGCTGCTTATAAAATTCCATCGCCCAATTCAACCAAAGAATTTTTTGTGGTAGAGTACCGGAAGGCCGCCGGAAGATTTGAATCGAGCATCGTAGGATCCGGATTGATCATCTATCGGGTAGATCCATCTCTTGAGGGGAATGCGCAGGGGCCACCGGATGAAATATATGTTTACAGGCAAAATGGCAACTCACGGAGCAATGGGAACATAAACAATGCGACCTTCAGCTCCAGCGTGGGGCGCACCGAATTCGGTGACAATACAAACCCTTCCGATTTCCTGAGCAATGGCACGGCAGGCGGCATCCATATTTCCAATGTCGGGGCGATCAGTGAGACCATTACATTTACCGTAGGAACAGGAGGAGCCTTGAACCCGCCCAGGAACCTCAATGCCAATCTTGCCGGCAGAAGTGTTACACTGAGCTGGCAGGAACCAGAAGCAGGCAGCGGAACGCTGTCCGGCTATAAAGTTTACAGGAACGGGACCGCTATTTCCACCATAAATAATCCGAATACGCTGACCTTTTCGGAATCGGGTCTGGCCGACGGTAACTATCAGTATCATGTAACAGCCAGGTACTCATCGCCATCGGGTGAATCGGGCCCTTCAAACACGGTAACGGTTAATGTTAGTTCCGAGGCCAAACCTGATCTGGTTATTACCAGTCCGAACGTGGAACCCGCTAATGTTGAACCCGGCGGTACGATCAACCTGACCTGCAAACTGGAGAATCAAGGCTCAGCCCGGGCGGGATCAAGCATGCTTAGGGTTTATCTTAGCCAGGATGAGAACTTTGACTCAGAAGATAGACTGCTGGCTTCTGGTACCATGAATGCGCTCGATCCCGGCGCGTCCCTGGATGTTAATGGAGAAAATATTGAGATTCCTTCAAATACAAACAACGGAAAGTGGTTTGTCCTATTTGTGGCTGATGCCGATGCAGCCGTGGTGGAATCCATCGAGGACAATAACCAGGCTTCCGTTGCAATCACAATAGGCAATCCTGCCCTGAATCCACCAAAAAATCTGATTGCCCTCGTATCTCCTGCTACAGTAAAACTCAACTGGCAGGAGCCCGAACTTGGGGGCGGAACGCTGGCAGGCTATTCGATTTATCGGAATTCGGTAAAAATCGGATTCGTTGATAATCCTGCAACGGTCGAATATACCGATACCGGATTGGCGCTTGGGACCTATATATATTACGTTACAGCATCCTATTCTACTCCGGTGGGTGAATCTTCAAAATCCAACGAAGTCCTGGTTACTTTAACTAATGATACCAAACCGGATCTGACTATACAAGATTTTGAAGTTACACCTAAGGTTGCGGCACCAGGCGGATCCCTGGATATGACCTGTACTTTGCTGAATATTGGCGGGGCTCAGGCGCCTTCCAACCAGGTTCAGCTGTACCTCTCGAAAGACCTTAAAATAGACAGCAATGATATTTACCTGGCTTACGGTACCATGGATCCTCTGAATGCCGGCGACAATATCTCAATCAGCGGCGAGGATATTTCCCTGCCAGGTACACTGAGCTCCGGGAGCTGGTTTGCCCTTATCATGGCAGATGCCAACGCTGAGATAGATGAAACCAATGAAACCAATAACATTGCATTTGTCTCAATCGTCATTCAGGGAGAAACGCCCGATCTTCAAATAATTAGAATTTCATTGTCTCCGTTAGTGATTGCTCCAAGAACAAATGTCAGAGTCACTTCAATTGTTTTCAATGGTGGTAATGCCACTGCTTCCCCCGTGAAGATTTCCTTTTTCTTGTCGAAAGATGAAACCCTTGATAATTCAGATCCCAAGCTTTTCGATGAATCAACTAGACTGCTCGGTGCAAAAGGAACGATTCAGCTGTCGTCTGGATTTATTATGCAGGCGAATCTCAGCCCCGGCCAATATTTCCTGATTGGTGTAGTAGATAAGGATGGAATGGTTGAAGAGTCAGATGAGACTAACAATCAGTTAATCAAGCCGGTGATAGTTACCGGTACATCCGGAACGGATGATAATTTGTTAAGTAAGGACTTGCGTATTTATCCCATACCTGCAACAGATTGGATAAACATTGATTTCACCGGAATATTAACTGAAGATATGGAAATTGCCATTTTTGATGCTATTGGAACCAAAGTTTATTATGACATAATCGTTCCACGCGGCAGTATAAAACTTAAAATTAATGTAAATCAATGGGATAGAGGATTTTATACACTACGGATTGTAAATGCCGGTTATACATTTGTCAGGAAAATGGTGATTCAGTAAAAAAATAGAAAATTTCTTGGTACATATTAAATATTTATTTAAATTTAGGCTGTCATTAGGTCTGATCGATAGATTTTCCTGAAGTAACATACCTTTAATAAACGCACATAAAAAACAAAATCAACACCTATGAAAACTAAAAACTCCATTTTGGGAATGGCAGGTTTGTTTATCGGAGCTTTGCTGCTTTTCTCATCCTGCAAGAAAGATGATCCGATTATTGTTGATAAGCAAACAAAAATTACCGGAACAGCCAAACTTCAGGCAGGCGTATCCGGCAATTTGGGGAATGCTCAAGTGGCCATATATATGAGCACAAATGATTGGGATGCTTACAATCCAGTGGCTATCGGAGATGTCAGTGGAAGCGGAGCTAAGATTAGTTTTGTTTTTAACGATGTAGTTCCGGGTAACTATTATTTAGATGTGTGGGTTGACGCTGATAATAGCGGCGACTGGAGTGCAGGTGATTTGGTAGGATGGTACGGATCAGGAGCCCTTAGCTCACCATCTCTGTCTCCTTTCATGGTGGCCGAAGGGAAAACCTATAATCATACAATTGCATGCGGAGTTTTTTAGAAGTTAGTTAGTACTTACAATCAACGAAAAAGCCTCCGGATCTCCGAAGGCTTTTTTTGTAGCGGGGAAAGGACCCGAACCTGCGATTTATTTGCAATTCCACAATCCCATGGCCGGATTGGAAATATAGTAAAACTCTTCGCCGGTTTCACTCCGATTGAAGCCATCATGCAGATTATCAGGTTTATACAGGTTTAGCATGGATTCAATATCGCCAAATTCAAAGCCCACACTTTCAACCTCTTCGCGGGTGAGGTGGCCCGGACAATACGTGATGCGGAACCTTCCTTCGCTGCTTCCATGGATCAGGTGCGCCGCCGCACTGAGGTTGTTGCGGAGGTCCTCATTTCGATTAACGGCATCCAGAATGGTTGGTGTACCGTGGTATCCGTATTTCCGGATCAGCCGGTCGATCTCGGGATCCTCCCCGAACTCCTTCACTCCCGGTGCCAGCACGATCAGCTCGCCGCCATCGGCAATGGCCATCCGCGTGCGGTATATCGACTTGTTTCCCAGCCAGGTGCTGCGATACTCCCGTGGATCAAGATTAACAACTACCTTCTGCAAAGGCTTATCCATTATCGTGTTATTTACTTTCATAGAGAGTTCCGCTGCAGCGAGAAAAACGTCCCCGGAGGTGCCGATGAACAGGCCATTAGTGATCATCGGAGCACTTGTCATTCCCGCGGAAGCGGGAACTCGCTTTCGCGGGGATGACAGAACAGTAAGAACGTAGAGGATAGGGAGGTGCGAAAGATATTTATCGGATGCATAGTTGAGGATTTGCCGTACGGGGTTGTCGGCGATCCCCATAATACGTTCCAGGCCATAAACGGCGCCGAGGAAGTGACTTTTATTGATGCTTTCGGGCCCTCCGCAACCAATCAGTAGGTTCTTGTTGTAATTGGCCATCCCCATAACCTCGTGCGGAACTACCTGACCAACAGAAAGGATAAGGTCGTGACCGCCTTCCCAAATCAGTCGGTTTAATTCCACGGGCCAACTATAAGAGAAGGCTCCGCCGGATATACCGGAAATATAATCCCCCGGAACTTCTCCGATGCGCACGATATCTTTTCGCCAATCGTGCACGCGGAACAGGTTATGCGGAACCCCCGGAAACATGCGGTCCAGCTCGCCCGGATTCATCGGTTTATGAGTCCCCAGCGCCGGCAGGATATCTGAAATCCTGTCCCCATAATAATCATAAGCCATCCGGGTGATCTCTCCCGCCCGTGAATGGAAACGGGTAATATCCGGCGGAACCACCAGTATTTTTTTTCGGAAACCCATCTTTCCGAGTGCCTCAACCAATCCCAATCGCAAATCGTTGGCGGTGAGGTTGTTATATTCCGATCCGGAGGAAAATAATATCATGATTTAGGTCCAGTGGGGTTTTTCGGGCAACAGTTTCTCGAAATCAGCTATCAGCTTGTCCTGATAATCTCCAATGTAATTCTGACTCAGGAACCGGTCAATGCCTTGCCTGTAAAAACGTTCCCACGATAATTCCTCGCTGCCGGGGTTAATGGGATAGAATAGTACCCCGTTGTTGCGCGCAGCTTTCAGATCGCCTGGAGCATCGCCGATCATCAGGATATTGGTATCGGGATATTTTCCTTTGGCTGCATATTTCAGATGTTCCGATTTGGTGCCGAATTCCTGTCCGGCGATTATCTTAGTAAACCGGTCGATATTATGTTCTTCCCATTCGCGCCTGAGAGCTTTAACCGGTGTTTGAGAAACCACTATCATATCGGCATAATCCTGAAGTCGTTCCAGACTCTCTTTTACAAAAGGGAATGGCGGTATTCCGAAAACGATCTGACTGATGTCTTCGTTAACCTTTTTCGACCAGGCAAGGGCCCGGTCGATCTCCGGATCATTGATTTCGGCAGCATAGGCAGCCAGGGTAGGGTTGCCCAGGCGGGTTTCATTGCGGGTCCATTCGTTCAGTGCAGAGATATCCGGCATCGTAAAGTTCCTGGCTTTCACCTCCTTCCGTTCGGCAAGCAGCTGGATGGTTTCGATTACTGCCAGGAACCTGTTGGTACCCCGATGTTTTGAATAGAGATTTACAAATTCCCAGGTTTGCCGGGCGGCAGTTGCCACTGGCTGGAAACCCCAGAATTTGATAAAATTCGGACAGAAACACTCTTTTTGCTTGATCTCCATCGTATCAAACGCGCAACCGTCGGAATCAATCCCGATGAAAAAATCCCGGTCGGGCCGGAGGTTGAGGAGAATATCCTGGTTAGTCATGAAGGTAATTGTTATGATGGTTATGATGGTTATGATCGTTGCAGGTTGCAAGTTGCAAGTTGACCTGCAACCTGCAACCTGCAACCTGCAACCAGATATTGCTACTCCGCTTCAAGCTGATAGGTGTCAAGTTTCTTTGTAGCAAATTTGGGGTTGAACCTCGTAAACCGCTGCAAACCATTTACCAGCGGGATCGATGGCCAGTCGAGGCCGATAAGCGGCGACGCGTAGCTGACAAATTCGTCGGTTACGTCGATACGGTTCGGGGCGATCCATTTATCCGGGAATGTGCGTTCGGACAGGGCTACTTTTTCCAGCGGAACCTTATCATACCGTACATGATAGATCGGGCCGATTATCCTCAGTAAAGTTGCCATCCAGCCGTTTCCGTCGTTCAGTGCGATATCCACTGCTTTCTGGCCTACTTTATAGGCTTCTTCCAGATCCACCGTTGATGCATAAATCATCGCGTGCCGCTGATCCGTTCCCGGCACCTGTCCCCTTGCGGATCCCCGTGCCTTTAATCCCACCTCATTCAGGTAGTTAACCACCTGTTGATAGGCAGCCAATTTCGCCGCACCATATTCCACATGGCCAAAGGAATCCTTGACGTGTTCAATTGCATCCGGGCGGACACGCGGGTCCGCGTCATTCGGGAGGACCCACGGGTCCTCCCCTACCATATCAAAACCTTCGCTGACCACAATGATGCATCTGCCATCTGTTTTCAACTGGTCATTCACCTTATCTGCCATTTCCTTGGCACCGACACCCGATTCTGACAGGTAGATCTGCAGCGGCATCTCACGGTGAGGATCGGCCAGTCGGGCCGCTGCGGGGATATAGCCGATTTTCCGGCCCATAGCCTGAAGCACCAGTACCGGATCAGCCGTTGAGGAGCCGCGGTTTTCCTCGTTGGCTGCCTGGATGGCATTCGCCCAATACCGTGCAACGCTTCCATATCCGGGAGTATGGTCAATCAGCTGAAACTCGCTGTCGCCGACATCGTTATCTATTGTTTTCGGAACCCCCACGGCAATCAGGTCGAGGCCACCCATTCGGGCCATTTCACTAACTTTTAAGGCTGTATGCTGTGAATCATTTCCCCCGATATAAAAGAAATAGCCGACATCATGTGCCTTAAATACCTCTAGAATGCGCTGAAAATCTTTCTGTTGCTTGTCCTTAAGCTTGTACCTGCAAGTGCCGATACTTCCCGCTGCCGGGGTGGTCCGCAACAGGGAAACCTCCTGCTCGGGCTGATCCGAAAGATTCAGCAGTTCTTCCTTCAGAACACCCTCGATTCCGTGCCATCCGCCATAGATGGTACCGAATTTATCGGGGAAATACCTGCAGGTTTCAATGATACCTCTCAACGTATTGTTAATCACCGAAGAAGGGCCGCCGGATTGGGCAATGATAACATTTTTCATGGTTGTCGGTTATCGGTTGTCAGTTTTCAGTTATCGGTTGTCAGGGGCCGGCTCCAAGGCCAGCCCATACAATTCGGGCGACCGCAAGGGTCCGCCCCTACCTGAATCTTTAACTTCAAAATTCAAAACTCTCAATTCTGATTCTAAATTCCTCCTTCCACCTTCTATATCTGTTCACACTCCCCCGTATGCCGAGTATCCCCCGTCAACAGGGAGAATCACCCCGGTAATGAAGGCAGATAGATCGGACAGAAGGAAAAGCACCGCTCCCTGAAGGTTTTCGGGCTGACCGTACTTGCCCATGGGAGTATTGGCTATGATTTTATTACCTCGTGCAGTGGGTTCGCCCGTTTCTTTGTCAATAAGCAGGAAACGGTTCTGATCAGTCAGGAAAAAGCCGGGCGCAATGGCGTTGACACGTACCCCGGCTTGAGCCAGATGCACCGCCAGCCATTGGGTAAAATTGTTGACCGAAGCCTTGGCAGCGGAATAAGCCGGAATCTTTGTCAGTGGACGGAACGAATTCATCGAGCTGATATTCAATATTACGCCTCGTCCTCTTTCCGCCATTCCCTCACCAAAAACCTGACAGGGCAGCAAAGTTCCGGTAAAATTCAGGTCAAAAACGCCCTGAAACCCGGATATTTCCAAATCAAATATCGTACTGTATGACCCATGAGGGGAGGACTCAAAGGTCCTCCCGTACACTTCCGCTCCCGTCGTAGCTTTCGGCGAGTTACCTCCGGCGCCGTTGATCAGAAAATCAACCGGACCGAGTTCGGTTTCCACGATGATCTTGGCCTGTTCAAGGGATTCCCGGTCGAGCACATTGGCTGTAACGCCGATGCATCTGGTCCCGTATTGTAGTTCCAGCTTTGCGGCAAGTTGTGTGGCTGCATCGGAATTAATATCGAGTATTGCTGATTTGATACCGGATGCAGCCAGGCTCTCGCAGATTGCCCGTCCGATAATTCCGGCACCACCGGTGATCACACAGACCCGGTCATGCAGACCAGGTAAAATGGCTGGTTGATGTTTTTTTGTAGGAATCATGTTCCCTTAATCTCCGACTTCTGCCGGTCTGCCGATTTTATGTCCCCAAAATGCATAATAGGTAATCCACAGGTAGCATGGAACCACAATCCAGTAAGCCTGCTGACGGGTAAATATATCGGCCAGACGGCCATAAACCAATGGCAGAATGGCACATCCCGCTATACACATAACGAGCAGGGCAGAGGCAATTTTAGTGAATCTGCCTAATCCTCCGAGTGCGAGCGGCCAGATAGCGGGCCACATGATAGCGTTGGCAAAACCTAACAGAGAGATGAAATAAACGGATGCCGGTCCTTTAATCAGTATAGCTGTCAAAGCAAATAGAAAACCCAGAATAGCAGATATTCCCAATGCTTTGGATTGCGAGAGTGTTTTGGGAATCAGCGCAATACCGAGGATGTATCCAACTACCATCGAGAACAGGGTGTAAGAAGTAAACACAATTGCCTTACTGGTGCCAATTCCATTGGACATAGCATACAGAGCTACGGTATCACCCGCGATTACTTCGCATCCTGCATAAAGGAACAGTGTGATGATTCCCAAAACAAAATAAGGAAATTGAAAGACACTGGTTTTACCATGAGTTGCATCATTTACATGCTGGTCTTCCCTGTCGGTGTCGATATCCTGCAGCGGTGAGTACCGGACTAATACGGCTAATAACGTAAGTGCGATTGCGATAATAATATAGGGGACAATCACCCGGCCTGCCATTTCGCTCAGAAGAGCTTCTTTTTGAGCTATATCGGTAGTGGTAGCAATTGTCTCCCTGATTGAGTCGGCATTTTTTAATACGATAAAACCCAAAATCAGAGGACTGAGAATCCCGGCGGTTTTATTGCATATTCCCATGATGCTGATTCGTTTAGCCGCACTTTCGATGGGTCCGAGAATCACGATGTATGGGTTAGAGGCAGTTTGCAGAAGGGAGAGCCCGGCACCCTGAATAAACAACCCGGTTAAGAACAAACCGAATGTTCTAGTCTGCCCGGCCGGAATAAAAATGATACTTCCGATGGCCATAACAAACAACCCGAGCGCCATACCGTTTTTAAACCCGGTTTTATGCAGAATCCACGAGGATGGAATAGCCAGGAAGAAATAGGATATGTAAAATGCAAACGTGACAAAATAAGCTTCAAAATTCGTCAGCTGGCAGGCGATTTTCAGAAATGGGATCAGGGTGCCATTGAGCCAGGTGACAAATCCGAAAATAAAGAACAGAGCGCCAATGATAATGATAGAGGTTACATACGAGTTTTTTTGCCCGTTTGCAGATACTGTTGCTGTTGTTGCCATATCAGTCTAGTCTGGTAAATAATTTGCTCCGAAAGATAGAAAAAAAGTATTGACTACCTCACCCCCCCAGCCCCCTCTCCCGCGCTCCCAAGCTCGCGGGAGAGGGGGAGAACGTAAGAACGAGAAGAACGATAAGAAGATGTCCATACGAAGACCCGCCCGCAAGATACGGGCGACCGCAAGGGTCCGCCCCTACTTGAATCTTGTACTTCAAAATTCAAAACTCCAAATTCGAATCTCATCATTTAAAAGGGCGACCGCGGGTCGCCCCTAACACTAACCCCTAACCCCTAACCTCTAACCTCTAACCCCTAACCTCTAACCCCTAACCTCTAACCCCTAACCTCTAACCCCTAACCTCTAACCCCTAACCTCTAACCCCTAACCTCTAACCCCTAACCTCTAACCCTATTCAACATTCTCCAAACCAGTTTCGTCACCGGTTTTCAACACTGCCACCTAACGATGCAAAACGCTGCCACGGATATCCGTTATCCCGGCCCAAACCGATCAGGTAATCACGTGCCTGTATAACCTGCTCATTATCATGCAGCCCAAGTTTGGCAAGTGCATATACCGTCCGTGGAGCATCACACAATGCCCAGGCTGGTGTGTCGAGACCGGTACCGCCAAAGTGCACCGGAATATTCATGGTCACCTGGAGCAGCCCCTCTTCGGAAACGTGTTCGAGAACTTTCCCGATTACCCGCGGAAGGGGCTCATCGTTTTTCGTAAAACCCAGATCAGCTATGAAAGGCAATAAATGAAAAAAAGCTCCGGCATTCTTGTGACTATTGACAACCGGTCCCGGCCACTCGGTTAAGCTATCCAGAATTGCTATGACCTTCGGATGTTTGATCACGCGCTCCCGTGCTGATTGAACCTCAAGCTGGTCGGTCGACTGGCCAAGCAGATCCAATCGGGTCCGGTACTCAGTCCAGGGATCGCTGTTTAGTAACCAATCGATAGGTATATTTATCATAATCAGATAATTATAAATTTCAATTTAAGGCAGAAAGATACGAATTATCCCACCAACTCCCCCCAATTAGCGACCGCAGGGAGCACAATTAGTGAGCGCAGCGAGCCGGGGTGACAACTTCCGCGCGAGCACCTGTCATTCCCGGAAGGCGGGAATCCCTAAGATTTACCAGCACTCTTTGCCGGGGGTATACAAACGAACCAATTTCTTTTCCTAATTTTATAACCCAATGAGAGTCCACCATGAAAAAGCCCATCATCCTTATATTGCTGTTTGCCCGTTTCGGCCACTCCTTCGAGAAAGGCCTCGTTGGCGTTACAGCAACCTATTCCCTGATTAAAGTTCACCAGCACTGATCCTTCAGACTTATTCAAAAGAACTATTTCAAACCAAAATAATCAATTATGAACCTAAAAAGTTTATTAGTCAGTTTCGGACTGATGGCCATTATTATTCCCGCAACGGCCCAGCAACCCGATCTGAATCAGAAAATGCCGGTGGATCCAACGGTGAAAATCGGAAAACTGTCAAACGGCCTGACTTACTACCTCAAGCAAAATCCGAAACCTGAAAAACGACTGCTGCTGCAACTCGCCATCAATGCAGGGTCGGTGAATGAAAAAGACAGTCAGCAGGGATTGGCTCATTTTATGGAGCATATGTGCTTTAACGGGACCAAATCCTGGAAAAAGAATGATATGATCAGCATGCTGGAATCCTTGGGCGTCAGGTTTGGCGACGGTTTGAATGCCTATACCAGCTATAATGAAACGATCTATATCCTGGAAATCCCGTCTGACAATCCTGATAATATTGAGAAGGGTTTTCAGGTGATGGAAGAGTGGGCACATCTGGTATCCATGGAGGATGCTGAAATCGAAAAAGAGAGGGGCGTGATTCTGGAGGAAAGGAGATTAAGGCTTGGGGCGAATGAACGCATGCGCCTCCAGTATGAGCCGGTTCTCCTTAAGGGATCACGATATGCCGAGCGTTTCATTATTGGTAAGGAGGAAGTGTTGAAAACCTTTCCGCCGGATACCCTTCGAAGTTTTTACAAATCATGGTACCGTCCGGACAACATGGTACTGATCGTGGTGGGGGATATCGATTTGAAACAGATGGAAAAGAAGATGAAGCTGCATTTTGCGAAAATTCCGAAAGCTAAAGGCTTACTCAACCGCGTTGAATATGAGGTGCCAGGCAATAAGGACCCTTTGATCAGCATTGTTACCGACAAGGAAGCGATGGGTTATAGTGCCCAGGTTTATTTCAAATATCCGGGTTTCAAAGTAAAGACCATAGGTGATTACCGGAAAAAGCTGACTGAGCAATTGTATAATACCATGTTCAGCAAGCGGTTGTCAGAAATCGGCATGAAACCGGAAACTCCTTTTATCGGTGCATCAGCATATACCGGATCCTTTTACAGCAGGCTGACTAATGCCTATTCGATATATATAAGTGCCAAGGAAAATAAGATTAGTGAAAGCCTCGGCCTCGTAATGACCGAAAACGAAAGGGTACGCCAGCATGGATTTACCCAAGCGGAACTCGACCGGGAGAAAAAAGCCATTTTGACCAATCTGGAAAGTGCAGTAAAAGAGGCCGATAAGGTGGAATCCGACTCATGGTCATCCCGTTGCATCAATAACTTCCTGACACAGGGACTGCTGATGAATCCTGCTCAAAACCAGGAAATAGTCAAATCCTTGCTGCCGGGTATTGGTCTGGATGATATCAATAAATTGGCCAAAGAACTGATAACCAGCGAAAATATCGCTGCGGTTGTACTTGCCCCGGACAAGGAAGGCACCAAACTGCCCACCGAATCCGAGGTGATCGGGATCATTAAGTCGACGAAGGATAAGAAACTGGACCCGTATGTTGATAATCTGTCGGATGCCCCGTTATTGGCGGAAAAGCCTAAAGCCGGCGAGATCGTTAGAAGGGTGGAAAATAAGGAAGCCGGTTTCACTGAGGTTACTTTCAGCAATGGAGCGGTAGTCGTCTTGAAAAGTACCGATTTTAAGAATGATGAAATAAACTATACCTCTTACAGTCCGGGCGGACTTTCATTGGTCGGTGATAACGATCTGGTCACCGGACAATTGGCTACAACCATTATGCAACAAGGGGGATTGGGGGATTTTAATATGGTCAGTCTCAGGAAGAAGCTGACCGGAATCCGTGTCAGTGCCAGCCCTTCCATCCAGGAGCTTACTGAAAATATGCAGGGCAACTCTAACGTTAAGGATTTTGAGACCATGCTACAGCTTAATTATCTGTGGTTTACCCGGCCTAAAAAGGATGTTGAAGCGTTTAAATCCTTTATCGATAAATTCAAGAATTCTGTAAAGAATTTCAAAGCTAATCCGCAGTATATTTTCATGGATTCTGTGATGAAGCTCGCTTATGCAAATCATCCAAGAGCGATCATGATCCCAACAATTGAGCAGATCGATGCGATAACCCTGGATAAGGCTTATGATATTGTGACCGACCGGATAAAAGATGCTTCTGATTTTAAATTCTTCTTTGTGGGCTCTTTTAAAATCGATGAAATCATGCCTTTGCTGCAGGTTTATATAGGAGGATTGCCCTCGATACACCGCAAGGAATCTTTCAAAGATGTTGATCCTGAACTTGTTGACCGAGTGATAGATACAAAAATGGCATTGAACAGTGAGCCGCAAAGTATGGTGATGATGTTTTTCGACGGGAAATTTGAATATACCGATTCGGAAAAACTGCTTTTCAGCATAATGATGCAAACGATGAATATCAAACTCAGGGAGCAGATGCGCGAAGAACAGGGCGGGGTTTATGGGGTAAGTTTTCAGGAAAATCTGAGTAAATTTCCTAAACAAGAGTATTTGATCACTGCAAACTGGGGTTGTGCTCCTGAAAAGGTGGATACTCTCACACAGACGATCTTTAGCGAAATGGAGCGGATCAAAAAGGAAGGCCCAACCGAAGTTGATCTGGCAAAAATCAAAGAGACAATTATCAAGGATTTTGAAAAGCAAATCAAACAGAATTATTTCTGGCTGGGGGCCCTTCAGGATTTGTATTTAAACGGGAATAAGATTTATAGTCTTGATGAGTACACTAAGACTGTGGAAGCTGTTACCATTCAGGATATTAAGCGGACAGCCGGGAAATATTTAGATAGCAAGCAATATATACGCGGAGTACTGATGCCGAAGGCGGAAGTAAAATAGCGGTACACTTTTTTCTGGGAAATCATCCGGTTAACCCTGCTTCGACTTTTCGGAGCAGGGTTAATTTTTAATTTCCGTCCTCAGCATTACTGCCGTCATCCTCTTGATCCGGATGATAAACTAATGATCCTCCCGATCCAAGTCCGTTTTCTACCCATGGGAACCAGCCCATATCCAGGGGACCCAACTGGTTACGATCGATTTTAAACTCAAAAACGGTTTCATAAAACTTGATGGCACGGTCCATATCAGCGACCGGAATTTCAAACCATCCGACGACATTGTTTTTCATGATGCAGCGATTTATTTTTTTAATATAACCCTTCATCGTAGAAAATGTTTTATGCTATTCGCTTGATTCACCTCACTCCCGACCTGTCTACTTATTGCTAAATAGCTGCGGCTTAAACGTGACTGAACCGAGGACTTCCGGAAGGCCTGACCCAACTTCAGATAGGCATCCCCGAGGCCGCGGTTGCCGGTTGATTGACAATCCGCTCGTATTCACGTTAATGAGGCTGGCATATCTGGTAGGTGTGGATGGTGAGAGCTTTAAGGATTTTTTAATGAGGTTGAAACCTATTATATGTACAGTTTTTTAAAAAAATGATGAATGCTTATACCTTGAACTAAGGATTTCTGGCACCTGTCAATTGATTAAAATTTTTGAACAAGTGATTTTACCTCCTTTTTGCAGGATTTTCACGAAATAAATCCCTGGATTCCAATGGGGAGTGTCAATCTTAACAAACTGCGATCCCATTTCTACTCCTTTCACCTGATGAAGGCATTGTCCTAAAGTATTAAAGATCATGATATCGCACTGGCGGGTAAGCCCATCGATAATAATACCTTCATCAGGCCTGAAGAAAACCCGGATTTCGGGATTCAATTCCCTCGGATCAGTAGTACTGGTCTTCAATCCGATTGTACCATCCGTCCAGATATTTTGTGCAACCATTCTGGGTGCAGTTAGAATCCCATCGTCTTCCCTGAAAACAATCACGCCCTGACCATTGCCGATCGGTGTAAATCCGTCAACAGCCTTAGAAGTTCTGAGATCATTTACAACTACTTCATGAGGCCAGCAAAAAGATCCATCCTTATCCAAAGCTATTGCTTTAACAGCCTGGAACATATCAATGTTAAAAACAGGATCAGTGTATATAACGATTACCGTATCGTTGACAATTGAACCATATGCAAAAACCGGATGAAACTTTTCTTTAATTTCTATCCCATCGTTTCCCCATTTCAACTCGCCGTCCTGGCTTATAAATTGTCCAAAAAGATTTGTAAACCCGGATGGTCTGCTAACAGTATACCATAAGACAAATATATCTCCATCTGAATTAAGTCCTTGTATGACAGGATGGTATTGATCATGAGTACGGTCTTCTGATACCCGAACCCCCGGTTCGGGCCATAGGATATTTCCGTCCGGGGTTACTCCCTGAATATAGGGAGCCGATGGTTGGTCTGAGCAACCATGAGCATGCCAGGCCAGATAAAAGATTCCATCTTCTCCAACATAGGTAATGGTTCGGGTACTGCCACCCAGGCACCGGTTGGAAATCAGCAGATCCTTTGGCCAAACATCGAATCCGTTGCGATCAATTTTTTTTACCATGATGTGAACACCGAGACCTATATCGACAGCAAAATAATAGGCCAGCAAAATACTGCCGTCGATGCAGCTCATCATGCCTTCCGGTGTGAAGCTGTATGCTTCATCTTTAATGATTCTGGGTTCTGAATTCCACAGAAGAATTCCGTTTTCAGAAATCCGGTAAAGGTACATCTGCATTTGTGCTCCGGTGTTTATTTTGTTGAAACTACCGAAGCAAACCGTAATGGAGTTATCCGGACTGACCGCCATTTTAGGACCTGCATCGTTGGTCCCCGGTATAAAGAAGTTGATACCATCTTCGCCCCAAAGCTGATTCCCTGCACTATCCATTTTGTATAAAGAAATATCAGAATATTCTTCGTTCCTGGTATCGGAAAAGGCCACAACCACATTGCCATCCAAATCGACAATTAATTCGGACAATGTCGTGGTTTTTTGCCGGTAATTGCTGATTACCAGTCCGTCACCTTCAAACATGGGTTTGCCATTGAAGTCGAGAACCTGCA
>Ga0265292_1001363_pt1 | contig 21817 bp, 17 predicted proteins | sample Munlanlewell296A_FD_189080 | JGI IMG/M metagenome (GOLD analysis project Ga0265292, IMG submission 189080) | Leachate microbial communities from a municipal landfill in Southern Ontario, Canada - Leachate well 296A | ecosystem: Engineered > Solid waste > Landfill > Unclassified | place: Canada... | reverse complement strand
GAACCCGACCGGCAACACCTATGCACGGGCCGAGCTCGCGGCGCTGGGCAAGGCCTGCACGGATCGCGGCATCGCCATCATCTCCGACGAGATATACGAGAAGCTCATCTATACGGACACTGCGCACGCGTCCATAGCCGCCGCGCATCCGCCGGCCAAAAACCTCACGATAGTGGTGAACGGCGTCTCCAAGGCATACGCCATGACCGGATGGCGCATGGGATATGCGGCCGGGCCGCGCGAGGTGATCGGAAAGATGGGCGCCCTGGTGGAACAGGAAAATTCCGGGATCCCGGGCTTCGTGCAGAAGGCTTGCGTCGCGGCCCTCAGCGGCCAGCAGGACGAGGTCTTAAGGATGCGCGACGAGTTCCGGACGCGCAGGGACCTCATGCTCGAGCGGATGCTTGCCATCCCCGGCGTGCGCTGCCACGTGCCGGACGGCACATTCTACCTGCTTCCCAACATGCGCACGTTCATCGGCCGTAGCGCCGGAAGCAGGCACATAACCGACGCCACTGCCCTGGCAGAATACCTGCTGGAGTCCGCGCACATCGCCACGGTCAGCGGCGACCCGTTCGGGGTCCCCGGCTACATCCGCCTCTCCTACGCCACCTCCCGCGAGAATATCGAGGAAGGAATGCGGCGCCTGGCAGAAGCCCTGGCTAAGCTCACATGATGCATGAAGCAGGATGCATGAGGCAGGAAAAAAACCAAAGTTCCTTGATTTTGCTTCATGCTTCATGCTTCATGCTTCGACTCTTAATCAACGGAGGAAACCATGGACCTCTGGAACAGTATCGATGCGCTCAAGGCCGCGTGCAAAGGCGCCATTGACATCGATGGAGAAAAACTCAGCATTAAGGACGAGCACCGTTTCCGCCACGAGGCCGCTGACAAGCTCGTGTGGAACGCCGTCTTTGCAACGGAAGAACCGGTGCGCAACGTGGCGCGCTGGGTGATCTGGGAGGCGAGCCAGCACCTCGGCTGCCCCTCTTCCACGATCCACGATCTGTACATGGCCCGCGCGAAGGACGAATGGAAGGATATGACTGTGCCCGCCATCAACTTGCGCTGCATGACCTATGACGTGGCCCGCACGATCTTCAAGTCGCTCCTGCGCATCGACTCGAGCGCCTGCATCTTCGAAATCGCCAAGTCGGAAATGAACTACACTGCACAGCGCCCCTCCGAGTACGTCACCTGCGTGCTCGCGGCCGCGCTGCGCGAGGGATGGAAGGCGCCGGTCTTCATCCAGGGCGATCATTTCCAGGCGAATGCAAAGAAGTTCGCGGCCGACCCGAAGGCCGAGATCCAGTCCATCAAGGACCTGATAACGGAGTCCATCGACGCGGGTTTCTACAATATAGACATCGACACATCCACGCTCGTGGACCTCTCAAAGCCCACGGTCATGGAGCAGCAGCGCGCCAATTTCGAGACCGCTGCGGAGCTCACAAGGCACGTACGCGCATGTCAGCCCAAGGGGGTCGCGGTATCGGTCGGCGGGGAGATCGGCGAGGTCGGCACAAAGAACTCCACGCCCGAGGAACTGACCGCATTCATGGAAGGCTACAACTCATCGCTCGGCCGCGGGACCGAAGGCATCAGCAAGATCTCGATACAGACCGGCACGAGCCACGGCGGCGTGCCGCTGCCCGACGGCTCGATCGCAAAGGTGGCGCTGGATTTTGCTGCCCTCGACACGCTCGGCGCGCTGGCCCGCACTCAGTTCGGCATCGGCGGGGTTGTGCAGCACGGCGCTTCCACGCTGCCCGAGTCGGCGTTCGACCAGTTCCCCAAGCATCAGACTATGGAGGTCCATCTGGCGACGGGCTTCCAGAACACGATCCTGGATTCCACCTCCCTGCCGCGCACGCTCAAGGAGAACATCTACAAGTGGCTGGATCATAACGCGGCGGACGAGCGAAAGCCCGACATGACAAACGAGCAGTTCTACTACAAGGCGCGCAAGAAGGCGCTGGGCCCGTTCAAGAAGGAGATGTGGTCGCTCACAGACAACACGAGGAGCGCCCTCATGAGTGAGCTCGCGAGACAGTTCGACATGCTCTTCACGAGGCTTAACATCAAGGGGAGCAGCAATACGATCGCGAAATTCCTGAAGCCTGTGGCCGTTCACCATCCGTTCTCGACCGCAGCGGCGCCCAAAAAATCCGCGAAGATCGAGCACGACGATAACCCGAACGCGGATTGATCCTCAAGTACGAACCTTGTATCTCAATATCGGCGGGACAGGCGGGTGAGACATCCCCAAAGAGTGAAGCCATATCTCATAGATCATTTTATTCATATCGTCACCCATAACGCGCGGCTCCCCGATCGGCCTCTCGTTGTCCAGGCGCCTGGCAATAGCCTCCATCAGAATAGCCTTTGCCATCGCCTCGTTGACCACGCTGCGGTCATTGCCCCGCAGACGCTTGAGCAGTGCCTGCGCATCCGTGACCGCGTTGTGCAGAGAAGCCCTCTGTGAGCCTCTGTGCTCTCGATAAGGATACCGCGTCCAGTCGACGATGAGCCTGGCCCCCCGCCTTTCGTCGCCGACCCTCAACCAGTATTGCCGCATATGCGAGTGATCGGGCTCCTTGTTTAGATGTTCAGTAGAAGGGGCAACCCGGATGATCTGAAAATCAGAGGATTCAGCTGAGGAACCTGTTTGGAGGATGGACCTGAATTCGATGGCCCCACGGGTTCCGCCCCACATCCCTACGGTCGCCCTCCAGTTTCCAGACTGGTTGATGATGCGTTTGAAAATATCCTGAATGTTTTCTCCGCGGAACAACTCGGCACCGATGACGACGATCGCTCCGGAAAGCGCAAGGTCTCCTATGCGCAGCCGCTCAGATGCCACAGCAAGGACCGTGTCAAAATTGTATAATTTGGGCTCTTCCTGAAAGGTCGTGTATCTTACATTCACAATGTCGGTAGCGCCGCCACTGCCGTTGCCGCCGTGCTTTTTTGGAAAGAGCGGCAGCAGCACTGCACTAAATCCATCTCCATTTAAGGTGAAACCGCCTTCAAGGCCTGAAGGCGGACGATCCGAACCTGCATCGGCTATGCACTCATCAGCTGAAATCTCCGCTTGGCCAGCGCCACCTGCTGCAAAGCTCGCACTCAAATAGGACGCCAGATTTATGACATTAGAACCCGCGGTAGTGGTCATAGTATGCCTTTGCCTGTCCTGCCCTTATTATCGCGCCCCTGGAGAAAAAGTTGCCAGATTTCTGAAGCCCGCTGCGATAGTTTATAACTTATTGTTATTATTAACTAATTAGCACTATAATAAGCAAGCAACTTTTGCCGGAAATTGCCGATAATAATATATGAGGGGGGGCTATCTCTGGGGAGATAGCCATGGCAGACGAAACAAAGCTTTATAAGGTCTTCAATATAGGCGAATGGAACGTAGTCCTTCCTGAAGGTTCTTCTTTCAATTTCCTCTCCAGGCTCACGGGCATCGGCTCCGGCGGTTTAGGCAACCGCATCACAGACGTTGTGGACACAAACGAGAACGGCCGACCTGACAGCGGCGACACGGCGATCACGAGCTGGGGCGACCGGATCGATAACGTGCAGCTCAACGGCGACGAGATCAAGTGGCCCGAGGCCTACGATATTCCCGCCACCGGCCAATGGGTCAACGAAACCCCCCTCAAGGGCAGCGGCCTCACCTATACCAGCAAGCAGCTCGAATCCACCGGCGGCATGACTTTCGCCAAGAGCATGGCGGACAGCGGCGATCATTATGTAAATCAGCGGCAGGAAGAGGCACGGCAAATTGCCCACTCGATTTCGGATAATCCCTTGGTCACCGGCGTCATAGTCGGCGCTGCGACGATCGCATCGCTCCACCCTTGGGGGCGCACTGCGCTGGAGGCCCTGGGTATTGCAGGCTCTGTGGCTGGAACAGGTTACATGATCTACGATCGGCTGCATGGTGCTATCAACGGCTCACCAATGGCCGAGCACGACATAAACGCAACACTCGCAATACTCGGCGGTGCAGGCGCAATGCGCGGGATGCAGGTCGGAGAGTTCCTTTCAGCACCCATTCGCGCACTCAAGGATGTCCTCCCAAAAGTCGGCGGCGGAGGAGGCATGGGCTTGTTCCCCGAATATGTCTATGCAACTGCAGGCGGCAGCGGTCGCGCCATGGCAATAGACGGGGCAATCGCTTCCGAGGCAGGCGCTTCAGCGACTACAGGCGGCACATCGATCGATGCCCTCATCCCGCCCTTTGTGACGATCAATGCATTGCCCGTGATCTCAGAGAACGGCCGCACGCTCGCAATCGACCCCCAGTTCTTCCCTGAAGTGGCATCCTGGGACGGGACAGAGGCAGGCCGCGCTGCAGATGACATTGCAACGTTCATGGACCTGTACGGCAACGGCAACAAAGAAACTGTGCTGGAACAGATTGCGGCGCTGAAGAAGATATACATGCACGCGCCAAAGGGCCATGAAGGCGACGGGGTCCGCCAGCTGATCACCGCAGGCCTCAAAGACATCTATGCAATGACCGATGAAGCGGCCAGGGGTACTGGTGCGCAGTCAACAGACCTTGTGGCAGACACTGCATCAAGACAGATCAGCTCTAATCTTGAAGCAATTGTGAAAGCTGCAAAGGGAGTGGGTCGTTTTGAAGGTGGGGAATACGTAGAGCTTCTGACCGTAATGCGCGAGTCAGCGGCACCTGCTGATCTCAATCTGCCTTCTAACGTCACCGCATATGGAAGGGTGTCTTCACAAGTCGGAAAAAATGGCCTCGTTGCCAGATTGCAATGGGCAAGCGAACAGATGAACACGTCCACGGCCTGGAAGAACACGAGAATCAAAGACCTCGGCAAAGACTACCCGGGGCTTTTTGAAGTGCGGGATTTCGATGGCCCGGGTTATCGGACATATTTCACGCGTGACGGCGATAAGTTCGTGATCTTCTTGTGCGAGGAAAAAGGGCGGCCAAACGAGCAGGAAATGCGAATCAAGACAGCATATCGACTGCTCCTGGAGTGGAAAAATTCCAGGCAAGTGCACTGAGGTCCTTTATTCGTTGTTGGTCGTAAGATGGAGGCCGTGGGTCCCGGGGCGTCCAAGAAATAACATCAAAGATTGGTTTGATGCGTCAAAGCCCTCGGGGATGCCTTTTCCGTTGATGAGCGCCATGCGGGCCGTCTGAAAATGCTCCCAGAGCGTCTCCAGCATGACCTCCCCTTCGCTTCCCAACAACGCAGGCTCACCTCTCCTGTTAACATCGCTATCCAGAATCCTTGCGAGCGATTCGAATTTCAGCGTGAGGACCCTGGCATAATGCAGCGCACTGAGGCCGCGGATATCGTCAACTGCGATGTTCTCTCGGATACCGCTGAGCAGATCCCCTATAGCATTACGGTCAGTGGTCAAGAAATCCTTGCGTAACCGGCGATACGCATCATCAGGATCAGAGGTATATGCGATCACTGACTGCGCAGCGTCGTGCTCGAATATCCGGTACTGCCGCATGTGCCGATCAGTCGGAACAGAGTAAATGTCCGCCTGACGATTCGCTATCGTCACTACCTGAAAATCAGCGCTCCCCTCACCCCCCGGCATGGGCATATGGGCGATGTGCACATGACCTGCGAGGCTGACAAGCCTCTGCATCCGGCCCTCGGCATCCAGACCGCTGAACTCGGAATATATCCCGCGCAGCCATCGCGAGAGCACGAGCGAATCGCCGACAGTGACCACTGCATCCGAGATGCTGTGGCCAAGGCGCGACATCGCAGTATCGAGGACAGCGTCGCCGGCCTCATCCTTGGAGTATGTGGAAACCTTGACAGCAAGGCTCCGTGTGCCGTTGTCTTCGGCGTTGTCGTTGGTAGGCCTTAAAGATTCCGCGTCCTCAGCCGCGCTGCCATCAGATATTGGGGTGCCATCAGATGCGAGGGTGCCATCCGCGGTACCAGCGGCAGCCAGGAGCGACATTGAAAGGCTGATGTCGCCAAGCTCTCCAGGTATGGTCATAGGCATGCCCAGTCCATCATGAACAGGTCACGGAGTTTATCGCGGGTACAGGGAAAAAGTTGCTAAGAATCTGGCGGGGTTATTTTTCGTGTTCTTTTTCCCCGAAGACCTCTGCTGAAAAGATCTCTATGACGGTCTCCGGATTCTTCCAGGCCTCTGTGGGCAGCCCGGCCTTGAGGCAGGTATGCGTGAGGAACGTCTCCCGATCCCAGCCCCACTCCGTGGCCACCTGCGGGAGCAGGACGCCCTGATAGAGGCCGCGGCGCATGAGTATGCCGTGGGTGCCCACCTCGATCTCGTTCACGTCTTTTATTCGCCGCAGCGGCGAGAGCACAGAGATCTCGATGTCGATATCCTTCATCTCGTCGGGGCGCACCCTGTGAAAGCGAGGATCCTCTGTGGCAGCGGCAATGGCCATCTCCTGGATCGTCTCCACCAGCGGCCCCTGGCCGACCATGTTGCCTATGCAGCCGCGCAGCTCGCCGTGCTTGTGCAGCGTGACGAATGCGCCGCAGACCTCGCCGAATACACCCTTTGCCTCGGGCAGCGGTGGCCGCCTTCCATCTTTCAGATACTGCACGATCGTGTCGCGCACGAGTTTCAGGAGAGTCTGGCGTTGCTGTGGAGTGAGCATTGTGGGCCTCTGTGGCATAATTCAACAATTGCCTATCGAGCGCAAATAAAATTAAGCCTCCTCAATTAATCAGTGCCGGCTTCGGCGCCTGTCGCCTGGCTACGTGCCATGAAGTGCGCGGGATTCCCCGCTTACTGCAGATCTTATTTTGGCGCATAATGAGCGAAGTCCACAGGCCAGCTTCGAGCAATGGGGACCGCAGAGCTAGTGATTCACCGTTAGCCTTATAAGCTGACCCAAACTCGGTGTCGGCTTGCGAGATGATGGCCTGTGGGCTCCGCTCGCTAAGCAGCAAGGACTTGTGCATTGCCTTATGGGGCTTGCGCAGCGCCTAAAAGCCGCATATGGTGCCGCGCGAAAACGCGAGGGACATTTATGAAAAAACCGCTTGAGAGTAAATCCATCATCCTCGGCATCGGCGGCGGGATCGCGGCATATAAATGCTGCGAGCTGGCGCGCATGCTCACCAAGGCCGGCGCTGACGTGCACTGCATCCTCACCAAGGCCGGCGCGGAGTTTGTAACCCCTCTCACGCTGCAGGCGCTCACCGGCAATCCGGTGCATACGGAGATGTTCAGCCTTATCCAGGAGAAGGAGATCGGTCACATATCGCTCGCGGACCGCGCCTCGGCCGTCATCGTGGCGCCGGCCACGGCGGACCTGATCGCAAAGGTCGCGTGCGGCATATGCGATGAGCTGCTTTTCACCGTGATCTGCGCCACGCGCGCGCCGGTGGTGTTCGCGCCGTCGATGAACGTGCACATGTGGGAGAACTCGATCGTTCAGGAAAACGTCGCACGGCTCAAGAAGTTTGGCTATCACGTCATGGAACCGGAGAGCGGCGATCTGGCGTGCGGGTACGAGGGCAAAGGCCGATTGCCAGAATTGGATGTGATCGTTAAAACAATAGAGTCCTCGATTAAGTGATCAGAGATGAGGGATCAGCGTGAAGAAAAAGAAAAAGATAAAGGTCCTCGTCACTGCAGGACCTACGCGCGAATATCTGGACCCTGTGCGTTACATATCCAACGATTCATCCGGCCAGATGGGGTTTGCGATCGCAAAGGCGGCGGGGGAGCTGGGCTGCGATGTGACGCTCGTCGCAGGGCCTGTTTCGCTTGATACGCCTGCGCGCGTAAGGCGCATTGATGTGGTCACGGCGAGGGAGATGCGGCGTGAGGTGATGCGGCGTGCAGCAAAGGCCGACATCATAATTATGGCAGCGGCAGTTGCAGACTGGCGGCCAAGACGCGTGTCAAAGCAGAAGATCAAGCGCTCGAAGGGTCACCCTCACCCCATCCCTCTCCCCTCAAGGGAGAGGGGGCTCACGATCGCCCTCGTCGAGAACCCCGATATCCTGGCAGAGCTCGGGAAAACGAAGAAGCCCGGTCAGACACTCGTGGGCTTTGCGCTCGAGACCGGCAATCTCGAGCGAAACGCGCGCGTAAAGCTCAAACACAAGCGCTGCGACTGGATCGTGGCGAACTCCGCAGCCGCAATCGGTGCGAGGCAGAGCCGCGCAATGCTGCTGGCCGCTGACGGACGCCGCATAGCGCTGCCGCGCCTCGCCAAGGAAGACCTGGCCGTCGTGATACTCTCACACATTCTGAGCTAAACAAGGAGACACAAATGCACGGCGTAGCACCTATCTTCTCTTTCACGATTGAAAACGTGCCGACGGCGCGACCGACTCAATCCATCCTCGACGGCATCGAGCCGCAGGATCGGGAACTTGAAGCCGATGCAAAATCCGAAACAGCGGACGTAGCGGTTGATGCAGCGGCCGAGCCTGTTTCTATCCCCTCTTTTCGGTTCAATCTAGCACGCCTCAACTTTTTAGATCGTGACGCGACGCTTTTGGCCCTGGCCCGCCTGGTGCCCGGAGCTGTAGGACGCATGATCAAGCCCGACCTGAACAAGTCCTGGCCCATCGCCTTTTTCGGGGCCGGCATACTCCTCGCGCGCATGGATCAGCAGGAACGATCAAGGTTTCTGAGTATGGCATCTGATATCCTGAGATCAGGGCGCGTGGCCGGCAGGCCCACGACCCCCAGGGAGCGCCTCGCCGCCATCCGGCTCTCGCTCCAGTCGCTCGCCAGGTAGAACGTCCCCTAGAAAATTGTGGCGGTCATAAGTGCCGTGAGCACAATCATGGCAACGACCGTGAACCAGGAGACCGCGTTCCACAAGCGGCCGTTTGTGAACTCTCCCATCAACTCCTTCTTGTTGATGAGCAGCACCATGAAGACGAGGATGAACGGCAGCACGATACCGTTTATCACCTGAGAGAGCACCATCATCTTGAAGAGCGGAAAATCGGGAATGAGCACTACGCCCATGCCGATGAGGATCGTCGCCGTGAAGAGCCCGTAGAAATGCGGCGCCTCAGAGAAGCTCTTGTTGATGCCCGCCTCAAATCCCAGCCCCTCGCACACATAATAAGCGACCGCGAGCGGCAGCACACACGCCGCAAAGATCGACGCATTGAAGAGACCGAACGCAAAGAGCAGCGAGCAGTATTTGCCGGCCAGTGGCGCCAGCGCCAGCGCAGCATCCGCCGCATCGTGTATGTGTTCGCCGGTCGGATAGATCGTGGCCGCGCACGCCACTATTATAAAGAAGACTACGATGCCGGCCATTATGCAGCCGACCAAAGTATCCCAGCGCGCGTGCGAATAATGCTCCACGCCGACGCCCTTTTCCACTATCGACGACTGGAGGAAAAAGAGCTGCCAGGGAGCGATGGTCGTACCGATCACACCGATCAACATATAGATAAATGGGGCATCGAACCTGAACGTCGGCACAGCCATCGCTGTGGCCACATCGCCCCAGTCCGGCTCGGCAAGAAAGCCTGAGATCACGTATGCAACGTAGAAGAGGCACGCGACCAGAAACACCTTCTCAACGATCCTGTAAGTCCCCTTCACCACGAGCAGCCAGACGAACAGCGCTGCGATGGGCACGCTGATATACTTTGATATGCCGAGTATGCCCAGGCTGGCTGCGATGCCCGAGAACTCAGACATAGTGTTGCCGATGTTGGTGAAGAGCAGCGCCAACATGGCGTAGAATGTTATTTTTGCGCCATAGTTCTCGCGGATGAGGTCTGCCAGCCCCTTTCCGGTCACGGCACCCATGCGGGCACCCATCTCCTGAACAACGACAAGCGCAAAGATGACCGGCACCACGGCCCAGAGAAACTCGTAGCCGAATTCCGCACCAGCGATGGAGTATGTTGCAATGCCGCCGGCATCGTTGTCCACGTTGGCGGTGATCACGCCCGGGCCCAGCACCGCAAAGAAGATCGCGATGTTGCGCCATAGACCCTGCGGGGCTCTTGGCTTGGTCTTCGTTGTGAGCGATCTGAGTTCCATAATTCGAGTCACGAACAAATACCCCTCCTTTGTAAGGAGGGGTAAGGGGAGGTAGATCTAGATCTACCCCCTCCAACTCCCCCTTACAAAGGGGGAGGGTTCAAGTGCCCCCCCCTTACAAAGGGGAGGGAATCCTACAGACCGGTGCGCTTTCCCCAGGCTTCCTCTACAGTGCGGTGCAGGACATCGTCGATCGTGATGATCCCCTCGATGACGCCGTCGTCATCCACCGCGGGTATCGTGAAGAGGTTGTATTTGTCCATCTCGTAGGCCACATCCCTGACCGACTCCTTGACGTTCACGGACGGCGGCTTCGTCTGCATGACGTCCTCTATGCGGACATCCAGCGACTCAAGCAGGAGTTTTCTGAATGAAACCGATCCGACGAGCTTGCCGGCCTCATCGACCACGAACGCCGTGTGGATTGTCTCGGCCTTGCTTATCTCCACGCTACGTATGTGATCTATCGCCTGGCCGACGGTCATGCTCCCGCGCAGCGAGATATACTCTGTGGTCATAAGGCCGCCGGCGGAGTCGGACTCGTGGGTGAGGAGCTCCGCGAGCTCGCGCGCCTTCTTGTGCGAAAGCATCCCGAGTATGCGCTCCTGCTCGCGCTTGGGGAGCGTGGCGATAAGGTCCGTCGCCTCGTCGGCCGGCATTCGCTCGAAGAGCTTCACTATGGTCTGAGGGTCGAGCTCGTCGATGATGTCCTTCTGCCATTTCAGCTCCAGCTCCGTGATGATGTCCACCTGGCTCTGCACATCAAGCGTTCGTATGAGGGCGGCGCGCTGGTATGGATCGATCTCCATGAGCATCGACGATATGTCGGATGGCGGGATCTGACGAAGTCTCTCCATATCGACCGTGAGCTGGATCTGCCCCGTGGTCGATTGTATCGATAGAGGCTGGACGTATTTCCAGGAGACGAGCCCCTCGTCGTTCAGGTAGCGCGCGTGGCGGTTGACGATGTGCACGAGTCCGTCGACCAGCCGCTGCCATCCCAGCCGTCGCACCAGTCCTCGAAAACCGATGTCTACGTGTGCCAGCCTGAGGTCGTCATCAACCCTGAGAAAGTGCAGGTCGTTCACGCGGACGAGCTTGCGATTGAAGGTATCGACCACCTGCTGATCGAGGACGCTGCGCCTGAGCGTGGCGAGATCGGGAGCGCGATATTTGTCGACGAACTGCAGCGATTCTATCGGGACCTTGAGATGAAACTGGGAGCCGGTCTGATGTATGTCCTTCCAGGGTATTACGTAGTAGCGCTTTTTGAGGAGACCCTTTGCGATGACGAGCGAAGTTATGCGCGGATAGACCTCGTCAAGCCGGGCCGTGAAGTCGTACGGCCTTCCGACCCACCGCCCATGGCGGTCCAGCACGTCCCGCCTGACGATCTCGGTGAAGAATGTGAACATAAATGGCTGGTACTGCCTTCCGGGCTCTCCATAGGTTTCGAACTTTCTACTCCCGGTCGTCGATAATGCAAGAAAAAATCCGTTTAAACGACGTCGGTTACCGCAGGCAGCTTCATGTCGCTGCGATAGAGGCCGAGCGCGAGACTGTCCTTCACGACCTCGACGAGAGTCTCCGCCTGTTTTCTGCTCATGGCGCCCCGGCTCATCATGCTGCGCATCTTCTTTCGAAGCTTCTTCGCGTAGTCCAGGCGATCGAGCCCCGCGGGATCCATCTGAAGGCTCGGCGCGGAATCCGGATCCTTCAAAAAATCGAGCGCCGCCTCTGTCGCTAGATCGACATAATGCTGGCGGTTTTCCTCCGCGATGCCGAAGCGCGAATGCGCGGCGTAGAGCCTTAGGCTCGCGCGCAGCCCGCGCATCTTCTGCAGGATGAGGATCGTGTTGAAGATGCGCTTGTTCGTGGAAAACGAGAAGAGGGTGCGCCGCAGCACGCGCTCGAGGAGTTTGTCGAACTCCTCGATATCCAGCTCGGTCACCATGTCGAGCCGCTCCCATGACTCATCGCGCACACCGAGATCGAATCGCATCTCCCAGTACGTGTGCGCGAGGACCCGCGCGTCATAGCTGCGCACGATCTTCACGGGGATGTAGTAGTTATGCGCGACCACGTCGGCCGCGAGGTGCATGAGATAGCCCCATGCTGCTGCGCGCTGCCGGTCGCTACGCGCGGCGGCAAGTATCTTTTTCCCCATGCGCCAATTGTGGCAGTGATGCAGGTAGCCAGCGTACTTCTTGCCGACGATTATGTCCGGGCTGGCCGAGCCGTAGATGAAGGCGTCCGGAAAGCGGCGCATCAGCTCAGCGATGAACGGCGCCGCGAGAGCTGCCTTTCCGAGCGCGGTAAGCGCGATCTCCACGTGCATGCCGGGACCCCACGCATGCGCAATTCCCGGGAGGAGCAGGACGATCAAGGCAGCAATTCCTGCGTGGACAAGCAGCATGCCGGGCATTATAGTCCGCGGCGCCTTGCTGGTAAATTAGGAAGTGTCATCGCGTATGCATGAAACGGACAAAAAAACGCATTCGGAGGGCGTCAAGGACGTCGCGGCCGACGTAAGGGCCCTGCTCGAACATGCCGCAACGCTCGGCATGAAAGAGGTGCCTACAGCTTCCGCAGTGCCGCCTCCCGCCTCGATGCTCTCGCCCGCGGAAAAGGCAAAGGCCTTGGCCGAACTGCGGGTGGAGATGGGCGATTGCAAACGATGCGGGCTCCACAAGGGCCGCACGCATCTGGTCTTCGGCGTGGGAAACCCGGACGCGCGGCTCATGTTCGTGGGCGAAGGCCCGGGTCAGGAGGAGGACCTCCAGGGCGAACCGTTTGTCGGCGCTGCAGGCCAGTTGTTGACGAAGATCATCGAGGCGATGGGGCTCAGGCGCGAAGACGTCTACATCGCGAATATCGTGAAATCCCGTCCTCCCAACAATCGCAACCCCGAGCCGGACGAGGTTGCGGCCTGCATCCCCTTTCTCCATCGCCAGATCGAAATCATCGCGCCCAGGGTCATCGTCTGCTTAGGCAGCGTAGCGATGCAGAACCTGCTTGGCACCGACGAGAAGATCTCTCGGCTGCGAGGCAAATTCACCGAGTGGCGCGGCATCCAGGTGATGCCGACATATCATCCGGCGTTCCTTCTTCGAAACGCGAATATGAAGAAGCCGGTATGGGAAGATATGAAGAAGGTGATGGAGAGGCTGAGCAACAAATAAAAACGCGCGGCCGCAACGGACCGCGCGCTGACTGTCAGCCTTTCCTTGCGATTTATGAATACAGCGCCGGACCAGGTTCCCACTTGAATAACTGTACCGCCCCGTCTGCCATGACCACCGCGATCTGTTCGCCGCTTTCACCAGGGATAAAATTGCCGACGAATATCCGTTCGGCCGGGGTCACGGCCGGCACGCAATCGCGCGAGCCTGGGGCGCAGGCGTTTGTCTGCCTGAACATAACAGGCAGTGGCTCGCCGAAGAAACATCTGGCCTCGTCCTTGCCGAGCATGCAGATATCGAGCGCCGACGAGTCGGCAGTAAACGAAGGCCTGATATCCATCACCTGATCGGGTCTGCCGTCTCCATCTGAATCGATCGGATGCGCGGTAACCGTGCCCTCTATGCATACCTCTCTCCCGAAATCCTGGATCGCCTTCGAATCGACTCCCTCCGTGACGGATACCCAGCTGCCCATAGAATTTCCTCCGCAAAAGATTGTGAACGGATCTCCCCTTGCACTTATTATCGGTCCGCAGGGGGCAGGAGTTGCGTCGCATGCAAAATTTATAGTTGACGCGTCAGGACCCACATGCTACTCGCGCCCATCTTAAAAATTCTTATATTACAGGTATTTACAACGTTTTGCACAGTCTGAATGCTGGAGCAGTTCTCGCCATAAAGGGGGTAAAGGATGAATCCGAAAGCAGGCATGGGCACAGGCGCCGAGCTGGCGGTCGATACGGGCGCAAACAGCAATATGGACCAGGATGGCAAGAAGGTGGTGCGCGGCGAGCACAGGCCCGCGTTCCTCAACCGCTGCCAACCGAAGATGACATACTCAGGCCATCCGATCCGCGAGGTCCCGTGGACCCTACCGTACTGGACCAGCTCGCTCTGCCCCGAGTGCAACAAGGTGATCCGCGCGCGCAAGTTCGCGGAGGGCAAGACGGTATATATGGAGAAGGAGTGTGCCGAGCACGGCTACTTCCGAGAGCTCATCTCGCCGGACGTGGATTTCTACATGCAGATGTTCACGTTCAGATTCGGCGACAACCGCGGTTTCCAGAATCCCACGGCTCTCGCGGACCCGGCAAAAGAATGCCCGGAGAACTGCGGCGTGTGCAACATGCACCATTCGCACACCTGCATGTCCAACATCGATCTTACCAACCGCTGCGACATGCGCTGCCCGGTCTGCTTCGCAAACGCCAACTCCATGGGCTACGTCACCGAGCCGTCGATGGACAAGGTGCGCGAGATGCTTCAGACCCTGCGCGACAGAAAGCCGGTCCCGTGCAAGGTGATCCAGTTCTCGGGCGGCGAGCCGACTATACATCCGAACTTCATCGAGATCGTGAAGATGGCGAAAGAAATGGGGTTCGGCCAGATCCAGATCGCCACAAACGGCAAGAACATGTCTGACCTCGACTTCGCAAGGCGCAGCAAGGAGGCGGGCCTCAATTCGCTCTACCTGCAGTTCGACGGCGTCACCAAGGACGTGTACCGCAAGACGCGAGCAGAGGACGTGCTCGAGACCAAGCTCCAGTGCGTGGAGGTCTGCCGCAAGGTGGGGCTGCGCATCGTGCTAGTTCCGACGATCATCCGCGGCGTCAACGACCATCAGGTCGGCGCGATCATGCAGTTCGCGATCGACAACTCGGACGTGATCACGGGCATCTCCTTCCAGCCGGTCTGCTTCACCGGCCGCATCGCGGAGAAGGACCGCATGGAGCAGCGCTACACGATCACGCACCTGGCGCTCGACATAGAGAAGCAGACGAACGGAATCATGCCGCGCACGAACTGGTACGGGCTCGGCGCCACGCAGCCGCTCTCGCGTCTCTCCGAGGCGCTCTCCGGCACGCCTGCGTTCTTCGTCTCCTGCCACCCGGACTGCGGCGGCGGCGGGTATCTATTTATCAACCCGGACGATCGCACGGAGGTGAAGTCGCTCACGGACTTCTTCAACCTGCGCGAAGCGCTCGTTGACCTGCAGCACCTGGCGGAGAAGCTGGGCGATCGCAGGACCCGCAGCTGGTACAAGGCTCTGCAGACAGTGGGGCTAGCGCGCTCAGCCGACCTCATGGGCGGGGCACGCGCGCTGCGCATCCTGCGCAAGCACTTCATTGCTTCGAAGGCGCCGACCGGCCTCACCTTCAAGAGGCTCCTGGGCGTGATGGACGGGTATAAGGATACGAAGCGCGGGCGCAAGCCGAACGCGGAGCGCACGTTCAGCTACAACACGATTTTCGTGGCCGGCATGCACTTCCAGGACAAATACAACTACGACACCGAGCGCGCCCGCCGCTGCGTGATCCACCAGTCCGCGCCTGACGGGAAGATGTACCCGTTCTGCACGTACAACTCAGGACCGTACTATCGCGAGCGGGTTGAGGAGAAGATGCAGACCACAAAGCTTGGCGAGTATCGCGAGACAGGTGCGCCGCATGCTTCGTCCAACCGCGACAAGCATTTCCCGCCCGATCCGTCGCTGCCCAAGATAGAAATGAAGGACTACGGCGTGGGCGAGTCCGCATCAAAGAGCTTCCACATCCCGGACAACTACGGCTGCTGCTCTACGGCGAAGGGATAAAACGCAGTCGTCGGCTTTCAGCAAAAAACCCGGGTCGCGCGGCCCGGGTTTTTTATTGGTAAGTTTACAGAGGCGCCCATTAAAATACGTAGCCATCTTTGGGAATGGGGCCGAAGGGCAGTTCGAGTTTTCCCTCATGAAAGAGATAGCTGCCGTCGACAAAAAAATTGACCGCATTAGGACCGAGTGATTTCCGCCTCTCTTCAAGAGAGGTGGGCCTGCGTCCGCCAAAGGGCCCATCGGGCGGTGATACTGGGGTACGGCGATCCACACGTCTAGTAGGACGACAAGGATATCGCGCTCTTAATTTCTCGTCGAGATGTGGATAAATTCTTTCATAAAAAAATCGCTCTATTGCAAAATGATCCCAGATCGGAAACTTAGTGTAACGTTCCTGATAGCCATACAGCACGATCTTTTCAGGCCTCAAAAGCGAGATTGCCTCGATGAACTGGGCTGCGTATCGATCGAAGACCTCTGGAGCAGGTGCAGGGTCAAAGAATTCCCTATGAAACAGATGCACTGAAATACGCCAGGCTTCGAAGCCCATGCGATACAACTTTTCGGCGGCTGATCTTGCAAATCGATGCCCACGTGGCCAACCGTGCGTCTGAAAGCAATACAGCATATCGTGGCGATAAATATCCTTTACGGACCTCATCACATCTCCAAGGTCTGCACCAAATACCGTATCCCGATATTGCATCGGATCGCTGTTGCCACAATTCAGTGCTAAATCCCCATTTATGGCTCTGATCGACTCGGCTAATCCGAGAATCATGGGATAGGGCATGAACCGTGTTTGTCTCGGCGTAAACGCATCACAAAAAGTGCACCCGTTCTCGCAGCCTTCGTTTATTTCCAGGACATAGAAAGGATCTTTGAGCCGTAGCGACATTTCAAAAGGTTCAATGGAGGGCCTTCGAAAGAGTTCGAGATGAGGCGTTTTGACTGTCGGCAACCTGCTGAGGAGATCACCAATGGCATAATGATCGTCGGCACTCGGGTCAGCGCCGCCCCGGGTTCTCGAAAGAAGAGCTTCGGCTTCCTCCTTGAGTGCGCAGCCCTTTTGGCTCAATAAGGTTTCATATCTGGAGAGTATGCGATGGCCGTTTTTCAGCTGTGCGATAGGAGGTTTACTCTCCGTGGCCAAGGGTGCAGGAGTTGCGTAGACACTTGCACTTGAAAGCTCTAGATCGCGGGCCTCATCAACCGGGTCAGATGGAACAGAGACGTCTTCTACCCCTGTGGCAACTCCAGGGAGCTCCACTGCAAACACGGGACTTGAAGGCATCAATTGCGTCATAACGTCAATGGGCATAAGTTTCCTTGTCTCGGCCATAATATCGGCAATACGCCATCAATGTTGCTAGAAAAATAGGCTCGAGTCACGAAAGTGTGGGCTGGAAGCGTTCCGCGAGCACATTGCGTGTCATCCTGAGGCGCTGCCTGTACCTGAATTTCATGGCAACCATTATAGCGCCGAAGGATCCCCTGAAGTCCCCGGGCATCGCGTCCTCACTGTCTTCCGGGGATCCCTCGTCGCGCAAAAGGTCTTCGATGGCCCCATGATACAAGCGCTCCCGGGATGACACCTCTCACGTACCCACAGTTTCGTGATTTGAGCCCCCTTTTTTATCCGCAAAGCGCTCAGACGAAGGAGCGTGCACGACGCGCTCCTGTATCCAGGTTGCCCACAACCCAATGGCCGCCGGCCCGCCTGCCTGCCGGCAGGCAGGGCTTTACGCCAAACCCGCCGCCGGCGGACGGTGTTATGGACAACCTGGACACGCACGTCTCTTCTTCTGCAAATAAATTCTCTTTCTCTGCATTTTTCTATTGACGATTTTTGAATGTGCGATTCGCGCTTTTCCCCAACATCACAGACATCGATCAATTCACCCCTCAATCATTTCATAAATCGCGCATATCAGCATCAGCACTGCATTTGAGGAAATCGAGCCATATTTGTTTTGTTCTCGTCTCCAAGGCCATTACACGAGCTCAAAAACCCATGTGGTATAGCCTTCTCATCTTAAGGAGGCTCGCCATGCAAAATAATCCATCAGGCTTGAGCGATGACAAATTGATCGAGGAGATAAAGCAACTTGTATCCAATGAATTCATCTCTCTGGCCGATCTCTTATCGCTGCTCGCTGAGATGGATGACAGGATGCTCTATGCAAAATTGGGTTATCCGTCGCTCTTCTCCTTTATCGTACAGGAGCTCCATCTATCAGAGGATGCTGCATACAAGCGCATCCAGGCAGCCAGGGCAGTAAAGAGATTTCCCGTCATCCTTACACTTATCTCAGAGGGTAAGATCAACCTGACCGCTGTCAATGTATTGAATCCGATATTAACAGAGGAGAATCACGAGGAGCTGCTTATAAAGGCTGTGCATAGGACAAAGATCGAGATAGAGAGGATCAAGGCAACATACGACCCCAAGCCGGATGTCCCGGATATGGTGAGGAGGCTGCCCAATCCAACTCGCTCTGGAGCGAGTTGGGATCTTACAGTCGAACCGGATGAAGGAGAGAAGTTGGATTCTGTGAGTGAGCGATCTGATGCAGGATCATGCAATGATATGCAGATACAGCAGCAATCTCCCTCCAGCCCGGCCAGGAGGGATGTTATAGCCCCGCTCACAGAGCAACGGGTAAAATTCCAGTTTACTGGAAGCGAAGAGTTGAGAAGCAAAATAGATCGTGCAAGGGAGTTGCTGCGGCACAAATATCCCAATGCAAAGTTGGAGGATATCATCGATGAGGCATTGGATGCTTTGCTCACGAAGAAAGATCCGGAGAAGAGGATAGAGAGAAAACTCGTAAAAAGTGCCTCAAGGCAGAGGCCACACAAATCCCGCAATCCGCATACCAGATACATTCCACAGCATGTCAAAGATACAGTCTGGCAGCGGGATCAGGGAAGATGCCGGTATGTGGGCGCAGATGGGAGGCGTTGTAATGAACGAGGCGGTCTGGAATTCGACCATGTAAAACCGTGGGCAAAGGGCGGGCGTTCTAACGATCTAGAAAACATCCGCCGCCTGTGGGTAACGCGCCATATACGTCGCTATTGCACTCAAGTCACCGCATCCTCGTCGTTTTTCACTGAAGAGCACTTTCTTGCTGTCGGATCATGGTGATCTAAAAAACGCGCAACATTTCTGCATATTGCGTCGATATAGACCATATTGCTTGGGGTGCTTAAGCGGATAGGAGATGTCCGCATTTGCCGTTGCAAATGGTGTCGTTATATTCAAAATTACGTGCATGGTGGAGGATACCTTATGAAAATGCATCGAGCGTTGAAGGCTGCCGCAGCGGTTGTCCTGACCACCTGTTTCATGACGAACATCTCCTGCACCTCATGGCACGATCTCCCGACCCAGAGCGCCGAGTCTCTCTCCAGTACGCCGTTCGATGCACAGAAAAAATATGAGATTGTCTTTACAAACGGCGCAACGATTACGGCGAAGGGCAGTAATCTCACATCGCGTGGATGGGATGTCGGGGTGAGGCCGGAAGGCCAGGGCGATTTCGTCTATTACTCCAGGGACCAGATCCAAAGCATCCGCGTTCGCGAGTTCTCTGGCGGAAAGACAGCAGGGCTCGTGGCAGGAATAGTTGCGGGAATAGGCGCCATTGTAGGCGGAAGCATTGCCGCTATTCATTCGGCATGCTCCACGCCAAATGCCTGCAACTAAAAGGATTTTTTATTCCTACCCTATTGATATTTTAGAGTTTTGCCCATTTCACCCCCTCTAAAAAACCACACAACATATATGATACGCCGCCGATAAGATGCATACAGCTTGCCAGCCTCTGGAACGGCGGGCTATAGAGGTGATATGCGATTCAAATCGCTGATCTTCGCTGCATCGCTCTTCATCGCACTCTTACTGCTTTATCCCTTAAGCTCATCCGCCGAACCGCTCAGGATCTGGGTGATGCACAACGAGCCCGTCGAGGCGCACGGCCCCATCACCGCAGAACGGGTCCAGCATGGCATCGAGCGATGGCGCGCCCAGGGCATCATCATCGAGAACAGCGTGCAGAACCTCATGGTCCCCGCTGAAACGAAGAATCCCCTCGCGGCATATATCGTCGGCAGAAACGGGTTCCTCGAAGAGCTCGCGCGATTTCATCGCAACGAAGCGACGAACGAACCTATAGCGATCGAATTCATCCGATGGGACGATGCCTACAGCAGGATCTCGAGCGCCCTGAAATCGGGCGATACGCATACAGCTCCGGACGTTGTTCAGGCCGGGCACTCGTGGATACTCGAGATGGCGAATGACGACAGGGTCGCGGATCTATCGGGCCACATAGGACTCAACGGGTTCTCGCCTTCGAGTCTTGCCGACAACCGCGCTTCTCTGCACGGTGATCTCTATGCAATACCCTGGTTCAGGGAGATGCGCCTGCTCTATTACAACAAGATGATGGTGAAGTCGCCGAGCGATCTGGCTACGTGGGAAGGCTTCCTCGATGCCAGCCGATCCTTTAACGATGAAGGCGGGAAACGATTCTTGGCATTCCCGATCACGGTCACGTGGAACCTGCTCCACAACCTCGCGCCCTGGCTGTGGGCCAGCGGAGGCGACATCGTCCGGGCGGGGAAGCTTGGGCCGTTTGAAATCTACAGGGTAGCGATCGACAGCCCGGAGTCCGCAAGGGCGCTTTTGTATCTCAAGGAACTCGCAGATTCCGGTTCCGTGGACTTTCCGGCCGTCTCTCAGGAGGTGGTCGACAGGGAGTTTCGCGACGGGAAATACGCTGCCATCATAAGCGGGCCGTGGATAACGAAGCTGCTCGGAGACGGATGGGCGTCGAGGTTCGGGGTCGCGCCAATACCTGCAGGGCCCAAGGGCAGCTTTCCGTTCGTCGGGGGCTCTCACCTCATGGTCTCCGAGGCGAGCCGCGCCCGGGGCAACTTCGAACGGGCAGCGGCAATCGTGCGGCACCTGACGTCGGAAGATGCACAGCTGCGATTCGCGGCAGCGACAGGGCTTTATCCGGTAAACCGCGCGGCTCTGGACAAAGTGCTCGGCAGCACAGGAGACGGGCTGTTCAGGAATGCCGTGGAGACGGGCCTCAAATATCCAGCCATGCCCGACTGGGGCAAAATAGTTGAGAATGAATTCATCCGCAATCATGTCTGGCAGATATGGCGAGAGCTCGCACAGGGCGCATCGGGCGATACGCTCGTGCAGACTGTAGCCCACGCAGCGGGGGACCTGCGCAAGCAGATCGTCATATCCTTTGCCGCACGCTATGCGCCCGCAATGGGTCTCGCGCTCGGCTCGATCGCCTTTCTGGGAGCAAGCTTCATACTCGTGCTGAGGCGCAGATATCGCTTCACACGGTGGCAATGCGAAGAGAAGGAGCGAGAGCTTAAGATGACGCTCGCCGAACGCACAATCCTCGAGAGCAGGGCGATCGTGCTCGAACGCCGATACGACGATGATTCGCTTGAGCTGGCCGGGCTTCGAGGGGAACTCGGTTCGATTCAAGACAAGGTGGCGCAGCTCACTTCCGAACTCGCGAAAGCAGCTGCAAAACACCGCTCCTGGGACCGAAACCGCATCGGCGAGTTTTCGGTCCGCAGCGACGGCACCCTGATCATGGGCGCCGAGGAAGTGAAGTTCGAACACAGCAGGCAGGCGCGCCGCCTCATCGATCACCTCGCGCGGCAGGCGTGCTCCGGCAGCGCGGAGGTCCACTGCCTCTGGGGCTATCCCCTCTTCGGATGGGAAGCTGGAAAAATACAGACCGAGCCGCGGCGGCTGTTTGAAACCGTCGCTGCCAAGATCAACGGCCGGCTCAAGGTTATGGGAAAACCGCCGCTCGTCGAGCGGGCCGGCAAGAGATCGTCCTCGTGGAAATTATTCTGGGACAAGGATTCCTTCGTAGAACGCAGCGACGTGCGAAGGTCGCAGCTTGAATACGAAAACGCGCGCGATCGATTTTCGAACAAGGAGATAAAGGGCGCCTGCGCCCAT
>Ga0265292_1001362_pt1 | contig 21825 bp, 19 predicted proteins | sample Munlanlewell296A_FD_189080 | JGI IMG/M metagenome (GOLD analysis project Ga0265292, IMG submission 189080) | Leachate microbial communities from a municipal landfill in Southern Ontario, Canada - Leachate well 296A | ecosystem: Engineered > Solid waste > Landfill > Unclassified | place: Canada... | reverse complement strand
GCGATCATTGCGGACAAGCATGATGTAATCCAGGCGATTTACTGAGGCGCTATAGTTTTCTTATAAAATGAAATCCCAATTCTCTGAATGTGATCAATCAAATCGGTATCATGGATTTGATGAAAAATGGATAAATCAAAAGTGTAAGGCAAGAGCAGATCGTCTATCAGCATACTGATTTTATTCATTACCGAAAGATTCAGATTTTTGCCTTTTAATGTCAGGTCAATATCAGACCCGGGCTTGAAATTGCCTTTAGCCCTGGAACCATATAAAACAGCCTCATCCACTTCGGGAAAGGCAGCAAAAACATCTTGAATCTTTTGAATGATATTTTTTTTCAGGCCGTATTTCATTTTGCACCCTCAAATAGATCGCTTTGTCCGGTTGAAATTTTCAGTATGGTTTTATGCAACTCTTTAAACATGAAAAAGTAGCTTGTTAAAATAGCATCTGCAATTTCTTCAGCTGTTTCTTCATTATAGGTATGAGATGTTTTTGACCTGCTTTCAATCATTTTCATCCAGCTTTCACCTTCGACAATCAACCCCCTTTTAAATGCCAGACGAAAAGCATCTCGGCTTCCTTGAATTTCAGTCGCACCCTGATATTCATAATAATCCTTTATCAGGTTCCATGCAAGCTCAAAGGTGTATTCAAATGCCTGAATCATTCCCTGAACTTCCAATTCATTAAGTTCATCGCCTTTCTTAATAAATTTTTCGAGCTGAGACAGCGCCTTTGTGAAATTGACAAAACGCTGCTTCCAGCGAAGGTCTTTTTGTTCTTCCATTATTAAACAGTCTGCATTTTTAGCCAGGCAAAAGATAGGAAGAAAAACTCATATTCTGGCTTTATTACCGGGTTGAGTTTTCACCTAAGCTTCCAGCCTTGGACAAAGCTTCGCGATCATTGCGGACAAACTTCTTTTCATCCAGATAGTAGTTTTCACGGTTGGATTTACTGAATGCTAAACGGATTGGATTCTAAATCGAACACTTTAAAATTGCCTATACCTGCAATGGCCTCGAGCTGTTTGCGTTCGTTGAATCGTGGATTCTCAAAGGAAACGAACAGCGCTGGAAGTCCATCAACTCATGCAGGTCCCGATTTTTAATTTTCTTGCCCGGCTCCGGATCTGATTTTCAACAGTCTGGGGTAATTGAGTTACACGATTATTTTGCTTCTTAGCCATGTCAGATTTTTGAGCCTAATATACTTTATCATGTTGATTTTTCAAATTAGCACATCAGCACATCAGCACATCAGCACATCATAACATTGGCATATTGATCTATCTTTAAAGCAAATTAAATTAATTATGAAACGCATTGTCTTTCGATTTTCGGCCTTGTTTTTTCTGGTGTTCGCCATCGCGAACCTGAGTGAGGCCCAGGATACTCAATTTGTTCGTAAACAACTGATTAAGCTATGCGGTCCGGAAATGTACGGGCGTGGATATTATAAGCGTGGCGATGGCATCGCGGCAGATTATATCGCTGTACAGCTTAAACAGCTCGGTATCAAGTCATTTCCGGCCGGTTACCTGCAGCCTTACACCTTCAATGCAAACATCATGAATGATGTCCGGGTAAAGTTTAATGGACAGGAACTGAAATATGCCAAAGATTATGTGGTAAATCCGAAGAGCTCCACCCTCACCGGCACCTTTAAACCGATCATCATCAACGCTTCTTTGATGGCAAGCCCGGATAAATTCATTGCGGCTGTTATTGAGGCACCGGCCCCGAAAGTGGTTCTGCTGGATTCGCTTGGACTGAGGAATCCGGAATTGTTCCGCTTAATCAAGGCACTTGCAACCGAACAGCAATTGGGGATAGCTGCCCTGATCGAAGTATATCCCAATACCCCCATAAGCGGGACGGGCAGGGGAGTGATGAAAGTCCCGCATATCCAGGTAAACCGGAAATCGGTTCCGGCCCTCCTTGAACAGGTCGAACTCAATATTGTGAATGAATACAATGAAAATTATCCCACACAGAATGTAATCGGATACCTGCCGGGACAAACCGATCAGTTCATCGTGTTTACCGCCCATTACGATGGGATCGGGTCGTTCGGGGAAGGTAATTATTACCAGGCCGCCGAGGACAATGCCAGCGGCACGGCTATGGTCATGGACCTGGCACGGCATTACGTTGGGGAAAAGAAACCCTATTATTCGGTTGCCTTTATGCTCTTCAGCGGCGAGGAAGCCGGACTGATGGGCTCAAATTATTATGTCAAAAATTCACTGTTTCCGTTAGATAAGATCAAACTCGTGATCAATCTGGATATGGTTATGACCGGCCAGGACGGGGTGATCCTGTTTAACGGCAATGTGCGTCCGAATGAAGCTGCGATTGTTCAGAAGATCAACGAGGAAAACCAATATATGAAGAACGTTGAAAACCGCGATCCGGCGGCCAACAGCGACCATCATCCCTTCCATGAAAAAGGCGTTCCCGCCATCTTTTTCCTCACCAAGGGCCCATCGGGCAGCGGCCACAGCCCAGATGACACCTACGAAAAGCTTCCTCTCTACGCCTATGAGAATCTTTTTAAGCTGGTAATCGCGATCCCGGAGGAGCTGAGGAAACAGGAGATACTGTAGTAAGGCTCAAGGCTCATAGAACAAGGAACAAGGCAAAAGAATAACTGTCCACAGATGACACGGATAACACTGATTTTCGCTATTGCCATCTGTTATAGTTATTAATTGACCCTTTCGCCCTGAGCCTTTAAAGATCCAGCAGGATCGCCAAATTCTTCTTGACCTGCAGAGCCTTTTCGTGCTGCAGGGTGCCGATTTTGCGCAAAAGGCGCTGGTTGTCGATGGCGCGGACCTGATCAATCATAATGTCGCTGGGCACCATCAGCTCGTCAAAAACCTGAGAAATGTGAACCCGGAGGAGACTGGCTTCGGGACAGACTTTAGAGGTGACCGGGCAGATCAGTGTGGATGGATGAATTCCGTTAAGCAGGTTGGTCTGAACAATGACTACCGGGCGCACCTTACCCGGTTCTGTACCGATCCTGGGATTCAGATCGGCCAGCCAAACATCAGATTGCTTAATCTTCATCTTCCAGGTTTTCAAATTCAGATAATACCTCCAGCGAATCTGCCGCAACCAACCGGGATTCAACGGCCAGTTGTTTTGTCAGAATTCGTCTGCGGTTCATTCGGTTATAGTACTCAACGGCTTCGTTGATGTACCGGTTCCTCGACTGATCCTTCTGTTCCAGGATGTTTTCCATATCGGTAAAAATTTCTTCATCCAGCTTTAGTGAAAGTATTTTCATGATATACAATTAGTATATATCAAAAGTATATCATAAAAATTGAAATGCAAAATCCGGATTCTTGTATATAGATGCAATAATTCCGGGTAAATGGAAAAGCCAGGTAGGATTTTGACATTTGAGATGCAGTCACAACAAAGATAAGGGCTCAGGGCTCAGGCGGGAATAACCGTGATCACGATCTCGCGGCGGGATCTCGGTCCGTCGAACTCGCAGAGAAAGATATTCTGCCAGGTGGATAGTCCCAGCTTACTGTCAATGACCGGAATGGTAACATCGGGGCCAACCAGGCCGGCTTTCAGGTGGGCGTCACCATTTCCATCCTGGTTATCATGTTCCCAAATACCCTGGGGAACCATCTTTCTAAGAAGGGTTACCACATCGTTCTGAACGCTTTGATCCCAATTCTCCTGAATCATGATGGCTGCCGTTGAACCCCGGACATAAACATTCACTATCCCGCTTTGAATGTTACTCCCGGCTACAGCCAGCTCAACCTGAGCAGTAATGTCATACAGACCTTCGCGTTTATAGGTGACAATATGAAATACCTTTTGCATGGTTCAGTTTGGACCATTATGATAATTAGCTTAACTCTCAGACACCTGTCAGCTTCTGTTACAGTTTCAGGTATTCAAGAGCTTTGAAGACCAGGATTGCTGGCCAAATAATTGCTTTCAGAAATCCCAGCACCCCGGCCCAGAATGTGACTGCGTGGCCGATAAAATAGACAGCTGCACCAATCAGCCCGAGACCGTAAACGGCCCCGCCGGCATTGTTGTGAGCCATAGCATGATAGTTTTTGCTAACCCTTCCTGTTGAATTCTCTTCGAGTGTCATGTGGTTTTAGATTAAATTAATAGGTATAAAAATACAGATAAGGAATAATCTAATGCCTTTTCTTAAGAATAATCGCCTCCAGCTCCTCCAGGGATTTGCCCTTTGTTTCGACCAGATATTTCCAGAAGAAGAAGAAACTGATCAGGGTGGAGAGGCAATAGAACCCAAACACGGGTGCCGTACCGAATTTGCCCATCACAATCGGAAACAGGAACGCCGTGGCGCAGTTGACCACCCACACGGCAAAAGAGCTGATAGATGTTCCCCGCGACCGGATGCTGTTCGGGAACATTTCAGATAAGTATACCCACACAACCACGCCCATCGTACTCGCGAAAGAAGCCGTGAATCCAACCACACAGGCGAGCAAAACAAAGCCGCCTAAAAAATGATAGGTCATGCCCAGCGCTATTAATCCGAGAAAAAATGCCATTCCCATAGCACCAGTCATTAGCAGGGCCTTCCGCCCCAGTTTGTCGATCAGTGACATGCCTAAAAGTGTGAATATCAGATTTGTTGTGCCGATTATAACCGTCTGCAACAAGGCTGAATCGCTCGAAAATCCGGCCGATTGAAAGATCGAAGGGGCGTAATACATGATCACATTAATACCGGTCAGCTGACTGAATACGCCAAGCATCATCCCGATAATTACGATGCGGGTATAGGGTTTCCGGAAAAGTTTTACCCGGATGCCGTTCGCATTTTTGTGAGCCGAGCGGATTATTTCATTGAGTTCAGGCTCGATATCCAGTCCCGGGTTGAGCCGGGCGATCACTTTACGGGCATCGTCGTTACGCCCCATGAGAACCAGCCAGCGGGGGCTCTGACTGACGAAAAACAGCAGAATGAAGAACAGGAGGGCAGGGGCACCACCTGCCATAAACATCCACCGCCAGTTATTTTCGCCGGTATTCACCAGCAGGAAATTCGTAAAGAAGGCCACCAGGATACCGGTCACGATGGACAGCTGACTGATGGCGACCAGCCGCCCGCGCAGATGTGCAGGGGAGATTTCCGAAATGTACATCGGTGAAAGAACCGATGCTCCTCCGATGGCCAACCCACCGATAAAACGGAACAACACAAATAGGGTCAGCGAGGTAGCCAGGCCGGTTCCAACTGCCGATAGAATAAACAGCAGGGCCATAATCTTCAACATCAGGCGCCGGCCGAACAGATCGCCAGGTTTGCCCACGCTCAATGATCCGACAACGCAACCGATGAGGGCCGATGAAACCGCCCAGCCCAGCATGGCATCCGACAGGTTGAAGTACTTGGTAATGAATGGAATGGTACCTGATATTACGGCGGTATCAAACCCGAAAAGCAAACCACCCAGTGCGGCTGAAAAGCTGTTGGCGGCGAGGTAAAGACGGGGGTGGGGCATGGTTGAGATGTTATCAGTTGTCGGTTATCGGTTTGCTTCGCTAAAGTAATCATTATTGCTTTTGACAAAGCTTCCGAACTTGAGCATTATTCAGTGGCATTAAATTAATAAGTATATTTGCGATGTTCAGTTGAGGGATTTTAGGTTTTTGAAATGATGAGCAAGATTATAAAGAATATACCTGTTTATTTATTATGGCTGGCAGGATTGGCCATGACCGCTCATCTGATTATTATTCATGATCATCATTTAGCCGATGCTAATTCGCATCAGGAAGATTCTTGTCCTGTTTCAAACGAAAAAACCGGTCACAGCTCAGGTTTTCCGATACACTGCTGTGCATTTAATGACGTTACTTCAGAAAAGGCAACTGCCTACTCTTTAACCAGGATTGTTCAATGTAACGAGATCTCAATCTGCGGGTTTTCTGATGCTGATACTTTTGAATTTCAAGGCCCCTGCATAACGATTTTTGACCTCCGGAAACCTTTCCCCGATTCTTATCTTCTGGAATTATCTTCTTTAAGGGCTCCACCTTCGATCAGCTAATACATCCTTCCATTCTTTAGTAATCCTGGGATAAGTTGCTATCCCCATCTTTTCATTTTATTTAAACTGATTACAAATAATGATAAATCGAATAATCTCATTCTCAATAAAGAATAAATTCATTATAGGATTATTCATATTGGCATTGATCGGATGGGGAACATACTCCCTGACAAAATTGCCGATTGATGCAATTCCGGATATTACGAATAACCAGGTGCAGGTCATTTCACTTGCCCCATCGTTAGCAGTTCAGGAAGTGGAGAGTTTTATTACTGCACCCATTGAGGTAGCTGTAGCCAATATTCCTGACATAATCGAACTTCGATCCATCTCTCGCTTAGGATTGTCGGTCATAACCGTTGTGTTTGAAGACGGTGTTAATGTTTACTGGGCAAGACAGCAGCTAAGTGAACGATTGAAAGAGGCTGAAGAGGTAATCCCGGCAGGGCTTGCGCAAATCTCCCTTGCTCCTATTTCAACAGGGCTGGGAGAGATATATCAATATCGTCTGGCAGTACAAAAAGGACATGAGAAAGAGTTCAATCCAATGGAACTGCGAACTATCCAGGATTGGATTGTACGTCGTGAAATGCTCGGTACACCTGGTGTTGCCGATATTAATAGTTACGGGGGATTTGTTAAGCAGTATGAAATAGCTGTAAATCCAGAAAGACTTAGGGGTATGAACCTGACCCTGACCGATATATTCACCGCCCTTGAAAAGAACAACGAAAATACAGGCAGCGCTTATATTGATAAAAAGCCCACAGCTTATTTTATCCGTGGCATCGGTTTGGTCAAAACTATTGAGGATATTGAAAAGATTGTGGTTAAAACCACTGGCTCTGGTATTCCTATATTAATCAGGGATATAGCAACGGTCCAGTATGGTAGCGCTACCCGGTATGGGGCTTTCGTTGTTGATACTACGGAGGCAGTTGGCGGCGTGGTTATGATGTTAAAAGGAGCTAATGCTCATGAAGTTATTGATAATGTGGAAACACGGATAAAGTCAATCCAAAAATCATTGCCAAAAGAAGTCAGCATAGAGCCTTTTTTGAATCGTTCTGACCTTGTGGGACGTGCAATTGGCACCGTTTCACGGAACCTCATTGAAGGCGCATTAATCGTCATTTTCATATTGGTTTTATTGCTTGGAAATATGAGGGCCGGGCTTATTGTTGCATCGGTCATACCTCTATCAATGCTCTTCGCCATTTCAATGATGAACATTTTTGGAGTGTCAGGCAACCTGATGAGCCTCGGGGCAATTGACTTCGGGCTGATAGTTGATGGTGCCGTGATTATTGTTGAAAGTGTTGTCCATCGGATCTCCATGAGCAGACACCATCATCCGGGCGTGGCAAAGCTGACCCAGGAGCAGATGGATGAAAATGTGTTCGATTCGGCAAAACGGATGATGAGTTCGGCAACTTTCGGACAAATTATAATACTGATTGTATACCTGCCAATAATGGCGCTCGTAGGTATAGAAGGGAAAATGTTCCGTCCTATGGCACAGGTTGTTACATTTGCACTTCTCGGCGCTGCAATTCTTTCGCTCACCTATGTTCCAATGGCTTCGGCATTGTTCCTAAGCAAAAAGACAAGTCACAAACCAAACTTTTCTGACAGGTTAATGGAGTGGATTCGGAAAGCATTTAATCCTGCAATTGCATTTGCACTTAAACGAAAACTTTTGGTTTCTGTTTCTGCGGTTGGTCTATTCCTGTTCAGTCTCTTTTTATTCAGTCGTTTAGGTGGTGAGTTTATTCCACAACTCGAAGAAGGTGACCTGGCCTCAAGTGTTATCACTCTTCAGGGAGGGTCACTGACTAACACTGTGGATAAAGTCATTATGGCTAATAAGATATTACTGGAAAATTTTCCGGAGATAAAGCACACTGTATGCAAAATAGGTGCCGGTGAGATTCCCACAGACCCTACTCCAATGGAAACAGGTGATTACATTATTACCCTTAAGGATAAAAGTGAATGGGTATCGGCTGAAACACGTGAAGAACTGGTTGCAAAAATGGAAGAAAGCCTGGTTGTTCTGGCCGGTGTCAAATTTGAATTTCAGCAACCCATACAAATGCGTTTTAATGAATTAATGACTGGTTCAAAACAAGATATAGCCATTAAAATATTTGGAGATGACCTGAATACTCTTGCAGAGAAAGCATCTGATGTTGAAAAAATCATTCAGACTATTAGGGGAGTCGAGGATATAAATGTTGAGAAAGTTACTGGCCTGGCACAGATACAGGTCGAATATAATCGTGATCGGCTTGCACAATATGGCCTATCAGTGGGGGATGTTAACCGTTTATTGCGTGCTGCTTTTGCCGGAAGTCAGGCAGGAGTCGTATTTGACGAAGAAAAACGTTTTGGACTGGTGGTTCGTCTGGATAAAGATTACAGGCAGAGTCTGGATGATATAAAAAACCTCACTGTAGCTCTTCCTGATGGTCATCAGATACCGTTTGAACAGTTGGCCGATATTTCAATTAAATCGGGTCCTGCTCAGGTTTCGAGAGAAAATGCCAAACGCAGGATCACTATCGGATTTAATGTCCGTAACCGTGATGTTCAAAGCGTAATAAATGATGTGACTGCTCAGATAGATCAAAAAATTAAACTGCCAACAGGCTATTATGTATCGTATGGAGGTCAGTTTAAAAATCTTGAGGCCGCACAGAAAAGACTTTCCATAGCTGTTCCAATAGCACTGCTTTTGATATTCGTTCTGCTTTACTTTACATTTCATTCTGTAAAACAATCCCTGTTAATCTTTACAGCCGTACCAATGTCAGCGATCGGAGGTATCTTCGCCCTTTGGATGCGTGGAATGAACTTCTCTATATCGGCAGGTGTAGGGTTTATTGCATTGTTTGGTGTTGCAGTTCTTAACGGAATTGTGCTGATCTCCGAGTTTAACCGGCTTGAAAAGGAAGGTATTACTGACATTACTGAACGGGTATTAAAGGGGCTTCAAACCAGACTACGTCCGGTAATTATGACAGCTGCAGTAGCATCACTTGGATTCCTCCCGATGGCATTGTCGACTTCTGCCGGTGCCGAAGTGCAAAAACCGCTGGCAACTGTGGTAATTGGGGGGTTGATCACTGCGACCCTTCTTACGTTGGTTATTCTGCCTGTTTTCTACATATTCTTTTCATCTAGTAACCTAAGAATCAGGTTGAGGGGAAGATCAGGCAAGAAGCTTGCAATTATTTTCCTTTTGCTTGGCACCGCATCTTTTTTCCATACCATCAACGGCCAGCAAACAAGGAACATTAACCTTCATGATGCTATTCAGACAGCACTGGACAGCAACCTGACTGTTAAATCTGCATCTTTCTCAGTAGAAGTACAGAAGGCTCTTAAGGGAGCAGCACTTGATCTTCCAAAAACTGTTATTGACGGGCAGTATGGTCAGTTCAATTCTTATACCAACGACAATAGTTTTGCTATTTCTCAATCTTTCGAGTTCCCTTCAGTTTATATAAACCGATACAAACTGGCTAATGCAAATATTAAAAGTAGTGAATGGCAATTTAAAGTTTCGCAACTTGACATAGCCACCCAGGTGAAACAGGTTTACTGGCAATACGTTTACCTGTTAGCAAAACAAAAATTGCTGTCATACCAGGATAGCCTTTATTCCCGCTTTTTAAGGGCAGCCGAATTAAGAGCAAAAGCTGGTGAGACAAATCGGCTCGAGATGATCACTGCCCGGTCGCAAAGCCTTGAAATAAAAAACCAGTTGTACCAGGTGACTTCTGATATTGCAATATATAATCGTAAACTGATGATACTGCTGAATAGTAATTCACTGCTGACACCATCGGATACTGATTTACATCGACTTGATTTTGCAATTATCTCTGATAGTATGTCAGTTGATCAGAATCCATTTTTGGCTTACATTCAGCAACAAGTAGAGGTTTCACAGACTGAAAAAAAGATTGTGCGCAGTCAGATGCTTCCGGATATAAATCTGGGCTATTTCAATCAGTCTATCATCGGAACGCAGGAGGTAAACGGTGTCCCGAGGGATTTTGGTCAGGGCTTCCGTTTTACCGGTGTCCAGGCAGGTATCTCTGTTCCAATATGGTTTGCTCCATTTACAGCAAGAGTAAAAGCCGCAAAAATAAGCGAAATTATAGCCATGACAGACGCTGAAAACTATGCCAGATCACTTGCCGGCAATTACCAATCCTTACTCGATGAGTATAAAAAATACTCTTCCAGTGTTGATTATTATGAAAAACAGGCTGTTCCTGAAGCTGCCCTGATTATTGAACAGGCAACCCTCAGCTATAAAGCAGGAGCATTAGACTACCTCGATTATGTGCTAACACTGAACAGGGCTTTAGCTATCAGACAGAACTCTTTGGACGTACTTAATAGTTTTAACCAAACTATAATTTCCATTGAATATATCACAGGTAAAATATTTTAAATTCTATTTATCATGACAACAGTAAATTATATAATATCAAAATTTTTTTTAGGGTCAATAATCTTTTTGGGTCTCATTTTTTCCTTAGGCTCTTGTTCTAAAGGAGGTAAACCCCTTACAGAAACCGTTAAGGTTGAAGCCCTTCCTGAAGATATTGTAGAATTACGTGCTGACCAGATCAAACTTGCAAAAATTGAATTGGGCGCAATAGAAATGCATTCGCTGGGTAACGTACTCAAAGTTAATGGAATTGTATCTGTCGCACCACAAAACCTCGCAACCGTGTGTATGCCGTTGGGAGGTTTTATTAAGAGTACGACTCTTTTCCCGGGGAATGCTATAAGTAAGGGTCAGACTCTTGCATTAATAGAGAATCAGGATTTCGTTGATATTCAGCAGAATTACCTGGAGGCAAAGAACAGACTCGTTTTTGCAGAAGGCGAATATAAGCGTCATACGGCTTTATTCAAGGATGAAGTATATTCAGAACAGAATGTACAACAGGTTACTGTTGAGTACAAGAACCTTAAGGCGTTGATTAAATCCCTGGAACAGAAGCTGGTTCTTATAGGGATCAAGCCGGATCAACTTAATGAAGATAACATAAGCAATGCTGTTAACCTGGTATCACCTATCAGTGGCTATCTTAAATCGGTAAATATCAACATCGGTAAATATGTTTCACCTACCGATGTGTTATTTGAAATTGTGAATAACGATAAGCTGTTTCTTGAATTAACACTGTTTGAAAAGGATGCTGACAAAGTGGCCTCAGGTCAGAAAACCAGATTTTATATTAACAATGAGACTGAAGAACACGAAGCTGTTATTACACAGACCGGAAAATCAGTCGGTGTGGATAAAACCTTCAGGGTTTATGCATCCGTTACCAGCTCTTGTAAAAATATTTTACCAGGAATGTATGTGAACGCCTATATTGAGGAATCTGATAGTAAAGTACCGGCCCTTCCTTCAGAGGCAATTGTAAGTTTCGCTGATAAGGATTATATTTTTATTTATGAAAAAGAGAAGGAAGAAGGTGGCAAGCCATTCACCGAATATCGGATGATTGAGGTTAAAAAGGGTGTGTCAGGAGCGGGATTTACCGAGGTAAAAGTTCCTGACGGTTTTAATATAAATAATGCAAGGATTGTCACCAAAGGCGCCTATACCCTTCTCTCCGCGAAGAAAAACGCTGGTGAAATGGCATGCTGAAAACAAGGTTAAGAGGTTAGTGGTTAGAGGTTATCGATGACCGACAAACCAATAACCTCTTAACCTTTAACCTCTAACCTCTTTTCCCTATCTTTGCCGGCATGGAAACCATCCCTGAGAGCGCCTTAATGTGGGCCGGATTTGTAGTTTTTATCATTCTGATGCTTCTGCTCGACCTGGTTGTGTTCAACCGGAAAACGCATGAAATCAAGATGAAAGAGGCGCTGCTTCTCAGCCTCTTCTGGATATCGCTGGCTATTGTGTTTAATCTGGGGGTTTGGAGATATCTCGGACAGCAGAAGGCACTTGAGTTTCTTGCGGCTTACCTGATCGAGGAGTCACTCAGTATCGACAACATGTTTGTCTTCATTCTAATCTTCGCCTACTTCCAGGTGAATCCTAAATATCAGCATAAAATTCTCTTTTGGGGTATTGTCGGGGCCATGGTGCTCAGGGCAATCTTTATCATCACAGGTGTTGCATTGATCAACAAATTCCACTGGATTATTTACATATTCGGGGCCTTCCTGATTTTTACCGGCATTCGTATGGCCTTTGATAAAGGATCCAAAATCGAGCCCGATAAAAATCCCATAATTAAGCTGGTGAAAAGAATTATCCCGGTTACAACCGATCATCGTTATGGAAAGTTTTTTGTACGGATCGATACAAAACTCTTTGCAACACCATTGTTCATCACCTTGGTAATGATTGAGTTCACCGATCTGGTATTTGCAGTGGATTCCATTCCGGCCGTTCTGGCTATTTCCAAGGATCCGTTTATCGTGTATACCTCAAACGTCTTTGCCATCCTTGGCTTAAGATCGCTCTACTTTGCCCTCTCCTCTATTATCAGTTATTTCCGTTATTTAAAATTCGGATTATCGGCAATCCTATTCTTTGTGGGCGTAAAAATGTGTATATCAGGTTTATATAAAATACCCATCGGGATTTCGCTTGGAGTGTTGGTCGGAATCCTGGCAATTTCGATCATTTTATCTGTTGTGATCCCCCAAAAGCATTCGCGGTAAGGGACGGGGTCCCCGCCTTCCGGGGATGACACTTCTTCGTGGTGAAGGTAGTGACGCCAGCTTCTGTCTTCCGTCTTCCGTCTTAAAGTCTTAAAGTCTCTAAGTCTTTCCCCCGTGCCTCAGCACCTTGGCTTCCAGGTGGAATATCAGTTCTTCTGCCATATTCTTGGTCTGATCACCTACCCGTTCCAGTTTGCGGATAACCGATAACAGGCACAGAATAGAATGAGTCTCTTCCGGTTTACGTTTGATTAATTCAGCAGCCGTGGAATTTGACTTCATCTTGATCTCATCCAGCCGGACATCTTTCTTAAATACCTGCCTGGCCAACTGAGCATCCTCATTATCGAATGCTGATGACATAAGCTGGAGCATTTTCAGGGAAATATCGAACATTTCAGGTATCCGCATTTCTTTCAAACACTCAGGATCAATCGGCTTTTCAAGATCATTGACGATAGTGGAGATGTTATAGGCGTAATCGCCGATCCTTTCGAGGTTGTAATTGGTTTTCAGAGCCGATAGCACAAACCTGAGATCATTGGCGACGGGGTTGAAAAGCGCCAAAATATTTTCGCAATCCAGATTGATTTTCAGTTCATAAGCATCAACTCTGCGTTCATTCCGTGCAATTTCATCGACCAGTTCATTGTCGAAGGTCTCAAGGGCAGCCCTGGATTTTACCAACTGGTTGATAACCAAGCTTATCATTTCAATGAGGCTGGTTCTAAGGGCATTTAATTCGTTTGGAATATGTGTCATACTTTCGTGTTTTTCAACCAAATCTGCCGGTAATATAATTTTGTGTCCGGATATCAGATGGACTGGTAAATATAATTTTGGTTTTGTTCCATTCTACCAATTCGCCCAGGTAAAAGAAGGCGGTATAATCACTGATCCTCCCGGCTTGCTGCAGGTTATGGGTTACAATGATGATAGAATATTGGTTTTTAAGTTCAAAAATCAGATCTTCAATTTTGCCGGTTGAGATGGGATCCAGAGCTGATGCCGGCTCATCCATCAGGATCAGCGCCGGTTCCACTGCGAGCGCCCGGGCAATGCATAAACGCTGCTGCTGGCCGCCCGACAGTTCCATGGCCGATTTTTTGAGCTTATCTTTAACTTCGTCCCACAAGGCAGCCTTCTTGATGGAATCGATCACTTTTTTCTCAATGTAATGCTTGTCGGAAATTCCATTTACCCGGAGTCCGTAAGCCACATTTTCAAATATCGATTTCGGAAACGGATTTGCTTTCTGAAATACCATGCCTACCTTTTTCCGGAGTCCGTCGACATCAATATTTTTCACATAAACATCCTGCCCATCCACATAAACCTCACCCGTAAACCGCGTTCCATCAATCAGGTCATTCATCCGGTTAAACATGCGTAGTAATGATGATTTCCCGCACCCCGAGGGCCCGATGAAGGCAGATACGGTGTTGGCCTCAGCAGTAAAATTGATGTTCTTCAGCGCATGAAAATCGCCGTAATAGAGATCCAGATTCTTTGTTTCTACTTTATAATCAGGCATATCAGTTCATCTTGGTTTTTTTCCCGGCAACCCTCCGGATCAGGTTAGCCAGCAGGTTCAGGATGAGCACGATCATAATCAGCACAAATGCCGTTCCGTAGGCCATTGGCCTGGATTCTGTAACATTGGTACCGCTGGTGGTTAATACATAGAGATGGTAGGGGAGGGCCATCACCTGGTCGAAAATCCCGGATGGTAATTTGGGTAGAAAATAAGCGGCAACGGTAAACAGGATCGGTGCGGTTTCACCGGAAACCCGGCCGATCGAAAGTATTAATCCGGTAAGAATGTTGGGAAATGCAACCGGCAGCACCACTCTCCTGATCGTCTGCAATCTTGTGGCCCCCAAAGCATAACTGCCGATCCTGAGTGTGTCATCAACCGATTTCAATGCCTCTTCAGTGGTGCGGATGATAACAGGAAGCACCATCAAGCCCAGGGTGAGCGAGCCCGCAATAATGGAATCGCCGAATTTCAGTGTGTTCACGAAAAGTGCCATCCCGAACAAGCCGAATACAATCGATGGAATACCGGCCAGGTTGTTGGTCATGGTGCGGATGAACTTTTTCAGGAACGATTCTTTCAGATATTCATTCATGTAAATGGCCGAGAGCACTCCCACCGGAAATGCAAAGGTCATGCTTCCCGCGATCAGACATAGTGTACCAATAATTGCAGGGTAAATTCCACCACCTGTCATTCCGTCTTTTGGCATGGCGGTCAGGAACTCCCAATTGATCACATGGATTCCTTTGAGGATGATGAACCCAAGGATCACAAACAGGACTGCAACCACCATCAGGCTGATCAGCCGGAAAAAATTGAATGCGATGCTCTGTTTTAACTGTTTCCGGGTCATATCTTCCTCGTTTTAACCGTTTCCACCAGCGTGTTAAAGATGAAAGTCATGATAAACAGGATGATCCCCAAGGCAAAGAGAGCCTTGAAATGGGTCCCGCCAAATGGTGCCTCCCCAAGTTCTGCAGCAATGGTGGCTGGTATCGTTCTCACCGGTTCGAGGAAAGTATGCGGCACTACCGAGGCATTGCCGGTGACCATCAGAACAGCCATCGTTTCACCTACTGCACGGCCTATTCCGAGAATCACGGCTGCAATGATGCCCGATTTTGCAAACGGTATCGTGACGCGGACCAATGTTTGCCAATGGGAAGCGCCCAAAGCCAGACTGGCCTCTTTTAAAGCGCGCGGTGTGGTGCGGATGGCATCTTCAGCAATGGTGATAATTGTAGGTAATGACATGATAGCCAAAATGATACTCCCTGCAAGAGCCGTCTCGCCAACATCCAGTTTAAAAAATTTCTGAATTAAAGGCACCAGTACCACCAATCCGAAAAAACCGTAAACCACTGAAGGAATACCGGATAAAAGTTCCACAACGGGTTTCAATATATTCCGGAAACGCTGGCCGGCAACCTCAGCCATATACAATGCGGTAATCAGGCCGATCGGCAATGCGAGCAGTATGGCGCCGAAACATACCCAGAGAGTGCCCAGAATCAACGGCCAGGCCCCATAAACGGCCGCGGGCTGCGATGTCGGATACCATTCGTGACCGGTGATAAATTCTTTGACCGATATCTTTTTAAGCGGAATAAGTTTCCCCTGAAAATCTTTTTTTAAATAAGTTCCAGGAAAATAAGCTATTACACCCGGATTGCCCTGTATGTATTTTTCGATCAGATCAGGGAGGTTTTTAAAATCGGTTCCGAGTTCCTCTTCCGTGAATTGCCCGGCCAGATCATCCACCGATTTTGTAATAATCTCTTCATCTTTACCGCCAACATCTTTCCAATTGGTAATGTCCTGATTGAAAATATCCTTTATCTGCTTCGAAGTAAGCTGATTCATTGGATTCGCTGTATTTACCACCACTACTAAATGGCCTTCAACAGCAGTCTGATTGAACAAACCGATTCCTTCCCTGAACAGAAATAAAACAACCAGCAGCACTGTTACACTGGTAACCATGCTGCTGGTAAACAATACTCCGTGCGTTATCTTTTCAATTATCCGTCTCAGCGATTTCATAGGAGTTCAAACGGTCTGATTATTTCTTCAACGGTACATAACCTGTTTCTGAAACAATCTTCTGACCTTCCGGAGATAAAATAAAGTTTATATAAGCTGACACCGTCTTTTCGATGCTCGCCAGGTAATAATAATACAGCGGCCGGGTTATCGGATAGGTTTTATCTATGGCAGAGGTTACCGAAGGAACAATATAGGATTTGCCTTTATCATAGGATACTTCAAGGGCTTTGACGCTTTTTTCAAGATAGGCCAGGCCAACATATCCTATGGCACCTTTGGTCTGACTGACCGATTGTACAATAGCCCCGGTTGCCGGCATCAGCAACGCGTTGGTGCCAAAATTCTTTTTGTTCAGCACATGGTCTTTAAAAAACTCATAGGTGCCTGAACTCGTTTCCCTGGAATAAGCAACGATTCTAAGGTCTGCACCGCCGACTTCCTTCCAGTTGGTGATTTTTCCGGTAAAAATGCCTTCCAGTTGTTCCCGCGTCAGCTGGCTCACTGGATTCGACGGATTTACTATCACTGCCAGTGCATCATAAGCTATGATTACTTCTTTGAAAGCTTTTCCGGCTTCCTGCATTTTCAGTTTCTCATCCATCTTCATCGACCGTGAGGCTTGGGCGATATCGGTAGTTCCGCTGATAATAGCTGCTAATCCAACACCGGATCCACCGCCGGTAACGGCAATAGATGCTTTGGAATTTTTTTTCATAAAGGCTTCAGCTTCAGCCTGCGATAATGGCATAACTGTGTCGCTACCTTTGATTTTGAATGATTGTGCCTGTATCATGGCCGGGAGCATCAATGCCAGGGCCATCATTTTTAAAGTTTTGTTTTTCATTTTTTTAAAATTTTAACGGATTGTTGAATTAACATTTAAAATGGTCGGAATCAGAATTTATATTGAAGACGCAGGGTAAATACATTGTCATGCCTGTTTGTTGACAGATCTTTCAGGGTACTGGCGTTTGTAATGGCCGTGGTGGTCTCGTTTATCACATAATCATAGTAGGCAGTGATTTTCACCTGGCTGTTCCATTTATACACCCAGCCGATTCCAAGAATTGAGTATTTTGCATCATAAGCACCGGTGGCTTTGTTGGTTCCGGATACTTTCGTACCAATCTCATTTCCGGCAACTGCAGTGTTCGGATCGAACCAGTCGTATTTCACAACCAGCTGGTTTTTGGTCTGGAAGATGTTCTGAACCAGGTAGAAATAGGCCCCATCGAACTTCCGGATGTAGGCATCTGAAGTCGGTTGAGTTGATGGACTGACTGCACTTTTTACAAGCCCTGGCTGGGTTCCGGTAATATACTCACCGCGGAGCTGAATCAGCCCTAAAGGAGAGTCAAATGAAATCTGTGTGTCAGCTCCGAAATACTCTCTGCGAAGCTTATCGCCTATAGACGAGCTTGTTGAGTCGGCCGTAAAAGCCATAATACTTCCGGTAAAGAGGGCGACATCGTTCATGGAGTAATTATACTTGGTTCCCTGTCTCCATCCGCCGTTATAATATGATACGCCGAGTCCCACCTTAAGCTTTTCGCTGCGGTTGGTTTTATTGATCGAAAGGTGGCTGATAAAATCCTTGTACCGGTCGAAATCGATTACATTCGGACCGGTCCCATTGAACAGGCCGGCATCAAATTTAATGAAGTTGAATCTCGATGTTTTCGGGGGCTGGAAAGTGAATTTTGCACCCAGATCACGTTCTCCCGGGAACAGTGTTTGAAACATCCTCGAGCGTTCCGGTGATTCGCGTGAACTCGACGAATAGGATATCTCATAACCGAACGGACGGTCGAACATTCCGGCAGTTAGTGAAAAAGACTGCAGCCAGGGATCAGTAAAACTAACGTAGGCATCTTTAATACCGATACCTTTTTCGGTAACATCAACCTGAATAACATATTGTGAAAAGGCATAATCATAAGCCAGTTTTAAACGACCGCGCCGAACAGCAAAACGGTTGTCGATACCGGCCGGAAAATTTCCACCGGCAAATGATTCAATTCCTGCTGTATCAGCTAATTGGAACTGGGCCTGAAGGTATCCCGAGATTTTTAGCCGGCTGAGCAATGCAACATCGGACTGCAATTTTTCCAGGATCGGATAAACGGTATCCGCCTTTGGGGTATCAAGGTCTTGAGCACTTATCCTGGCAAAAGTGAAAGGTGCTGATAGCAGCACCAATAAAACAAAGGCTGTTTTAATCGATTTTATGTTCAATTCTAATGATGATAGGTTACTATTAATCCAATACAAAAGAAGAGCATGAATGTGAAGTGGGGGTTAACCGAATGTTATCAATAGGTTAAGAAGTACCTGATCCCAATCACGGTAAAGTACCCACCCCAACCCCTCCCTGTTTCAGGGAGGGGGAAGGAGCACCTGCTTTCACTCGGAGAGAGCCCCTCCCTTCTTTAAGGGAGGGGTTGGGGTGGGTACTTTACAAGGTGGAAGCGGGAGGTACGTTAGCTTGGGAGGAGGACAAAGCGAGGCCTATTCATCCTTGATGCAGCGTATCGGGAACCAGTAATTCTTACCCACTATAACCGCCTTGTTCTGCTTGCGGATGAGATCGATATACCACGCATAAGCCTGACCGGTTTTATTAACATCGGAGGTCCAGAAATTAGCCATTTGCCCCAGACCTGAGAACTTGTCTTTTTGATTTGGCGAATTGGTGTCGTAATCCTTCTGCCCGGCGAGGGAAAGGTAATGGTTATCTCATACATCCCGTCATATTCCGATTCCCAGATCCCGTCGTTATTAGTATCCCAGCGTGCCTTCAGATCCATGTAACTGTCGTCCCGGTCACCCGACCCTCTGACATGTAAATAGAATTTTGATCCGGTATTCCCAATCCGGTTTCCTACAACCAGTTTGGTTTCTGGCGGCGAATTCCGGGGGATCAGTATCTCCTTTTCCAGTGTCTGATCTTCTTTCATTTCCAGGTAATGCATCACGAATCCCAACTGATAAATGGCTGCATTGAGACTTTTAGTCCAATAAAACGACAAATTATGATCAGGCAGCATGTGGATATACCTGACTTCCGGATACAGCGGATTGCTCATCTCGAAATTACCTACGGTATAGCAGGATGAATAGATGATTTGGTCATATTCATCGATATAAATAATCAGCCGGTAATCTTGCCGTGATAAGTGAATATCTCATTGAAACAGCGGAATTACCTGTACGACTTTGTCTTCCTCAATGGTGAATTTTCCCATGGTATGCTTTGTCCCCCATTTATTTCCCGGGAATCCGCCGGCCGAACAGCTGTCGCCCCCGCAGATGCAGGCAATCACCGCCTCATAATAATAGGACCCAGGTTCGAGGTAAAAGAAATACACATCCTGGAAGCTGGTCACATTGGCCGATTGGATGAAATTGCCCTTGTAAATCTCTGTTCCATCATTAGCAATGTGCAGTTCCGACCGGATAATCCGGTTAACCGGGATCCAGGGGTGGGAAATTTTAAAAAGAACCCTCAATGTTCCTGTCGGTTTTGCCTCTATTCCCCCGTTATCGTCGGGCACATCCTCGCGGGCACAGGCTGCGATCAGGATGGCCGCCAGAAAAATCGCTAAAAGGCCAGATTTTAAGTTCATATGTTGTCGGTTGTCAGTTGTCAGTTGTCAAAGGTACCCACCCCAACCCCTCCCTGAAGCAGGGAGGGGTTGGGGTGGGTACCTTCGTCACTGTTTTAATTCGCATCCTTCACACACCTCACCGAATACATTTTCTCTGCAGGAGAATCATAACCCTTCAGAACTTTCCGGTTGGGCTTATCAAAGGTAATTATCCAAATACTAGCTGATGAAGGATCCATTGGTTTTGTAGTGGACCAGTAATACCCGTACCGGTCCTTACCCTGAAAACCACTATCGGACCCTCCGGAACCAGCTTTCCTTCCTCCCAGTATCGCTGAGAAGTCAGATTCTCCTCCTGGCATCAGGGCTTCAAAAAGCCGGTCCTCCTGATAATTCGAAAAAAGCTTGTCCCAGTCTTCTCTTGAGGGCACCCGCCATCCGGGTGGACAAATTAATTTGAACGCACCACTGGAATAAAGGTACCCGTAATCGAGGTAGAATGGTTTGAAACCATCGTAACTAACCCCAGGTACTAGGGGGAGAACACCGCTCATATTCCGTGTAAACCACCACTGATTGCCGATTAAAACGGTGCCGTATGATTCATAAATTTCTCCGCGGGGATCCTCATAAATACTGGTTTGGTTGGTTCCGTGGCTGATATAAATCAATTTTGAGCAGGTATCCTGGCCACCATTCGGATCCTGAATCTGGAGCAAAGTTTTATAGGTCCCGGGGGTACCAAACTGGTGCATGGTGATAACCGAATTCAGGAAATCGGTATCCCAATTGCCATCCCCGTCAAAATCCCACCGGTAGAACAATGCGGATGGGGCGGATTCGGGATCGCGGGTCGACCAGCAATCAAACCTGAACCGGGTGTTGATATTCCCTGCAAGGGTACTCAATGAAAAGGATGCGGTTGGATCCTGATTCCTGTGGTATACCCGGATCTTCAGGGTAGTTTCGTTTGTGAGCCCCCGAAAACTCCTGACCTGCAGCTGGACAAAATGAAAAAATTCTTCCTCGAAAGTGTGAATTGTCTGAGGATCCGAAAGCCATCCGGTATCCCAGACCCGGTCACTGTTCCAGTCCCACCGGTACAACAACGGCTTATCCGGATAATCCAGGTCGGTGGAGGCCGAAGCATCCATTATTATTGGAGTATTGTTTGTAACGGAATCCGGTATACACCGGAAACTAACGTGCAAGCGGGGATCCTCGAGGGTCACAAGGATTTTGGATGAACTTGAACTGATCAATCCCGACGGATCCCTAACCTGAAATTTGGGCTCAAAATAGCCGACCTCCGGATATAGATGGGTTATTTTAGAGGAATCTCCGAAAGAGGTATCCCATTGGCCGTCGCCTTCGAAATCCCACCTGAAACTGAGCTGATCCAATGAATCTTCGTCATCACGGGTGGCAGAGGCATCCAGGAGAAACCGGGTAAAAATATGTCCCTTGGCGGGAACAATGGTTAATCCCGGTTTAGGAGCCGAATAGCCCCGGGCAACCGCAATGGTAAAGCTTAGGGTATCGCTGGCGCCATCGAGGTTGGTCATTTCCAGCCGCGGTTTCCAGGTGCCGGGTACATAATAGCGATGCTCATACACAAGTAAGCGTGTAAATGGCGTATCCCAGTTTCCGTCGCCATCCCAGTCCCATCGTGTAAACACTTTTGATCCCCTGCCGGTGCGGCTCTCCGAACGGCTCAGGTCGAATGAAAAGGTATTCGTGGTATTTCCTGATGCAGGTGACAAAGTAGCATGGACAACAGGCGGCAGAACCTGACCCTCCTTCTTGCAGGATGGGAGCAGGAAAGCTGCCAG
>Ga0265292_1001361_pt1 | contig 21843 bp, 23 predicted proteins | sample Munlanlewell296A_FD_189080 | JGI IMG/M metagenome (GOLD analysis project Ga0265292, IMG submission 189080) | Leachate microbial communities from a municipal landfill in Southern Ontario, Canada - Leachate well 296A | ecosystem: Engineered > Solid waste > Landfill > Unclassified | place: Canada... | reverse complement strand
TAATAGCTTTTACAGCAACTCTTTTATAATGAGTGTTTCTTTTTCTTCTAACTCTTCCTTTTGATGATCTTCTTTTTGGTACTGCCATATATTTCTTTTAAATTTAACTTAATTATTCTATCAGTTCCTTATAGAAAGTGGAATATACATATGAATATGAGTAAAGTCAATAAAAAATCTACCGGCGAGTTCTATTTAAGCCGGTAGATTAATTCGAACACTTATTTGAAGTTATATTCGAATTTGATCCTATAACTATCCCCCTCCTTACGACATGATGTTACTTTCAGGCTAACATCAAAAAAACGGTTGCTACTGCATTCTATTCTACAATAGGATCCTGGTGCTATTGGTTTTGCCACGATCATAGCAAGAGTTCCATCTTTCCCAACGATCTCTATCCGCTCCGTTTCCTTTCTTGTTGCCTTATCAAGAACAACTACTGTCGCCATTTTATTTACTCTCCTTGAAATGTATTTTGTTTCACACTTATACCATAAAACAAGGGTATTTGGCAAGTGCTATAAGTTAATAATATAGGTTTAGAGGGTAAGCAAAGTAAAAAAGCTCTTTCCAAACTTTCTCTCATCAACAATCTTTAGGTTAGTATCAGTAATTAAATCTTGTAAATTAAGGTTTTCTCCATGAAAAAACGCCACTATCCCATCTTTATTCAATATATTCCCTAGATTTAATAGAAGATGCTTATGAGTTGTTTCTTGATAGAATGGATCTATAAATATGATGTCGTAATTTCTTGGAGAATTCAGAACAAACTTAACAGCTTCTTTTCTTGAAACTTCTGCTTTTTCAATAAAACCACACTTAACTAAATTCTCTTCTATTGCTTGAGTACTGTAGTAGTTATCATCCACAAAATCACACCACTCTGCTCCTCTGCTTAAAGCTTCAATTCCAAGATTTCCACTTCCAGCATAAAGATCAAGACACACAGCATTTTGTATCTTATCTCCAAGAATAGAAAACAAAGAAGATTTAGCCACCTCCTGTACTGCCCTAAACCCCTCAATATCAGGTGCCTTAAGTCTTCTATTCTTTGCAGTTCCTGTAATTATTCTAATTTCCTTATGATTTAGGTCTTTCTTTGTTTCTTTCATATCAGTTTGAGGTTATATACCTACCCTTTCTTTGTGTCAATTTATCTTCAAGTTTAGGATAACTTTTAAGCTTTGGATAGTACTTCTGAGCTTCTAACTTAGCATCTTCTAACATTTGAAGATTATTTAAATCTGCAATCTTTAACTTCTTAAATCCATGCTGTGATGTACCAAATATATCTCCCTGCCCTCTCATCTTAAGATCAATTTCTGCAAGCTCTATTCCACTATTTAGTTCCTCAAGATATTTTAATCTTTTATAGGAATTTCTAGAGTTGTTGCTCATAAAAGCAAAACAATACCCTTCTTTCTCTGCTCTTCCAACCCTTCCTCTTAACTGATGCAAGCTTGCAAGACCGTATCTTTCTGCACTTTCAATAACAATAATGGTAGCATCGGGAACATCAATGCCTACTTCAATTACAGGAGTAGATACAAGAACTTTAATTTCTCCACTTCTAAATTTCTTCACAATTTCTTCCTTTTCTTTTGATTTCATTCTTCCATGCAAAAGTCCTGTTGTGATTCCCTTAAATATTCCATTTCTTAAAGATTCATACTCAGCTTGAGCTGCTTTTACATTCCCAAGACTTGCGCTTTCTGACTCTTCTATTAAAGGACAAACAATAAATGTTTGTTCTTTCTTATCTTTTATCCACTCATAAGCCTTTTCTCTCATCTTTTCTGGAACTACCTTGGTATTTATCTTTCTTTGTTCAAATGGAAACTCTTTAAGAACTGATATTGATAAATCTCCATATAAAGTTAAGGCTAATGTTCTTGGAATAGGAGTTGCCGTCATGGTAAGTAGATGTGGTTTAGTGCTACCTTCTATTAGTTCTATTATCTTTCCTCGCTGCTCTACTCCAAACCTATGTTGTTCATCAATTACCACAAGACCTACGTTGTTATACATTTCTTTTGTGAAAAGAAGAGCATGTGTGCCTATTAAAATATCCCAATTGTTACTCTTTTTCTTTTTACTTCCAGTTTGAAGTTCAATCTTCATCTTTGTACTTTTAAGTATTTTAGTAAATGTTTCAAAATGTTGGTTTGCAAGTATTTCAGTTGGAGCCATATACAATGTTTTTAATCCATTTAAATGGCAGATATAGGATGCAATAACTGCAAGAACAGTTTTTCCTGTTCCTACATCCCCTTCAAGAAGTCTATTCATAGGAATGGGCTTTTGGATGTCACTTATTATCTCTTTTAAGGCATTTTCTTGAGATAAGGTAAGTTTAAAGGGTAAGGATTTTATTAATTTACTTAATTCTTTTTCAAAAGATTTAAATTTATGTCCTTTTAGGGTCTTTGACCATTCGTTTTTTCTCTTTTCTACATTTAATAGTTCAATAAAAAGTTCTTCAAATTCAAATCTCTTACGATCTTTAAATGCTTGATCTTCACTGTCTGGAAAATGTATTTCTTCTAGTGCCATGTTTAAATCTTTGAAGTTTTTTTCTTCTAACAATTCGTCTGGAAGAAATTCTTTTAAGTTTGTATTTGAATTAAGAAGATACTTTATCTTTCCTCTTATCCACTTGGAAGATACTCCATAAGTTTCTGGATAGATTGGGACAAGTCTTCCTGTATGGATGTTTTCTATTCTCTGCTCTTCTTCATTGTATAAAGCTTCTATTTCAGGACTGATAAAACACAGTTTGCTATCATATGAAACTACTTTTCCACTAACTATATAGTTTTTTCCTATGTTTAAAGTGTTTTTAATATAATGCTGGTTAAACCAGATAAGATCCATTTCTCCTGTGTGGTCTATTATCTTTGCTTTTGTTATTCTTTTTCTACCTCTGGTGTATATGTTTTCTACTGATCCAAGCACTGCTTTTACTGAAACTATATCTCCTTCTTGAACATCTGTAATGTTTTTAACTTTTGAATAGTCGTTGTATCTAAAAGGAAGATGATATAGGAGATCTTCTATGTTAAAAATATCTAGATTCTCCAGTAATTTCCTGTATTTAGGTCCTATTTTAGGTATTTGTGAAACTGGAGATTCTATCTTAATCATGTTATCATTCTACCAAGTTTTGGGTTTAGTTCGTATCTTATTATTTATCACTAGTAGCTTGAAAATATAATATAAGGAGGAGAAAGTGAGAATAGTGTCTGCAAGAGTTGTGGATCAGAGGGTGATAAGCTTTTGTGATGAGTTGGTTGGGCTGTCGAAGCCCCAGCAAGTTAAATTCTGGGAAAAGTTTAAGGAGGCAATAAACGGCCTGCTGTTTAAATCAGAGTTTTTGATCATAGAAGCGTGTGAAGAATTCAGTAAGACGAAACACGGTCCCTTAATTCCTGTGTGCGAGGAAAATTATTTCTTTAAACGCAAGCTTAACTGTTATTTTTTCCAAGCTCAAAATCCTAAGCAAAACAAAAAGTTCATAAAGTTCTGTTTGGAGCATGAAAAATCAAAAATATGGCTTTTGCAAAAGGAGGAAGTGTGTTAAATATCAATTTTGTTGCTTCAAGTCCAAGAGTTGTCGCTAGGATTCTGAAGAAATTCTACCCATCCGAAAAGGTTGAGCAGATGTTGGCAAAGGGGGAAGTAAGGAAAGACATTTATGGTAAGGGTTATAATTTTTCTCCACCAAATGGGGGTACCGAAAGTTTTGAGGAATTTCTTGATGAAATGGTGGCGGGAAGCGAACTGGAATTGCTGAGTATTGATGATTCTGGTTCTACAAATGGAGATTGGTTAAAATATAAGATAATACCAACGAAAAAAAGATAGTCGAATAACCGTAGTATTTCAAAAAAGTACTACGGTTTTCTATTCCTACAATAGATAAGGAAGAATAGAAGTTAGGATTAAAGTTACTGTTGCAAAGATAATAACTGCTTTTACTAAATTCTCCTTCTTAAATATTCTTTTTATGGATCTCTTAATATTTCTTTTCTTTTCTTTATCAATCATTACTCAACCTCAAAAAATCTTCTTTTTCCAAACTTAACAACTGTTCCTTTAATAAAATTAATAGGAAGATAAGGATCTTCTATTTTATTCCCATTAACCTCTACTCCACCCTGTTCTATTAATCTTTTTATCTCACTTGATGAATCTTCAATATTATTTAACTTAAGAAATTCTATTAACTGCATTGTTCCATTAACTTTAGTTTTCAATGTAGCTTCACTTGATATTTCTCTATTCTGAACTGTCTTTTCAAAGTTTTCCTGAGCCTTCTTTGCTGCTTTATCACCTTTTATCATTTTTGTTACCTCAAAAGCCATAAGTTTCTTAAATTGCATGGGATTTTCTCCAGTTTTTATCTTTTCTTGAATATTCCATATATCTTCAAGAGAAACATCAGTTAAGAGTCTCAAACCTTTAAGAATAAGATCATCTGGATAAGACATAGCCTTTCCATAAATATCTTCTGCACTATCACTAAGATTTATTCCATTTCCTTTTGTTTTGCTCATGGTAATAGCATCAGGTGCTTCCATAAGTTCATGTCCTCTAACAAACTTCTCTTTATTCTTAAATATCTTCACTAAACTTCTTCCCATAAGCATATTAAATATTTGATCGTTTCCTCCAAGCTCAAGATCAACATCCATTGCAATAGAGTCATAACCTTGCATTAATGGATAAATAAATTCTTGAAGACCTATTGGAGTATTGCTTTTTAGCTTTCTCTGATATAAATCCCTTTCTAACATCTGCTGAACTGTAGTTTTACTCATAAGATCAATAATGTCTTTAAGTTTAAGTTTAGATAACCACTCTGAATTTCTTTTAAATAAAGCTGGATTATCCCCTTCAAAATCAATCAACTGCCCTGCTTGTTTTTTCCACCCATCCATGTTTTTTTGTATTTCTTCTTCACTCATTATCTTTCTATTTTTACCATCGCTTGGATCTCCACAAATTGCAGTAAAGTCTCCAACTAAAAAGATAACTTCATGTCCGAGCTGTTGAAGCATTCTAAGTCCCCTAATTCCCATCGCATGTCCAATATGAAGATATGGTCCAGATGGATCAAAGCCTTGATAAGCCCTAATCCTCTGCCCTGACATAAGTCTTTCTCTTAGTTCATCTACTGATGGAACTATGGTTTCAACTCCCCTAGTTAGGAATTTTTCTATTAGCTTTTCATCTTTTAAAACTTTAACCATGATATGAGTATATCAAAGATATGTGGGTGATAAATAGAATAAAAAATGTCCCAACGATTTTCTTATTCGTAGGGACATTAACGTTATTTATTGTTCTTTCTCTCTTTCCTTCTGTTTATATGTACTTTATACCGGCAATCGTTAAGTCTAACTCTTCTTTTTGACATACCTTCATTTTTTACAAACCACCTTCTTTCCATTTTGTTGGAGGTGCTTTTAAGTATGTAGTCTTCATCTTTGATTAACACAGCAGAAGTACATAAAAAACCGATCTTTTCACAATTGCTTAAAGATCCAAGGCGCAATGTACCCGAAGCTATTGGTGTGTAATCTTTGGCAAGTATTTGGACTGGAAAATCATAGAGTTTAGGTTTATTTTTCCACTTTGAACTACGTCCTCTCATCTTAAGTACGTTTCTAAGTACCATTAACCTCTCCTTGTCTAATAAGATTTGTTCACACATTATACTATGAGTGTAAGGATAATATCAACTATTCTTTGATATAATAAATTGATGCTAAGAAGAGAAAATATTAGATATACGTCGTACCAGAGGCTTAAAAGAGGAAATAAAATCCTAAATATCTTAAGAAAAGTATTCTTTTTTATCAAAAACATTGTTTTAAAGCTGAAAAGTCTTTTACCAAAGCCTAGAACCCTATCTCCTCTTCAAAGGAAAAAGAAACTTTATGTATTAACCTACATAGCCTCAATAGCACTAGTTGGTATGGTTGGGGGCTTGTTTGTAATAGTCTTGGTATTTGCAATCTTTTCTAGAGATCTCCCAAATCCCAACCAGCTACTTGAAAGAAGCTTTGAATTATCCACAAGATTTTATGATAAAAATGGAGAGCTGTTGTATGAAGTATATGGAGATAAGAATAGAACCTTAGTAAAAATAGAAAATGTATCTCCTTATGTATCTCAAGCTACTCTTGCAGCTGAAGATTCAGAATTTTATCTTCACAAAGGATACTCAATAAGAGGAATCATAAGAGCACTTAGAAACACATTCTTTGGAGAAGGTCTTCAAGGAGGATCAACTTTAACTCAGCAAGCAATAAAAAACACACTTTTAACACAAGAAAGAACAGTGGTAAGAAAGATAAAAGAATTAATTTTATCTCTACAGCTTGAATCCAGATACTCTAAAGATGAGATTCTCCAAATGTATTTAAATGAAAGTCCATATGGTGGATTAAACTATGGAATTTACTCAGCAGCTAAAGCCTACTTTAACAAAGATCCTAAAGATTTAACTATGGCTGAATCAGCATATCTTTCAGGTCTTACTCAAAGTCCTACTTACTATTCTCAGTTTGGAGCCAATCCTGAAGCTGGGATAGAAAGAAAGAATTATGTTTTGTATTTAATGAAGGAGAGAGGTTGGGTTGAAAAAGATGGAAAGAGACACTACATAACTAAAGAACAATATGAACAAGCAAAGAATGAAGTACTAAAATTTGATACAGCTAGAATTCCAATAGAAGCTCCTCACTTTGTTTATTATGTAAAGCAGTATTTAATAGATATTCTTGGTGTTGAAGCGGTTGAAATGGGAGGATTAAAAGTTAAAACTTCTCTTGATCTAAAGGTGCAAAGACTTGCACAAGAAACTGTATTTAGTGAGCTTGATGCTTCCAAAAATTTAAATGTTTATAACGGGGCGATGGTAGTTCTTGATCCAGCAACTGGAGGAATACTAGCTATGGTTGGATCTAAAGGTTATAATCTTGATCCCGAACCTGAAAATTGTGTATCTGGAGGAACTGGGGAAAATAGTTGTAAGTTTGATCCTTATGTAAATGTAACTCTTGCCAGCAGACAACCTGGTTCTGCAATAAAGCCTGTTACATACGCTACTATGCTCTCTCAAGGCTATACTGCAGCATATCCTTTGCTTGACGTTCCTACCAAATTTGAAGGATCTGCTCCTGATAAGCCTTATATTCCAGAAAACTATGATGGTAAATTTAGAGGAATCATTTCTTTAAGAAAAGCACTTGGAAATTCAATAAATATAGCTGCTGTTAAAGCATTAAAGATTGTTGGTATTGGAAACATGATTGATCAAGCTGAAAAGATGGGGATTACTACCTTTAAAGATAGATCAAGATATGGTTTAGCCTTAACATTAGGAGGTGGTGAAACAAAACTTCTTGAGCTAACGGGAGCATTTAGTGTATTTCCAGCAAAAGGAATATATAGACAACCTACTCCTGTAATTGAGGTTACTGATCAAAAAGGAAACATTGTTTATAAACCATCTCAGTCTGAAAAAAGAGCATTAAGCGAGGAAGTTTCATTCCTTATCTCTGATATTTTATCTGATGATGGGGCAAGATCTGATGTGTTTGGAGCTGGAAGTTTACTTAATATTTCAGGAAGACAGGTTGCTGTAAAAACAGGAACTACAGATGACAAAAGAGATAACTATGCTATTGGATTTACACCTTCTGTGGTAGCAGGAGTATGGGTGGGAAACAGCAATAATGAAAAGATGAATCCCTATATTGCTTCAGGTATTTCAGGAGCAACTCCTATTTGGAATAAGTTTATGAAGGAATATTTAAAAGATAAACCTGTTGAAAAGTTTGAAACTCCAAAGACTGTTAAGAAGGTTGAGGTAGATAAGCTTACTGGAGGTCTTCCATACAAGGATAATGATAAAAGAAATGAATGGTTTGCTAAAAATACAGAGCCAACTGCTGTTTCTGATTGGTATCAAAGAATTGAAGTTTGTGAAATTGATGGAAGAAGGGCAAATGATGGGTGTAAAGATGCTGGTAAGACTGATACAAATGATTTTATTAGGGTTACAGCAGAGTTTCCGTATTGGCAGAGTGCTGTGGACTCATGGATTAAGGAAAACTACAACAATGATAAAAAGTACTTCCCTCCTCTTATGACCTCCAAGCTTGAGTTTGATGGAGGTGAGGTTTCAAATAAAGATGAGGTTCATACTGAGATTGTTGGATTAGAAGATGGTGATGTTGTTTCTTTGAATTTTAGATTAAATGCTGAGGTTTCATGTTATAACGATGTGGAGAAAGTTGCTTTCTACATGGATGAGGAAAAGATAGGAGAAGATAGCAAAGAACCTTTTGGTTATAACCTTGAACTTAAAACAGATAAGATAGGAACACATACATTTAAGGTTACTGCAAGAGATGATGAAGATAATAAGGGTGAGTACGAGATTAAGCTAAATGTCGTTGGATATGCTAATTAGAGCTTCTTTCTTGGCACTTTTTCCTATAACTGATATATTTGTATGTAGTATATGAATGACTCCCTTAATTTAAAAAATATTAAAAAAGGATTAGAAGATAAGCTTAAATCTGTTAGTACTGAGCAGGATATTGTATCAATCCAACTTGAATACCTAGGAAAGAAAGGTATCTTAAGAGAAATATTCTCTAAAGTATTAGAACTTCCTGAAGAACAAAGAAAACAGCAGGGTGAAAAGATAAATAATCTTAAAAAAGAAATAGAAGAACTAATAACTCAATACAAAGATAAAATTAAAGGAAATAAGTCATTAGAATACTCTGATTTATATAATTCTCTACCCGGTAAAAAACCTGAGATTGGCCACACTCACATAATTTCTCAAGCAATAAATGAAATAATAGACATATTCAAGCCTCTTGGATTTACTAGGGTGAGATATCCTGAAATTGATTGGGAATACTTTGCATTTGAAGCATTAAATATGCCTGAAACGCACCCTGCAAGAGATGAGTGGGAAACATTCTTTATTGAATCCCCCGCTGATAAGAAATATGGAAGAATGGTTATTACTCCTCATACATCAAATGGCCAGATAAGAGAGATGCTAAAAGGGAATCTTCCAATAAGAATGTTAAATATTTCAAGATGCGGAAGAAAACAGATTGATAATAGTCATGTTCCAAGCTTTTATCAGTTTGAGGGACTTGTTGTTGATAAAGGTATTAGTACTACTCATTTAATTGGAGTTTTAGACTATTTTGCAAAAAACTTTTTTGGTCCAGATAGAAAGATAAGGCTTAGACCATACGATTTCAGATTTACTGAACCTAGCTTTGAGGTAGATATTGATTGTGGAATGTGTCATGGAAAAGGATGCAAACTTTGCAAAGACGGTTGGCTTGAACTAGGTGGTGCTGGAATGGTCCATCCTGATGTGCTTAAGGCGGGTGGGATAAATCCAGAAGAATACACGGGATTCGCATTTGGATGGGGAGTTGAAAGAACATACATGATGAAGTCAGGTACAAAGATAGATGATATTAGGTATTTATTTGCAAATGATTTAAGATTCTTGGAGCAATTTTAAAATGAATGTATCTATACCCTACTCTTGGTTAAAAGAATATATAAAGACAAATGCAACAGCTGAAGATATTGTAAAAGTATTATCTTTACATTCATTTAGTGTTGAAAAGATCACTAAGGTTAATGGAGATGATGTCTTTGAAGTTGAGGTTACTCCCAATCGTGGAGATGCTTTATCAGTTTTGGGAGTTGCAAGAGAATTAAGAGCTGTTCTTCCAAGAAATGGCTTTAAATGCGAATGGATTGAGAAGGAAGTTAAAGTACCTCAGTTGCAGGATAAAGATAAACTTGAGGTTATTATTAAGGATAAAACTCTTGTTCCAAGATTTTGTGCTGTTGTACTTGATAATGTGAAAGTTGGAAAATCCCCAAAGATTATTGAAGAAAGACTTGAAAAGATTGGAATAAGAACATTAGGTAATGTTATTGATATAACAAACTACATGATGATAGATAAAGGTCAGCCGATGCATGCCTTTGATTATGATAAGATCCTGGCTCATAAAATGATTGTTAGACAGTCAAGATCAGGTGAAATGATAACAACTCTTGATGGATCCGAGAGAAAGCTTCCTGAAGGAGTTATTGTTATTGAAGATGGGAAAGGGAGACTTATTGATTTATGTGGGATTATGGGGGCTAAGAATAGTGAAGTTGATGAACATACATCAAAAGTTCTGCTGTTTGTTCAAGTTTATGATCCAGTAAGGATTAGAAAAGCTTCTATGAGTTTAGGCCATAGAACTGATGCAGCACTGCGATTTGAAAAAGGAATTGATTACGAAGGAGTTCTACCTTCTTTGTGGGAAGCGGCTAATATGATTTGTGAATACTGTGGATCAAATGTGTCATCTTCTCTTATTGATATTGTTAATGAAGAAAGAAAACCAAAGAGTGTTGCTGTTGATTATGACAAGATAAATCAAGTTGCTGGAATTGAGATAAACCCAGAGGTTGTTGATCAGACCTTGTCTGATCTTGGATTTGAGAATAGGAATGGTTTTGTAGTTGTTCCTTCATGGAGACATGATGATGTTGAAATCATTGAAGATTTAGCTGAAGAAGTTATTAGACTTTATGGCTACTATAACCTTCCAGGAAAACTATTAACTGGAGAAATTCCTGTAACCCAAAGAGATGAAAGTTTTTATTGGGAAGATAAAGCGAAAGTTTTATTAAAGCATTTAGGCTTTTTTGAGTGTTATACCTACTCTGCAACAATAAAAGAAAATGTAACAGGTAGTGCTTTAAAGATTGCAAATCCATTAAGTGAAGATCTTTTGTATTTAAAAACCTCTCTTATTCCCCAGCTTTTGGAAGTCATAGATAAGAATAAAGGGTATTCAGAGAAGATTAAGGTGTTTGAGTTAGCTAGCGTCTATCTTCCAAATGGAAACAATCTTCCACTCCAGCCTTTTATGTTAGGAATAGTAGGAAAAGGTATTGAGTATGTTGAATTAAAGGGAATTGTTGAGTCTTTGTTTGATGAGATGGGGATACAAGAGTATCCAGTGTTTGAGATTAGTGATTATGACGGAGGAAAGCTTGGAGTTGAGCTAAATTTTGAAGATTTAGTTAAAAAAGCTACTAAATCCAGAACTTATACCCCTCTTACTAGTTTTAATTCCATGAAAGAAGATTTAACTTTTGAAATTCCAGAAGGTGTGTTATATCCTCAAGTAGAAACAATTATTCTAAATGCAGATGAAAGGATTTATAAACTTAATTTTAAAGATATATACAAGAATGCACTTACCTTCTCTATTGAGTATTTGGATAAAGATAAACAGATTTCATCTCAGGATACACAAGAAATTAGAAAGAAGATTTTTGATTGTTTAAAAAAGATTAATGTTACTCTTAAAGGTTAATTTCCTATGTATGGTTTAAAAGATTTTGGTGTAACTAAATACGTGAGATACCTAAAAAACGGAGCTAAGTTAGTTCTTTTGTATAAGAAAAACACCCCTATTACGACGTACATAATATTTCGTGCCGGATCAAGAAATGATCCTTTAGGAAAAGAAGGTTTAGCTCACTTTGCAGAACACATAGCTTTTAAGAAAACGAAGAAATTTAAAAACGAAACTGAAGCTGGAGTATATGTAGAGAAGCTTGGTGCTGCAATCAATGCTTTTACATGGATGGATATGCTAGGTTTTACTATAACCATAGGATTGCCTAAGGATTTTCCAAGCTCTGTTACGTACCTTAAAGAGTTAATTAAAGAATCAAGATTTAATAAAAAGCATGTAGATCTCGAAAGAGGGGTTGTTTTAAGGGAAATAGGAGATAGTAGAGCCAATCCTGATAGGTTTGTTGATGACATTACAACTAACTTAATACTTCAGGATACTGACACAGGCAGGTTTACTTTAGGTACTAGTGAGACGGTTAACAGTATAAAGATAAAAGATCTCAGAGATTTTTACAAGAGTATGCTTAACCCTGATAATATGTTAGTTATTTCATGTGGCGATATCAAGGTTGATGATATGGTTAAGGAATTTAATAGTAAGTTTTCACTAAGGACTAGAAAAAAACCAAAGGCGAGAGTTGTAAAAGCACTACCAATTACTAGAAAAAAGTTTATAGACATCGTTAAGTATAAAGGCATAGAACAAGTTCACTTGGGTTTTGGTTTTAGAACGTGTACTTTTTCAGACGATGACAGTATTGTTATTGATTTAATTGGTTCGGTTTTATCAAGCGGATTCTCGTCATCACTATTTAAAGAGTTAAGAACAAAAAGAGGATTAGTGTACTCAATTCATATGGAAAATAATTTTTTTACAGATGCAGGATACACAGCTGTGTTCACGGCCACGCCAAAACATAACCTGAATAAAGTGCTTGGTGTTATCACATTAGAGTTTGGTAGGTTGTGTGCAGGAGGTGTTGGTTTAGATGAGATCAAGCTCGCAAAGAATAAAATTATTAAATCAAAGTATAGGCAAATGCAATCATCAAATTCATGGGTTAGTGCTCAATTCCCTGAAGAGTTGTTTAATCCTAACAAGCCTCGTGATTTAGCATCATGGATGAACAAAATTGGTAAGGTTAGTAAATCTGATATTGTCAGAGTGAGCAAAAAATATTTTGGTAAGGGTAAGTGGTATCTAGGCTTGTGTGGTGATATAGAAGAAAAAGATTTTAAAGTGAATTACTAACCTACTCTGTGTAGCCTTCAGCTTGTAATCTAAAACCCTCTGCGTATTTTCCGTTTAGTTTTATTAATTGTTCGTGAGATCCCTCTTCTACTATCTGTCCTTTATCAAGAACAATAATTCTATCTGCATTCCTAACCGTAGAGAATCTATGGGAGATTATTATTACTGTTTTTCCTTCAAAAAAATCATAAATATTACTAAATATGTTGTACTCAGATTGTGCATCAATAGATGCTGTAGGCTCATCAAATATTACAAGGGGGCTGTTTCTATAAAAGAATCTTGCAATAGCTATCTTTTGCCACTGCCCTGTACTGGGTCTTATTCCACCCTTGTACCTTTCACTTAGGATTTGATCAAACTTGTCTGGGAATTCCTGAATAAATCCCATAGCATCTGCTGTTTGGGCTGCTATTCTCATAGCAATTTCATCTGGTTCTTCATCTGGTCTTCCTATGCATATATTTTCTTTAACACTAAGATATCCATATTTATTAAAATCTTGAAATAAAGTTCCCATGTTCTTATATAGAAATCCCGACTTAACATTATTAATATTTAAATTATTAAAAAGCAGCTCGCCGTCTGTTACAGGATAAAATCTAGCGATAAGTTTTACTAATGTAGTTTTTCCAGCACCATTATGACCTACTATTGCTAATTCCTCGCCTGATTTAATCTTTAGATTAAGATTTTTAATTACTAGTTTATCGGTATTAGGATATTTAAAACTAACGTTCTTAAATTCTATACTAGGTCCTGCTTTAAGCTGTGTTATCTCAGAGGACCCTTCCTTATAAGTAGATCCCATATTGAAAAGAAGATACGAATCTTTTATCTGAATAGCGAACTCTGATAAGTCATTAAAGTCGTAAGCAGTAGTAGATAAAGTTGATTCAAATGTAGATATTATTCTCATCCAAAAAGTGACGTTTCCTATTGTTAATTGGCCGACTAAAAACTTACTAAAAAGTCTCATGTAACCAAATATAATTGTAGTATCTTTTGATATGCTTATAAGGTTTATTAAGAAGTCCGCTGTATCATTAATCTTTAAATTTACCTTGTTATACCACTCTCTAAACGTTGTGTACTTTTGATCTAGAAATCTAAATGCTCCGGTCGAAACTATTTCCTGCAGATCTGGAGGTGACGTTAGATCATTTGATATGTTTCCAGTTATTCTCATTTTTTCTGTATTTTCATAGAATATTTTATAGGATTTTCTCCTATAAGCTCTATCAATTAGGAAGTGTGGGATTGTTATTACAGTAACAATAATTACTACCTCTGGCATTATTGAGATAAGGATAGCTAAAGTTCCTATAACCTTAATAAAATCTCCAACTAAGTCTATGCTGTCAAACACATATGGAATAATGTTTCCAAGAGAATCGTCTGCTCTGTGTATCTTATTACTCACTTCTGGTTGCTCTATGGTTTGAATTCCAAGTGATTTTATTTTTGTATATAACTGTCTTCTTAAAAAAGTTCTACTGTCTACTCTCATGTGTCTGTGAGACCTGTTCGTAAGCATTCTAACGATAGAAGAATAAATATAATATCCGAGTAACACTCCAAGATATGGATATAAGTCTTTTATTGAAGCCCCTTTTTTCTGAGCTACATTAATAAGAATATCAAGAGATTTACTGAATATTAATGTATAAAGAATATCGTCAAATCTTTTAAGTATTGATGTCACTAGATAAAGTACCGAGTAAAATGGGGTGGATTTATAAAGAAGAGAGAACCCCCACCTTGATATTTTTAGGGCTTCAAAGAAACTAACTTTAGTGTACTCATCTTCTACAGAAGATGAGTTTGATGGAATAGAATCACTTTCAGGCATAATATATAATACTACTTCTAAAGTTATGGAAATTAAATAATACTAAGTAGTTACTTAAGATGTTTCTTAACCTTCTCTACTAGTTCACTAAATCCCTTTGGATCATTAATAGCCATTTCAGCTAACATTTTTCTATTTAATTCAATCTTAGCTTTCTTTAATCCTGCCATAAATCTGCTGTACATAATCTCATACTTTGATAAAGCTGCATTTATTCTAACTATCCAAAGCTTCTTCATATCTCTTTTTCTATTCTTTCTTCCTTCAAATGCGTGCTCTCCAGCCCTTAAAACTGCTTCATGAGCTCTTTTTTGAAGCTTGCTTCTTGTTCCTCTATAGCCTTTTGCTAGCTTTAATATTTTCTTGTGTCTTCTGCGGGTTCTAACTCCGCTACCTTTTGATCTTGGCATCTTAAATCCTTCTTGAATGCTTTGCTAACAACTTTCTAAACATCTTCTTATGACCAATATCTATTTGCTGTCTAAGTTTTTTCTTTGAAGCCTTTCTATCAACAGTTGTTTTTACCTTCAAGTGTGCCATACCAATAAGTTTCTTCATCATTTTTCCATTCTTTGTTAGTTTTATTCTTTTTAATAATGTTTTTCTTGTTTTTATTTTTGGCATTTTATTTTCCTACAAACATAGTCCAAATTATATTTCCCATTCTTTTAGGTTCACTTTCTGTTTTTGCTATATCAGATAACTCCTTTTGAATCTTTTTAATCTGATCCATTGCAACATCTGGAAACATTACTTCTCTTCCCCTCATTTTCACCGTTATTTTAACTTTGTCTCCATCTTCAATAAAACCTCTTGCTCTTGTTACAAATCTTTGTATGTCCCCTTCTCCAGTTGTTGGTCCTAATCTAAATTCTTTGATGTCAGTTTTCTTGCTTTTTGCTTTAGCAATACTAGCTTTCTTTCTTTCTTCATACAAAAATTTAGTAAATTCAACAATCTTTGCAACAGGAGGATCTGCGTTAGGTACAACCAAAACTAAGTCCATGTCTTTATCTTTTGCTAAGGCTAAAGCCTCTCTTGTGTTTAAGACACCAAGGTTTTCTCCCTTTTCAGATATTGCTCTAACTTTATCTTGTTTTATCTGTTCGTTTTTTATGTACCAGTTTGGTATAACTAAATCCTCCTCAAACCTTGATAACTTACCACAAATTAAGAGACTTGGTCAAATACATTTCTTCGATCTTGGATATTACATCATCTAGTGGTTTTGATCCAAGATTCTCTTCTGTTCTTAACCTTACACTTACTTCTCCACTTTCCATCTCTCTGTCTCCAACAATAAGCATGTAGGGAATTCTTTTCATTTGTGCATCTCTTATCTTGGATCGCATTGTTTCTGCTCTATCATCAACTTCTGCTCTTAAGTGTTTTGACTTGAAAAGATCTCTTACTTCCTGCGCATATTTAATATGTTTATCTCCAATAGGAATAATTTCCACTTGTACTGGACATAACCATACAGGAAGATATCCTGAGAAATGCTCCATCAAAAACCCAATAAATCTTTCACTAGATCCAAGAGGAGCTCTGTGCTGAACGATTACAGGCTTTTCTTTTCCATCTTTATCTATGTATACAAGTCCAAACCTTTCTGGCATGTATAAATCTATCTGATTTGTTGATATACCGTACTCTGTACCTATGGCTGATTTGATTTTAAAGTCCATTTTAGGGCCATAATGGGCTGCTCCTTCGTTTACTACAGTGTATTTGATACCAGACTTATCTAAGGCTTCTTTTGTTATTTTCTCGGCTTTCTGCCACATTTCTTCATTTCCATGGTATTTTTCCATCTTTTCTGGATCTCTAAGGTTTAGTTCAATGTGGTAGTTATTTAAACCTAAAGTGTCGTAGTAGTATTTGTGAAGATTAACTATTTCAACAAATACATCAATTGCTTGTTCTTCTGAGCAGTAAATATGAGCATCATTTTGACAGAATATTCTGGGTCTTAAGATCCCATTTATTGATCCTCTGTTTTCATATCTTGCAACTGTTCCATATTCTGCAATCCTGAGCGGGAGCTCTTTGTAGGTTCTAGGTTTTGATTTATATATCATGTGGTGGAAAGGACAGTTCATGGGTTTTATAAAATATTCCTCCTCACCTTCTCCAGGAACTCCTACCTTGTACATTTCTTCTTCAAAGTATGGAACATGGCCTGATATCTCAAATAGTTTTCTTTTGGTCATAAAAGGTGTTGATACTCTCATATATCCCCACTTTTCTTCCGTTTCTTTTCCCCATCTTTCAAGTTCTTCTTTTATTATCATTCCATTTGGAAGCCATACTGGAAGACCTGGTCCTATTTCCTCAAATAATGCAAAGATCTCCAGGTTTTTATTTATAGTTCTATGATCTCTTTTCTTCTGTTCTTCAAGAAGTTCTAAGTGTTCATCAAGATCTTCTTTGGAATTAAATGCTGTAGCATATATTCTTGTTAGCATTTTATTTTGTTCTGACCCTCTCCAATAAGCTCCAGCTACACTTAATAACTTAAATGCCTTTATATTACTTGTTCTTCCTACATGGTTTCCAGCACACAGATCAATATCGTAGTATTTGCCTCCCTTTTCTCCCATTTCACATACTGTAGCTTTAGCCTTTTCTTTTTCTAATTCTTCTATCATTTCCCATTTGTATGGATTATCTTGAAATATTTCTTTGAGTTCTTTATATGAAGCTTCTCTTATTTGAATTGGAAGATTAGCATCAATAATATCTTGCATTTTTTGCTCAATGTTAAGAAAATCTTCTTCTGTTATTTTTCCATCGTAATCAAAATCTCCATAGAATCCATCTTCAATAGGTGGTCCCAGTACTTTTTTAGCACCTTGGAATAGTTGCTCTACAGCCATGTGCATGACATGTTCTGTGGTATGTCTTAAAGCAAATAATGGATAGTCTTTTATTTTTTCTATTACTTTTTGTTTTTTCATGACTCCTTTGATTATATATAAAAATCTGGGAAAATGAAGCTGTGATCTTAAATGTATATAAAGAAAAGGGCTGGACCAGCTTTGATGTCGTAGCAAAGATAAGAGGAATGTTAGGTAAAAAAAGAAAAGTAGGTCATGCTGGTACTCTAGATCCCTTAGCAGAGGGAGTCTTGATTGTACTTACTGATGAAGATACAAAAAAACAAAATGAGTTTATGTCTTTAAAAAAAGAATATGAAGCTGAAATTGCATTTGGAATTACTACCCCAACCTATGATTTAGAGGTATTGCCAAATGTTAGTGATAAACAATTAAGTTTAGATGAAGTTAAGAAATTACTTAAAGATGTATTACCCAAGTATATTGGAGAAATAGATCAGAAAGTTCCTAGCTATTCTGCAGTTAAAGTTGAAGGAAAAAGATTATATAAACAAGCAAGAAGTGGAAAGATAAGTGAAGATAAACTTCCCGTCAGGAGAGTTACTATTTACGATATTAAAATAGAGAACTTTGGCACTAAGAGTATAGAAACTAAAGATGGTACTAAGGAATATCCTACAGTAACAATGAAAATAGAATGCTCATCAGGTACTTATATTAGATCCCTAGCTCATGATTTAGGGAATAATTTAAATATGGGAGCAGTTCTTTGTAGTCTTGTTAGAACAAAAATAGGAGATTTTAAACTTTCTGAGTCCAAAAAGATCACCAAGCTAAATATTTAGCTCGGTGAAATTTATTTTCTTAAGTGTAACTTAATTAGTCCCAGCTTTTATTGCATCTTCCTTTGTTGCGTGTACTGTTCCGTCTGGATGATTTGCAGGACTGTAAATTGTGTAGAGTTTAAGTTCATCTGTTTCTGATGTGTTTATTATATTGTGCTCTGTTCCTGCTGGAATAACTATTGCAAATCCATCTGAGAATTCATACTCAGTACCATTAAGTATTGTTTTCCCAACTCCCTTTTCCACTCTAAAGAATTGATCTACATTTGGATGTGTCTCCATTCCAATGTCCTCCATTGGCTTTAAACTCATAACAACAAGCTGACTATAACCATTTGTTGCTAGTACTTTTCTAAAATTGGTATTTTCTAGGGTTAATTTCTCTATGTTATCTACAAATAGTGACATAAAAGTTCCCTTTCTTTCTTAATAATTTATTATTCTTTGCAGCAATCTACTGCCTTTTTAATAATCTGTCCTAATTTCTCAAAAATACTGCCCCCTGCTTTTATTTTGTTTGAATTTGTTTCCGGTGTATATTGGATGTCGTTATTCTCTTCTGTTTTTATATCCTCTACTTTAATTAAATCAAGGTTTAAACCCCAAAATATATTATAAAGCTCGTATGATTTCTTAAAGAATTCATTGGCTTCTTCTTTATCTCCTTTTCCAAGTGCTTTTGTACCCACTTCCATTAATCTCATAGAAGCTGCTAGTAGGTGTTTGCTTATACACCATATTTCTCCATCTGGATTCTTAACTATTCTTTTAAGCAGTTCCTTTCTCATTTCCCTAACTTGATTTAAAAGTTCATAATACTTAGGATTATTTGTTTTACCTGCGGTAAAAAATAGATGTTCTTCAATAGAAATTAAATTCATTATTGCAACTGATAAATCTTCTCCTGATGAAAGGTCAAGCTTTTCACCTTTTTCTAGTTTCTTAACGTTTTCTATTAGTTTATTTATCTCTTCTTGTTCAGTCATATGGTTTATTTTATCAGGTTAATGAGTAAAAGGTAAAACTTACTATTGTTAAAAGAAGCATTGGGAGGATGATTTTTTGGTAGTATATAATTGCCTCGTCGTTATTTATCTTTCTTAAAGCTTTATCTAAATAGACAGATGCGATAAAGGTAATCGAACCTACAATAGTTCCAAGAAGTATTTTATCTATCCCCCAAAGCTTATTGCCAGGATGTCCAATTATTTTTCCAATATACATAGGGATTAGGGCTAGTATTAAAAAAGTTATTGTTGATAGAACTTCTGGGTAAGGTATTTTCCATTTCTTTTTTTGGATTACAGTTGCAAACCAAAGTCCTGAAGCAACAATTAAACCCCCAATCCAAACTCCTGTTATTGTGTCATCTATTCCTAAATATCTGCTTATTCCAAGACCAGCACCTACTGCAACAATACACACAGGACATACTGCAAGAGTTGCTTTTGTAGTGACTAAAAGAGTGGAAATAAATATTATTAAAGGTGTAATTTTTTTCATGTTATTCAGCTGATGATGTAGATTCATTAACTGCCTCCAAGCCAGCCTTTTCTGACAAGAGAGTTTTAATGTCCGGCTCTCCTATTAAACATTTTCCTTCAAAATATACAAATGGAACTCCTACTTCTGATGAAGGTACGTTGCATTTTTCTGTTACCTTAGAAAATATTAAAGCATTTGCCTGATTGCTGTAAACTTCTTTTCTTATTATCTTTACCTTTTCTTCTATTTTGTTTTTATCTATAAAATCTTGAAGATCTTTGCACTTAGGACATGTATCTCCATAGAAATACACTATATCTTTTGAGTTAAGAAGCTCATCTAAAGATTTACTCAGGCCTTTTGTTCTATTGCTTTCAAAAACAATTATTCCTAAAAGAGTTCCTATTGTTACCAGTATAAAGATTGTTATTCCTGTTTTATTCATAAGTGTAACTATAAATATTTACTCTATTTGGAGAGGGAAATCAACTTTAAGTTTTTGGTGGGCGGTAAAGGATTCGAACCTATGACCTCCACAATGTCAATGTGGCGCTCTAACCAACTGAGCTAACCGCCCCTAATTTACTTCTTTTTTGGGGTCATTATCTTATCTACTATTCCATACTTAATGGATTCGTTTGCATCCATCCAATAGTCTCTATCCATATCACTCTTTACCTTGTCTAGTTTTTGATCTGTTTCTTTAGATATAGCTTCTGCATATTGATCTCTAAGCTTAACCATGTGTTTTGCTGTTATTTCAACATCACTCGCTTGCCCTTCTACTCCCCCTATAACTTGATGGATCATAGTATGAGATCCAGGAAGTGTATATCTTTTTCCCTTTGTTCCTGCAGAAAGGATCAATGCTCCTGCTGAAGCTGCAAGACCTACATTAATTGTTACCACCTCGTTCTTAATGTGCTTAATGGTATCGTACATAGCAATTCCAGCGTAAACCTCTCCTCCAGGGGAGTTTATATAGACACTAATATCTTTATCAGGGTTTTGGCTTTCCAGGAAAAGTAACTGAGCAATAAAAGTATTTGCTACTCCCATATCAATAGGTCCTGTAACAAATACGATAAAATCTTTTAATAGTCTGGAATAGATATCATAAGATCTTTCCATTCCGTTTTGATCTTTTTCTATAACTATTGGTACTAAAGTGTTATTTAGCATCTTTTTTACCTCCTTCTGCTTCTTCAATTAACTTATTTATTAGTTTATTCTTTTGAAGAATTGTTTTAATATAAAGCTTTTGCATAGGATCATTTAGCTTATCACCAATGCTTTTATCCCCTACTGCAGATATCATATCATCAATTTCTTTATCAGTAACTTCAATATTTTCTTCTTTTATTAGATGGGACAAAACAAATTCAGCTTTAATATTTTTAATGGACATTTCATCGTATTCTTTTCTTAAGGATTCTGCTGTTTTATCTTGTGCTTTAAGGTATTTCTCAATAGGAAGATTAATTGACCTTAATTGATCCAAGAGTCTTGCCATTACTCTATCTGTTTCTTCTTCAATAAGCATATCTGCTACTTCTAACTCACTTTCTTTAAGAAGAATATCAATTACTTCATTAGCTCCCATGTGAACATGAGTTTCTTCTATCTTTTCTCCTTTATTAAGTTTCTCCAGTTTATCTTTCTCAAGCTTCTCTTCCTTTTCTTTGTAGTAATCTTTTAGAGCTTTTTTATAATCTTTTATCTTTACTTCAGGTCTTACGGCGAATATTGCCGAGAATTCAAATTCTTTTTCTAAATCAAATTCTTTTATTTCTACTTTAGGATTTGATACAGGCATTAAAAGATTTTCTTTTAGGGCTTGGGGGTAGTATGTTTGAAGTAGATCATTTATTGCATCCCCATAAAGATTTGAGACTCCAAGTTTATCTTTTACCATTTCTTTTGGCGCCGTTCCCTTTCTAAATCCTGTTATTTCTGTGTTTTTTACAGCTTCAGTTAGGATTTTATCAAAAGATTCCTTTACTTTTTCTTTTTCTAAGATAACTGTTAATTTAATAGTAGATTTTGGTAGTTTTTCTATTTTAGTATTCATA
>Ga0265292_1001360_pt1 | contig 21846 bp, 23 predicted proteins | sample Munlanlewell296A_FD_189080 | JGI IMG/M metagenome (GOLD analysis project Ga0265292, IMG submission 189080) | Leachate microbial communities from a municipal landfill in Southern Ontario, Canada - Leachate well 296A | ecosystem: Engineered > Solid waste > Landfill > Unclassified | place: Canada... | reverse complement strand
TTGAAATCCCCGGATATCAGCATGGTCGAGCGCCGTTCCCATGTGCCCGCCCGCTTGCACCTCTCGAACCACGATCGAGAGCCCCGTGAGGCCAACTTCGCTTGACCGGCCATCTCATATCAACGTGGTGCGCATGAGCGGCGGTCACCCGCCTCTCTTCCGCAGATACCTCGCGCCGTCCGCTCGATGTGCTTGTTCGACACTAGGTCAGCGGTGACGACTCACCCTCGCTCAACTCAACCGACGTAGGCAGCCGGTCGTTGTAGGCCAGCCAGTACCTCAAGCGCTGACTCTTGTTCGTCCAGACACTCCAGTAGTTCGGGCCTGACCAAATTCGTACCGTGCGCGTGAGAGCGGACCCGTCCATGGGAGTCGTGTCAACAACACGATCGAGCAGGCCGTACATTGTCAGCTCGTCCGTGACTGAGGGGATGTCTTCCACCGAGACCTCCAGCGCGCCGGGAACACGCTCAAGCACAAAGTCCTTAACGGGCTGGTTCAGGACGGAGTAGCCCTCCCTCGCGGAGAACTCGTAGCCCGCAGCTATGACGAGGGCAACATAGGAGCCGAGTTGAACACCAATTGGCAAGGCTGGCTCAACGACGTCGTCCCCGTCACCCCGGGAAGGGGTTGTGACCTTGGCGTGAATGACAACCGTGCGATCGAGAGTAGCCCAAATCTGCTCGAACTCAGCTTCTTCTGCAGGCGTGAACACGGATGCCGCCGACTTGCCCCGGAGTTCTTGCAGCGCTAGTTCCGCCTGCAGGCGCTTCACGCGCTCGTCTGCAACGGCAGCCACTACGGTGCGGCCCAGGTAGCTGCGCCAGATTTCCGCTACGACTCGCGGCAGGAGTTGCTCGTAGTTGGATTCATTCCACTCAGGCGCTTGTAGCGCCTGAATATCCGCACGCAGCTTGATGCGGATATCCGATGAGGACACATAGGGCAGAAAGGCGATCCGCTCATCCTGCAGCTGCTGGATCATCGCGGCGTCGATTTCCTTCTTCACCATCACCGAGTCCAGTGCGGCAGGGGTCAAATACACCATCGCTGCATCGCAGGCGGGAATCCCATCCCTGAAGATGGCGTCGAGCCACGGGTGACCGTGCGGAATGTCGATGGAGTCGAGCCAGGTGTCGATCTGGCACTCCCGCAGCGCGCTATCGAGACGCGTGATGAAGGGTAGGTCCGCCTTGCAGTGCGACAAGAACACACGCGGTTTGCCTAGCCTGGGCTCCATCCTGGCTCCCCCCCGAAGACATGCTATGTGCCGAACAAGGATTGGACAGTGTGCACTGTCCGCATCCACAGACTGCCTCTTTCTGCCTATTCCGTCATCCCTTCGGGACCGGCGATTCTCGGAATACCGCGCTCACCAGCGGTTTTGCGGGCGTTTCGCGCTACGCGCCCGACGGCGATCGCAGTCTGTCTATCCCGGCGCTCCCTCAGAACGCCTGGTAGATGAAGGTCGGCGCGGTCGAGCTCGCGAACATCACGACGAGGACGACGAGCGCGGCGATCGCCACGCCGACGACGATGTCGACCGCGAGGCGCGCGAGGCGGTCGCGGCTCACCCGATCCACCTCCTCGCAGCCAGCAGCGCGAAGCGCGCGACCTGCTTCCACACGAACAGCGCGTCGTGCAGCGGCAGCAGGAAGAGCATCCACCCGAACGCGACGAAGTTGAAGGTCAGCAGCGTGCCTGCCGCCCAGCCGGCGCCTCGCCACCCGGCGCGTTCGCGCAGCCGCGCGTAGGCCGCCCAGCGCGCGGCCAGCGCGTCGAGCGCCTCTCTCCACCAGCGCGCCACGACCAGCCCCGCGCCGTGGTAGAGCCCCCACGCGACGAAGTGCCATCCGGCGCCGTGCCACAGGCCGCTGACCGCCATCGCCGCGAGCGTGTTGAGCGCCGTGCGGGCGCGCCCGGCGCGCGAGCCGCCGAGCGGGATGAAGACGTACTCGGTGATGAAGCGCGTGAGCGAGGCGTGCCAGTTCGCCCAGAACTCGGAGATGTTCCGGCGCAGGTAGGGCCAGCGGAAGTTCTCCATCACCCGGAAGCCGAACAATCTCGCCACGCCGATGGCGATGTCCGAATACCCGGCGAAGTCGAAGTAGATCCGCATGGTGTAGGCGTACATCCCGACGAGCAGCACGAGCGGGTTCTTGCCGGCGGGGGCGAGCAGCGGCACGGCGAGGATGGCGAGGGTGTCCGCGACGACCAGCTTCTTCGCGAGACCGGCGACGATGCGCCAGCCTCCGTACGCCAGGTCGTCGAGGTCGGGCCTGGCCGGGCCTTCTCGCAGGTCGCGCGCGAACTCGGGCCAGCGCTTGATGGGGCCAGCCGTGACCGTCGGGAAGAACGCGAGGTAGACGGCGGTCTCCAGCAGCGATCCGGGCGGCGTGGTGCCGCGGTACGTCTCGACGAGGTAGTGGATCGCGCAGAACGCGACGAACGAGATGCCCAGCGGGGCGGCGATGGCGGGAACCGGGAGCCGTGGGAGTCCCGCACGAGCGAAGAGCATGTCGGCCGTGCCGACGAGGAAGCCGGTGTACTTGAAGACCGCGAGCGTCGTCACCACCAGCGTGATCCCGGCGCCGAGCAGCCGGCGCGGTCTTGCGGCGGTCTGTAGCGACGCCCCGACTCGCCACACGAGCACGACGAGTCCGGCGAGCACGATCAGGTGGAGCGGGAACGCCCATGCGTAGAAGACCGCGCTCGCCGCGAGCATGACCCACGGGCGCGCCGCACGCGGCGAGAGCCACCACGCCGCGAGCGTCACGGCGAGTAGAGCGGCGAACGGCCACGACGCGAGGGTCACGGGCGCTCACCCCCACGCAGCAGCGGGGCCAGGATCTTTGCCAGCGCCTCGGCGACCACCCGGTTCCCCTCGCTCATCGGGTGGTGGGTGTCCATGAGCAGCTCGGAGGGTACGGCGTCGGTGAGGTCGACGAAGACGCCACCCTCGCCCTCGACCAGTCGGCGCACGAAGGCGAGATTCTCCTCGTAACGCGCCCAGTCGACCACGCGCTCGCGGTCGAGCGCCGCGCGGTCGAGAGGTCCCGCGAAGACGACGATCGGGATGTCCGCTCTCGTCGCGACCCGTACCGTGGCCGCGAGATAGCGCAGGTCCACGTTGTCGTCGGCGAAGGGACGCACGTCGAACGCCTTCCGCAGCTCCGCGTAGGGAAGCGCCGAAGGGGCGCGCTTGTTGTACACGCGCGCCCCGATCGCCTTGGCCCGGAGATCGCGCACGAGGAGGTTGAGGGCGCGCTTGGGCCGCTCGCCGAACATCCAGGCGGTCAGGTGGTCGCGGACGGCGTAGAGACGCCATATGGAGGCCACGGCCCTGTCGAAGCGCTCGACGGTCGTGAGCGTGCGCGTGTGGCCTCTGGCGAGCGTCTCGTCGACGGAGTCGAGGGCGCCTTCCGCGGCCGCCTTCTCGTACAGGTCCGGATAGCGGTCCGTCACGGTCTCGCCCCGGTAGAAGCGGTAGTCGAAGTCGATGACCACGGCATCGGCGGCCTTGCGGTGGGCTAAGAGCGCAACGAGCGGGAGCATGTCGTTGGCGTGCGCCCCGGTCATGCCGAGGTTGTAGGCGTCGTCGAGGTGGGCGGGGATCGCCCCCGCGGGATCGGACGTCCCCCCGCCGTGCATGACCGAATCGCCGATGCAGGCCACCCGAAGTCGCGGGGAGCGTGCCATCTGAGCCACGAACCCGTCGAAGCCCATCAGCGTCCGGTCGGGGAGGCGGAAGTCCCTCGGCAGGGCGGGGACTCCGAAGATCCTCAGCGCGATGTCGAGCGCCACAAGCGCGGTCGCGGCGAAGATCCAGGCGCGCGGGCGCACCCGCCAGAGGGCGCCGCCGCGCGCGGTATCGTCTTCGGAGCGTGACATGGGCGGATTATCGCACGACGGGTGCTCCCGGAGGCTGGATCGGCTTCGACAGGTACGCGCGAACGTCACGTGGCATAGAGCACCTGCTTGGTTCGCTCGATGTCGGCTGCGATGTAGGGGTTCTTCACGGCGTCCGACATCACCAGGTCGACTTCGACGCCCAGGATGGAGCGCAGTTCGTCGAGAAGATCGAAGTAGGAGTCAGCGAGATCGTGCGGGCTCATGGGAGAGAATTCGACCAGGAGGTCGATGTCGCTCTCTCCAGGACGGAGGTCATCGCGCAGTGCGGAGCCGAACACGTGCATCCGGGACACGTGGAAGCGCAGACACGCCTGCTCGACCGCCTGTCGCTTGTCCTCCAGAACGCGAACCATGAGTGAACCTCCTGCGTCTCATGGTAACCGCACCCGCCCGGGGAGCCAACGGGCGCTGCCCGAGGCGTAGCGGCCGGGCACAGCGGGACGGGGAGGGGTCGGGCGGCGAGTTCCGCAGCCGGGGAGGGCGCGAAGCGCCAGGCCCCCGGCGAGGACTGTCTGAGCCGCAGACCCCACCCGTCCCGCTGCGGCGCTACTCGGGCTGAGCAGGAAGCTGGGCGTCGTGCCACACGCCGACCACCCAGATCACGTCGCCTTCTAGCCGGTAGAAGAAGCGGTACCGACTGACGAGGACCTCGCGGAAGCCGAGCTGAGGGAACTCAGGGATCGTCCGGCCGGTCTCCGGGAAGCGGATGAGGTGCTTGAGCACCTCGGTCGAGCGGTCGCGGAACGCACGGGCGGCAGACGGACGCTCGGTACGGATGTAGTCCACCGCTGCGAGGAACTGCGCCCGCGCCGGCGGCGTGAAGTCGATCCTGCGGGTCACGGTTGCTTCAGCAGCTCGTCTGCCTCGGCCATCACGACATCGAGGTCGTAGCCGACGCCGGCCTGGATGTCGGCTTCACCCTGAGCGAGGATGCGCAGGATCTCGAGTTCACGCTGCGTCCGCTCGTAGGCGCCGGCGCTCAATAGGACCGCCGACGCACGACCGTGCTGGGTGATGAAGACCGGGTCCCCCGTGGCCGACGCGTGCTTGACGATCGAAGAGGCGTCCTGCCGAAGTTCGCTGATGGGAACGATGTTGGGCATTGCGCTCATGTGACGTACCTCCTTCGCTACCAAAGATACTATCACAGGAGAGATGTCGCGGCGGGACGGGAGGGGTCCGGCGGCGAGTTCCGCAGCCGGGGAGGGCGCGAAGCGCCAGGGCCCCCGGCGAGGACTGTCTGAGCCGCAGACCCCTCCCGTCCCGTAGCGCCGCAGGGGATGCTACACTCTGTCGGCCATGACCCTGCGCCTAGACGACCTCAACCCCGCGCAGCGGGACGCCGTGCTGACCACCGAAGGCCCGCTGCTCGTGCTCGCCGGCGCCGGCTCCGGGAAGACGCGCGTGCTGACGTACCGCATCGCGCACCTCGTCGCCGACCTCGGCGTGTCTCCGCATGCGATCCTCGCCATCACCTTCACGAACAAGGCCGCCGCCCAGATGCGCGAGCGCCTCACGCGCCTCGTCGGTCCCGTCTCGCGCGGCATGTGGGTGATGACCTTCCACGCGTTCTGCGCGCGCGTCATGCGGCGCGACCCCGAGCGTCTCGGCTACGGCCCCTCTTTCACCATCTACGACGAAGCGGATACGAAGCGGCTGCTGACGTCTTGCCTCGTGGAACTCGACCTCGACCCGAAGCACTTCTCGCCGAACATGGTCGCCGGTCGCATCTCCGCGTCGAAGAACGAGCTCGTCGGCCCAGAGGAGTTCGCCGAGCGCGCCTCCACGCCTCCGGAGAAGGTCGCCGCGAAGGTGTACGCCCTCTACCAGAAGCGGCTGCGCGCGGGCAACGCGCTCGACTTCGACGACCTGCTGATGCTCGCGCACCGCCTGCTCGACGAGCAACCCGACGTCCTCGACGTCTACCAGGAGCGCTTCCGCTACGTCCTCGTCGACGAGTACCAGGACACGAACCACGCCCAGTACGCGCTCGTGGAGATGCTCACGCGCCGCCGCCGCAATCTGATGGTCGTCGGCGACGACGATCAGTCGATCTACTCCTGGCGAGGCGCCGACCTGCGCAACATCCTCGAGTTCGAGCGCGACCATCCGGAGGCGGCCGTCATCCGCCTCGAGGAGAACTACCGCTCGACGAAGACGATCCTGGCGGCGGCGAACCACGTTGTGGCGAACAACGCGGGACGCAAGCCGAAGACGCTGTGGACGGCGAACGTGGAGGGCGAGGCGATCACGCGCTACGCGGCCTCGGACGAGAAGGACGAGGCGAGCTTCGTCGCCGGCGAGATCGAGCGCTTGCTGCGCTCCGAGCACCGCTCGTACGCGGATTTCGCCGTCTTCTACCGCACCAACGCGCAGTCCCGCGCGATCGAGGACCGCTTCCTGCGCGACGGCGTGCCGTACCGCATCGTCGGCGGCACGCGCTTCTTCGACCGCGCCGAGATCCGCGACGTGCTCGCGTACCTGCGCGTCGCCGCCAACCCCGCGGACGGCGTGTCGGCGAAGCGCATCATCAACACGCCGCGCCGAGGTATAGGCGCCGCCACGATCGCCGTGATCGACGCGCTCGCTTTCCGCGAGGACATCCCGTTCCTCGAAGCCGCGCGCCGCGCGATCGACGAAGGCGAGCTCGGCACGGGCCCGCGCGCGAAGGTCGAGGCGTTCCTGGAGCTCGCCGACGGCCTGCGCGGCATCGAGACGTCGAAGCTGCGCGAATACGTCGAGGAAGTGGTGTCGCGCGCCGGTCTCGTCGTCGCGCTGGAGGCGGAGGGGACCTTCGAGGCGTCGTCGCGGGCGGACAACATCCGCGAGATGCTCGGCGTCGTCGAAGAGTTCGACCGCGAGCACGAGGACACCGGACTCGAGGACCTCCTCGAATGGCTGTCGCTGCGCAGCGACCTCGACACCCTCGTCGAAGGCGAGCGCGCGGTCACGCTGATGACGCTGCACACCGCGAAGGGCCTCGAATACCCCGTGGTCTTCATAACGGGGATGGAGGACAGCCTCTTCCCCCACGCGAACTCGATGTTCGATCCCTCCGGGCTCGAGGAAGAGCGGCGGCTGTGCTACGTCGGGATCACACGTGCCCGCGAACGGCTCTACCTCACGCACGCGATGACGCGATCGCTCTACGGCGCGAGCCAGTACAACCCGCCGAGCCGGTTCATCGCCGAGATCCCCGACGAGCACCTCCGGCACGAGGGGCGGGGCTCGACGAGCCGCCAGGGTACCAGCGAGTCGACTGGGAGGGCCTTCGGCGGCGGAGGGCGCGTCTTCGGCTCGGGTGCGAAGCGACGCGAGCGGTCCGAGCCCACAGAGAGCTTCGAGGTCGGCGACACGGTCGACCACAAGACGTTCGGGCACGGCAAGGTGACGGAGATCTCCGGCGACAAGATCGTCGTGACGTTCACCGGCCGCGGAGCCAAGACGCTGCTGCTGGGGTACGCTCCGCTGAGTAAGGTGAAGCGGTGACGGGAGGCGCTCGCATGGACGTGGTGCTCGTCTTCGGGCATCGGAACCCGGACAACGACTCCGTGTGCTCGGCGGTCGCCTATGCGCATCTGAAGAACGTCACCGATCCCGGCCGCGTCTACATCCCGGCGAAGCTGGGGCCGATGCCGCCCGAGTCGTCGTGGGCGTTCGCCCGCTTCGGCGTCGAGCCGCCTGCCGAGGTCGACCACGTGCGCACGCGCGTCCGCGACGTCATGACCGCCGATATCGTCACCGTCGCGCCCGAGACGACGATGCGCGACGCCGGGCGTCTCATGCGCGAGCGTGGGGTGCGCGTGCTGCCGGTCGTCGAGGGAGAGGCGCCGGTCGGCGTCCTCAACGTCGAGGCGCTCGCGGCTCGCTACGTGGAGGACATGGAGCTCGCCGGGTTCGCCAGCCGTCCGGTCCGCGTCGCGCAGCTGGTGAGCGCGCTCGACGGTCGCCTGCTCGCGGGCGATCCGGAGTCCGTGCTCGCCGGCGCCGTGCTCATCGGCGCGATGGAGCCCGAGACGATGCTCGCGCGCTGCCGGCCCGGGGACACCCTCGTCGTCGGCGACCGCCGCCGCACGCAGCCGCAGGCGCTCGAGGCCGGGATCGCCTGCCTCGTCGTCTCGGGCGGATGCGAGCCCGACGCCGCCGTCCTCGACCTGGCGCGCGCCAAAGGCGCGGCCGTGATCGCGACCGCGCACGACACCTACAGCTCAGCGCGCCTCATCGAGCTCGGTCGGACGGCCGGTGAGGTGATGGACGACGGCATGGTCGTCTGCGGTCCCGACGACCTGCTCACCGAGGTCGCGGAGGACCTGCTCGGCTCGCCGCATCGTGAGGCGGTCGTCGTCGACGGAGGACGCCTCGTCGGCGTGCTCACCCGCACCGATCTCGCGAAGAACCCGCGGCGCAGCGTCGTGCTCGTCGACCACAACGAGGCGGCGCAGTCGGCTTCCGGCATCGAGGAGGCCACGGTCGTCGAGATCGTCGATCACCACAGGGTCGGCGATATCGAGACGGCCGGGCCCATCCTCTTCCTCGGTCTTCCCTTCGGCGCCACCGCCACCGTCGTCGCGCGCCGCTACGACGAGCTCGGGGTCGCGGTACCGGAGCCGATCGCGGGCCTGCTGCTCGCCGCGGTCCTCACCGACACCGTGCTCCTCAAGTCGCCGACGACGACCGACGCCGACCGCGAGGTCGCCGCACGCCTGGGCGACGCGCTCGGGCTCGACCCGCTCGCTTTCGGGATGGAGGTCTTCCGGGCGCGCTCGATGGCGGGTGGCTTCTCACCGCGCCAGGCCGTCATGGCCGACCTCAAGGAGTACCGGGGCGCCGAGGCCGCCGTCGCGATCGGCCAGGTGGAGACGGTCGACGCCGCGGACGTGCTCGCGCACCGCGCCGAGCTGCTCGAGGTGATGGAGGGCGTGCTCGAGGCGCGCAGGCTCGACCTCGTCGCGCTCATGGTGACGGACGTCGTGCGCGAAGGGAGCGAGCTGCTCGCCGTCGGGAGGGTGCGTCTGGTCGAGCGCGGCTTCGGCGTCACGCTCGCCGGCGGTTCCGCGTGGCTCCCGGGCGTGCTGTCGCGCAAGAAGCAGGTCGCGCCGCTGCTCGTCGGGAGGTAGGCGCTCCTACGCGCGGGGGAAGGTGACGTCGACCTCGGTGCCGACGTCGGGCGTGGACTCGATGAAGACCCTTCCGCCGGAGCGTTCGACGACGTGCTTCACCAGGGAGAGGCCGAGCCCGGTGCCACCGCTGGCGCGGGTCCTCGATCGGTCCACCCGGTAGAAGCGCTCGAAGACGCGCGGCAGGTCCTGGGGCGGGATGCCGATGCCGGTGTCCGCCACCAGCACGGTCACAGAGTCCGGTCTCGAGGTCACCGACACCGTCACCGAGCCGGACTCCGTGTAGGTGATCGCGTTGTCGAGGAGATTGTCGAGTGCGACCGCGATGTCGGTCGGGTCGGCGCGGGCGTAGACGTCCTGCCCCTGCACGCCGGAGAGGTCAGTGAGCAGGGAGATCCCCTTCGCCGCCGCCGCCGATCCATGCGCGGTGACGCTCAGGGCGATGGCCTCGCGCAGGTTCGTTATCGTGCCCACCTCTGGAGCGCTCTCGAGCCTGGAGAGGTCGAGCAGGTCGTTGACGAGCCGTCGCAGCCGGTCGGTCTCGGCGCGCAACTGGCCGACGAAGTCGAGCGCCCGCGCGGTGTTGCCGTCCTGGGCCGCGATCGCTGCGGAGTCGGCGAGCAGCTGGATCGCGGCGGTCGGCGTCTTGAGCTCGTGGGAGGCGCTTGCGACGAAGTCGGTGCGGATCTTGTCGAGGCGCATCCGCTCCGTCACGTCCGCGATGATGATGAGCGTGCGCGAGGGCCGGGCGCCGATGTCCAAGGGCACGACGGTCACGCGCAGCCAGCGTAGCGTCGGGTCCGGGCCGACCTCCTCGGTCACGTTCTCGCGCGTGCTCGCCAGATCGCGAACGACCGAAGCGAGCGAAGCGGGAAGGACGGTCTCGTCCAGCACGTGCCCCTGCCAGCCTCCATGGGGGACCTTGAAAAGGGTCGATGCGGCCTCGTTGGCTAGCCGCACCACCCCGTCTTCGAGGAGGAAGACCGCATCGTGCAGGCCGTCGAGGACTGCTCGAAGGTCCCCCTGCTCGGCTCCGAGAGTGATGATGCGGCTCTTGGTCTGCTCAGCGAGTTCGCGGAGCGCGTGCGACAGGTTCCCGAGCTCTCCAGGGGCGTCGTCGACTGGGACCGACAGGTCGCCCGCGGCCATGGCGCGCGCCGATGAGACGAGGCGGGAGACGGGCGCCGCGGCGTCGGCGGCGAGCCACCACGCCGCTGCCGCGGCGAGGACGACGGCGACGGCGAGCAGTCCGAGCCCGACGCCGCGCGCGTTCGCCGCGATGGCCCCGATCGTCACGAGGCGCTCGGAGACCCTCACGGCCGCCGCACGCCCCGATATGGTGGCCGGGACCGCGACGTAGAGCTGGTCGGTGCCCTGGGTCTCCGAGCGGCGGATGTCTCGTCCGGTGCGACCCGCTAGCGCGCTCGCGACCTCCGGTCTCCGACCGTGGTTCGCCATGGCCGCGGGGTCCTCCTGCGAATCCGCGAGCACGCGACCATCGCCTGCGATGACCGTGACGCGGAGGTAACCGTCACCCGTGAGCGTGTGTGCGAGCACCTGGACATCCTCGACAGGCTGTCCGAACGCGACGGCGGAGGCGCGCGCGATGCCCAGCAGGCGCTGTGATTGCTGTTCGGTCACCGCCGCGGTCACGGGACCGTAGAGGCTCCAAGCCCAGATCGCGGAGAGGAGGGTGACGACGAGGATGTAGCCGAGCAGCAGTCGAGAGCGGTAGGAGATCGCGCCGTCGCGCGCCGCCGGCTTCACGCCTTCTCGTCCTTCGGTCGTGGTTCGAAGCGGTACCCGAGGCCGTGGACGGTCGTGACGTATGTGAAAGAAGAGGGTTCTTCGACGGCTTGGCGCAGACGCCTGATGTGCACGTCGATCGTCCGCGACGAGGGGAGGAACTCGTAGCCCCACACCTGTTCGGCGAGGCGGTGGCGCGTCAGCAGCTGTCCGGGGCTGCCGGCGAGTGCCACGAGGAGCTGGAACTCCTTGATGCGCAGCCTGACCGCCGAGCCGGCGACGGTGACCCTGAACTGCGACGGCTCGATGACGAGGTCGCCCGCTTCGATGATCTCGTCGCTGCGCAGGAGTTCGTGCTCCTTCACGCGGCGCAGGTTCGCCCGTACGCGCGCAAGAAGCTCTTCCATCGAGAACGGCTTGGTGACGTAGTCGTCCGCTCCCGCGTCGAGACCGCGGACCTTGTCGCGCTCCTGATCGAGAGCGGTGACCATGATGATCGCGACGTCGGAGTCGTCGCGGCGCAGCGCCTCGGCGACCGCGTAGCCGTCCATACCAGGCAACATGAGGTCGAGGAGCACGAGGTCGGGACGTTCCACGCGTGCCCGCACGAGCCCCGCTGGGCCGTCCGGCGCGGAGTCGGTATCAAAGCCGGCCCTGCGCAGGGCGTACTCGACGGTCTGCCGGATGATCGGGTCGTCCTCTATGACGAGTACTCGTGCCATGGCGTCCTCCTGGGGACATGATGGCAGTCCTGCGCGGACACTCCTATTCGTTTCACAGATATTTAACAAACGCGGTGCATTTCTTACATCCGTGCAACCATTCACGGGCGCACCCTCACTAGAATCGGGTATGGCCGCCGTTCCCGTGCGGTCGAGGCGTACTCGAAGAGGAGGGTCTTGGACGTGAAGAAGCGGATGTGGCCTGTGATAGGTCTCTCGCTCGTGGTCGCGCTCGCTCTCGGCGGCTGCGCGGCGAAGAAGGAGCCGGTGTCGTCGGAGAAGCCTGCGGCGTCGGTCGACGGTCTGAGCGGATCGCTCGCGATCAGCGGCTCGGACACGATGGTGAACCTCGCCCAGGCATGGGCCGAGGCGTTCCAGAAGGAGAACGGTGGGGTCGTCGTCTCCGTGCAGGGTGGCGGTTCCGGTGTGGGCATCGCGGCGCTCATCAACAAGACGGTCGACTTCGCGAATGCCTCGCGGGATCTGAAGCCCGAGGAGATCGAGCAGGCGAATGCCGCCGGCGTCGCTCCGGTTGCGACGATCATGGCGCGCGACGGCATCGCGGTCGTCGTGAACCCGGCGAACGGCGTGTCGGCGCTGACGATCGACCAGATCGGCCGCATCTACCGCGGTGAGATCGAGAACTGGAAGCAGGTCGGCGGGGCGGACAAGCCGATCGTCCTGCTCTCGCGCGACACCGCCTCCGGCACGTACGAATACTTCAAGGAGGCCGTCGTCGGCAAGGACAAGGAGTATGCGAAGGCGGCCAGGCTCCTCCCGTCCACCCAGGCGATCGTCGATGAGGTTGCGGGTAACGAGGGAGCCATCGGTTACGTGGGTGTCGGATACATGAGCGATAAGCTGAAGGTGATCCAAGTCGCCGGCGTCGCCGCGTCCGTGGCGACGGTGCTCGACGGGACGTATCCGATCTCGCGACCCCTGTACATGATCTCGGACGGTGCGCTCGCGGACCTCAAGAAAGCGTACGTCGAGTGGATCCTCTCTCCGGCCGGCCAGAAGGTCGTCGAGGAGCAGGGGTTCGTGCCGGTCGAGTAGTGCGAGCCGGTCTCCGCGACGCGGCGAGGCGGCACGGCCGTCCGGCTTTCGGCCGGGCGGCCGACGCCGTCGCGCGCCGCCTGATCGCCGCGGCCGGGTGGTCCGCGATCGTCCTCCTCGCGGCGATCGGGACGTTCCTTCTCATGAACGCGCTCCCGGCGCTGCGCGAAGTCGGGCTGCCGCACCTTCTGAGCGGCGATTCCTGGTATCCGACGAGCACGCCGCCGCGATTCGGCTTCCTTCCGGCGGAGGCCGGCTCGGCATGGGTCACCCTTGTCGCGCTCGCGGCGTGCGTACCGGTCGGCGTCGCGGCCGCGATCTACATCTCCGAGTTCGCCGGGACCCTCGTGAAGGAGGTCGCGAAGTCCGTCGTCGAGTTCATGGCGGCGGTACCCTCCGTCGTCTACGGTCTGCTGGGCGTGGCCTTCCTCGTCCCTCGGCTCAAGGCCGGGTTGGGTCTCGAGACGGGGCTGACCGCACTAGCGGCGGGTCTCGTGGTCGGCGTCATGGCGCTGCCGACCATCGTGTCCATCTCCGAGGACGCGCTGCACGCGGTCCCCGACGCGTTGCGCCAAGGAGCGCTCGCCCTCGGGAACACGCGCTGGCAGACGACGTACAAGGTGGTGGTGCCAGCGGCATCGTCAGGGGTCTTCGCCGCGGTCATGCTCGGGCTCGGCCGAGCCATCGGAGAGACGATGGTAGTGCTCATGCTGGCGGGCAACGCCGGCATCATCCCATCGAACCCGCTCGTCTCCGTGCGCACCATGCCTGGCACCATCGCGGGCGAGATGGGCGAGGTCGTCCAGGGGAGTCTGCACTTCTCCGTGCTCTTCGCGCTCGGGCTAGTGCTCTTCGCGGTCACGTTCGCTGTCAACCTTGCGGCGGACATCGTCCTCGAGAGGCAGCGGCGGCGATGGCGGCGCTGACGAGGGTGCGGCGAGCTCGCGCCGTCGAGGCGGTCGCGAAGGTGGTCACGGGCGCAGCCGCGTTCGGTGTCCTCGCGACGGCGGCCGCAGTCTTCGGCACCATCGTATGGCGAGGGTTTCCGGCGCTGAGCTGGGCGTTCCTCACGCAAGCGCCTCGCATGGGCATGCGCGAGGGCGGCATCCTGCCGGCCATCGAAGGAACGTTGGCTCTCGTCGTCGGCACTGCCCTCGTCGCGCTCCCACTGGGTATCGGCGCCGGCGTCTATCTCTCCGAATACGCGCCGCGCGGCGTGGCGACGCGCGTCGTCCGTCTCGCTATCACGAACATGGCCGGCGTGCCGTCGATCGTCTACGGGCTCTTCGGTCTCGCGGTGTTCGTGCTGCGTCTAGGCCTCGGCGTGTCGGTGGCGGCGGGGGCGCTCACTCTCGCGTGTCTGACGCTGCCGGTCGTCATCACGGCGACGGAGGAAGCGCTTCGCCAGGTGCCGCAGGAACTGCGCCAGGCGGCGCTCGCCCTGGGCGCGACGCGGTGGCGCACGACGTACGGCGTGGTGCTTCCCGCGGCCGCTCCCGGGATCGTGACCGGGGCCGTCCTCGGTCTCTCTCGCGCGGCCGGCGAGACGGCGCCGATACTGTTCACCGCTGCGGCGTTCTTCACACCCGCTCCGACCTCGCCGCTGTCGAAGGTCATGGCGCTTCCTTATCACCTGTACGTGCTCGCGACCCAGGTCCCGAACCCGCCCCAGGAGATCGTGTGGGGGACGGCGCTCGTGCTCGTCGCGTCCGTCGCGATCGTGGACATCGCGGCAGCGGCATGGCGATCGGCCGCCAGGAGGAGGACCCGATGGTAGATGCGACCCCGACCACGCCGCCCGTCAAGGCGGAGAGCGGGGCGTTCGAGCTCGAGGACGTCTCCGTCGCCTACGGAGTGGAGACCGTTCTCGCCGGTGTCACCATGTCGGTCCTGCCCCGGACCGTAACGGCGTTGATCGGGCCATCGGGATGCGGCAAGTCGACTTTGCTGCGCTGTCTCAACCGCATGAACGACGAGATCGGCGGCGTGCGTGTCGGCGGTCGCGTCGCGCTCGACGGCGTCGACGTCAACGGTCGCGCCATCGACCCGGTCGAGCTGCGCACGCGTGTCGGCCAGGTGTTCCAGCGTCCGAACCCCTTCCCGATGTCCGTCTACGACAACGTCGCCTTCGGCCCGCGCACGCACGGATCGCGCGGGCGCGCGGAGCTCGATGCCGTCGTCGAGTCGGCTCTACGTCGCGCGGCCCTGTGGGACGAAGTGAAGGACCACCTGAGGAAGCACGCCTTCGACCTATCGGGCGGGCAGCAGCAGCGCTTGTGCATCGCGCGCGCACTCGCCACGAGCCCCGAGGTGCTGCTCATGGACGAGCCGGCGTCGGCGCTCGACCCCATCTCGTCCCAGCAGGTCGAGGACACCATCTTGGAGTTGAGGTCGGGCGTCACGATCGTCATCGTCACGCACAACATGCAGCAGGCCGCCCGTATCTCGGACCATACCGCTTTCATGTTGAGGGAGAGCATGGACATGCCGGCGAGGCTCGTCGAGTTCGGGGAGACGAAGCGGCTGTTCACCAATCCCGGCGATCCGCGGACCGAGGCCTACATCACCGGGCGTTTCGGCTAGCCGCTACTGGAACGACCCGTGGATGGTGCACGCGCATGTCTCGGAGGTCCAGGAGTAGACGCCGCCGCCCGGGCAGTGCGGCTCGTCCTTGAGGATCGTCGGAGGCAGGACCGTCATGAGTCCGGCCCAGTCCGTGATGACCTGCGCCGCTCCGATCCCGAACTCGGCCTGGTAGGCCATGTAGGCGCCCTCGACGATACGCTCGTTCCCGAAGCACGCCTTGCGCTGGGCGTTCGCCTTCACGCACGAGTATACGGCTGACCGGACGGGTGTCGTCGCCGGTGGTGTAGGCTCTTGTGGCGGCGTCTCTCGCGCCGTGCGAATCGGGAGGGGACTAGGGGTGCTGGAGAACGCGCGACTGCTCGCCGGGAGCACCTGGGTGTTCCCGGGGCTGACGGCCTCGGGGTGGCGGGAAGGGTGTCTCATCGACACCGGCCCCGTCGAGGAGGTCTACGAGGGTACCCCGATCGAGCAGGTCGTCATCACGCACGGCCATGCCGATCACTTCTCGCGTGCCGCCGCGCTGCGGCGCGCCGGCGCCAGGGTGATCGCCGCGCGCGAGGAGGTCGCTCTCATCGAGAACCCCGAGGTGAACATCCGCGGGATGTTCTCGTGGGCGAAACCGAGCGACGAGATGGTGACCCGCCTCTTCCAGGGAGAGGGCTGCGCGATCGACGGCTACATCGACGGCTGGCGCGGCCCCGGCATCGAGCCCGTGCCGCTCGCGGGGCACACCCTCGGCCACACGGGCTTCCTCACCTGCGACGGCGTGCTCTTCACCGGTGACGCGCTCTACGTCCGGCCGATGTGGGGACAGCATCCGCTGCCGTACGCCATCGACGTCGGGCTCGCTCTGACCTCGCTGCGCCTGCTCGGGACGCTCTCGCCGGACTGGCTGGTCCCCGCGCACGGCGAGATCGTGCCCGGCGACGAGGTCGGGGCGGAGATCGCTCACCACATAGGGCGCATCGAGTCGACCTGCGCGCTGGTGCTCGGCATCCTCAGCGAGCCGCGCACCACCGAGGCGGTCATCGCGCAGGTCTCGGCCTCGCTGGGTGTCGTCGAGAACGCGGCGCAGTACTGGCTCTCGGTCACCACTGTGAAGGGATACCTCGCTTACCTGCTCGAACGCGGCGAGGCGGAGTTCTACGTCGAGTCGCACGCGGGGTGGTGGCGCGCGATCTAGGAGGACAAGAAACGAGGCGCGGAGGGGGGCTACGCGCCTCGTTCTTCAGTGAGTGGGCGTTCCACGCCCCTGAGGGGGGAGAAGTGGGGCGGATCGCCCAAGCTCTGCCCTAGACACGAGCAACGTGCGTGCCAAGGAGACGCGGCGACGAGGCCTGGACGGGGTGGCGGTGGAGGATCGGACGGCGATAGCGGGACTGCCCGGTGAGTACTCGCGGGTGGCCCTCGGGACGTGGTCGATGGGCGGCTGGATGTGGGGCGGCAAGCCCGACGCGGCCGTCGCCGATGCCACCGTCCGCCGCGCGCTCGAGGTCGGCATCGACGTCATCGACACCGCCCCGGCCTACGGGTTCGGCTTCTCGGAGGAAGTCGTCGGGCGCGTGCTCGAGGAGTCCGGCGCGCGCGATCGCGTCCTCGTCGCAACGAAGGCGGGCCTGCGCTGGGACGCGGGCGGGGAGGTCGTCAAGGACGCTTCGCGGGCGCGAGTGCTCGCAGAGTGCGAGGACTCGCTGGGGCGTCTGCGGACGGACCGCATCGACGTCTACCAGATCCACTGGCCTGACCCGGCGGTCGCCGTGGAGGAGACCGCCGAGGCGTGCGCCGAGCTGCTCGAACGCGGTCTCGTGCGCGCGGTCGGGGTCTGCAACTTCACGACCGCGCAGGCCGGGGCGTTCGCGAAGGTCTGTCCGCTTGCGAGCATGCAGTCGCCCTACAACCTGTTCCAGCGCGAGGTCGAGGCGGACGTGCTCCCGTACTGCGTCGAGCGCGGCATCTCGTTCCTCGCCTACAGCCCGCTCGCGCGAGGGCTGCTCGCCGGCATGATGACCGAGGCCGACGAGCCCACCGACGAGGCGCGCCGCCGCGACATGTTCCACGGCGAGGGATTCCGCCGCCACCTGGCGGCGGTCGCGCGACTCGACGCCTTCGCTCGCGAGCGCTATGGGCGCCGCGTCGTCGACATCGCGGTGCGCTGGCTGCTCGACGGCGGCGTCGCGTGCGCGCTCTGGGGCGCGCGGACGCCCGAGCAGCTAGACGCGGTCGCTGGCGTGCGCGGCTTCACGCTCGACGCCGTGGCGCGCGAGGAGATCGCCGCGGCAACCAGAGCGTGAACACGGAACCGTTGCCCTCTTCGCTGGCGACGGTCACCTCGCCCCCGAGCAGATGCGCGTACTCCTGTGAGATCGCCAATCCCAGGCCGGTCCCTGTCGGCCGCACGCCGTCGCACATCTCCACCTGGTGGAACACGTCGAAGACGAGCGGGATGTCGTCGGCGGGTATCCCGGGGCCGGTGTCCGAGACGACGAGCGCGATCCGAGCGTCGGTGCCACGCTCCAGCCGGATGGCGACGACGCCGGAATCCGTGAACTTCACGGCATTCCCGACGAGGTTCGTCAGGATCTGCCTGAGCTTCTCCCTGTCGGATTCGATCATGTTCGCCGGCTCCGAGGTCTCGGCATGCAACTCGAGGCCCTTCTCGGCGGCGAGAGGGCGCATCACCTCAGCGACTTCCGTCGTGACCTCCCACGGGTCGAGCGACTCGAGACGCACTTCAGCTTTGCCCGCCTCGACTCTGGAGAGATCGAGGATGTCGTTGACCAACTCGAGCAGCTGCTTACCCGAGCCATGTACCATGCCGATCTGGTACTTCTGCTCGTCCGACAGTGGACCGGCCATGCCACCGTAGAGGATGCCCGAGAAGCCGATTATCGAGTTCAGGGGCGTGCGCAGCTCGTGACTCATCTTCGCGAAGAACCGGCTCTTGGCTGCGGTGGCCTCAGCGAGGTCACGGTTGACCCGAGTCAGGCTCTCGTTGGCATCGGCGAGTTCGCGGGTACGCGCTTCAACCGATTCCTCGAGGTGGCTGCGGTGCTGTGCGAGTTCCAGTTCGGACAGTCTGCGCGCCGTGATGTCCGTGTGCGTGCCGACGACGCGTTCCACGTTCCCCTCGTCGTCGAGTGCGACCGCCTTGCCGCGGCTGGCCGTCCACAGCCAGTCGCCCGCCTTCGTCCGCAGCCGGTACTCGATCGAGAAGCTTCGGTCGCCCGTGCCGATGCGCCGCAGCACTTCGCCGAGCGCTGCGTCTGCGTCGTCGGGGTGCACGAGCCCGGTCCACGTGTCGACGGTCATCGGGAACTCGTCGGGTTCGTATCCGAACATGGAATAGGAGCGCGCGGACCAGATGACCGCACCGGTCTTCGGGCACCAGTCCCAGATGCCCTCCTCGGCCGCCTCCAGTGCCAGGCGCAGGGTCTCCTCGGCCTTCCGTACCGCTTCGTTGGCCTCGACCAGGTCCCGCGTCTTCGTCCCGACCTGCCAGCGCAGCAACAGGATGACGCCGCCCGCCACGACCAGCAGACCTCCGATCGTGCCGATGGTCCAGAAGACGTACGGGGCCAGCGGGGATCCGGTCTCGCCCGCCGTGTAGCGGCTGATCGTCCTGTAGTAGATGGAACCAGGTTCCTTGATCCATGTGTCCAGGTGGCGGTCGACAGCCACGAGGAGATCGGCGTTGCGCCCACGTCCCGTCGCATAGAACAGTGGGACCGGATTGAAGACGATCGATGTCTTCACCAGGCCATAGTCCTGGTAGAAGTAGTCCCCGAACAAGTAGTTGGCGATCGCCGCATCCGCTGAGCCGCTCGCCGCCAAGTCGAAAGCACCGCTCAGTGAATCGGCTTCGATGATGACGACATCGAACCCGAACCCGCTCATCATCTGCTTGAATACCGTCTCCTGGATCGATCCCTTCAGAACAGCGACGCGCTTACCCTCGAGTTGGGAGATGCGCTCTATTCGCGGGCCGGGGGCGGAGTAGACGTACGACCAGCTCTCGATGACCGGCGTCCGGTGGAAGTCGTACTCCATGTCGCGCTCCGGCGAATACGCCACGTCCGGCATCAGGTCGATCCGGCCCGCTTCGAGGGCCTTGAGATCCTCGTCCCATGTGTCCGGCACGTAGACGAGTGTCCAGTCTTCTTCCTTGGCCATTCCCTCCAGGATGTCGATGAAGATGCCGGACGCCTTGCCGGCGTCGTCCATGAAGACCTTCGGCTCGTTCTGATAGACGCCGACGCGCACCGTGCGGGCCTTCGCGTAGGCCGGGCTACCCGCCGCGACCGCCGCTAGCGCGATCAGGGTGATGCAGGCCAGGAAGACCCGGCCACGGTGGATCCGCGTGCACACGAGTGTCCCCCTGCCGCGGGCGGCGACCTTTCGTACTCTTCTACCACGAATCCGGACATCTCAGGCCGCAGAGGGCCGGTCCCGGCAATGGGGTCGCATCTCGGAGCCTGACCCAAGAGCTCCCTCGTGAAGCGCGACCTGCACGGCAGAGGGAACCTGCGTGCCTATCTCGTGGAACTGGCATGAGACTTGTTTGCATCGAGCATGTCACAAGGAGTGCCGAAACAGCGGACGAAAATATAGCCACTGTTTTGGACATATGGCACGACATAGCGAAAGGGATGTGGTATGAACTCAAGAGGCAGGAAACCAAAGGGGGAGTCCATGAGCATTCGCAGCGCGGCGGCCGTCGACGGCGCTTTGGCCGATATCCTGGCCTCCAGACCGGCCAGTGTCGAACAGATAAGGGTCGGGCTCGGGATGACGATCGAGGAGTTCGCTGAAGCCGTCGGGCGAAGCGTACGCACGGTCTCGCGCTGGCAGACTGCCGGCGGCGACAGCAGCACCGCGCGTGGAGACGCGGCACGCGAAGTGCGCAAGCTCGCCCAGCTCCAGTACCTGCTCGAGGACGTGCTCGGCAACGAGTACGCTCCCGAGTGGCTTCGCTCTCCCAACCGCGGGTTCCGGGGCAAGGCCCCGATCGACCTCGTCCTAGAGGGCCAGGTCGGCGTGGTGACGGCCGCCTTGGAGCGACTCGCCGACGGTGGACCGGCGTAGGGACCGGATCGTGGGCGAGACGCTGGACGGGCTCAAACAGATCGAGGCCGTGTACTTCCGCTGCACGAGCCGCAAGCGCGAGCCCCTGAGCACAGGGGGTGCGCTGCGCAGCTGCGGCCGCTACAACGTGACCGGGTGCGCCGCCTTGTACCTCGCCAGCTCACCGACCCTCGCGGTCAGCGAGCACCTGCACTTGGGCGAGATCTTCGAGGCGAAGCGGTTCCCTCCGAGACTGCTCGTCTCCGTGGAAGTCACGCTGACGCTCGTCCTCGATCTCACCGACGAGTCGACCCGCGGACGGTTCGGTCTTACCCTCGAGGATCTGACCGGCCCCTACTCCGAAGACCCGAACTCCCCGAGCATCACCCAGACATCGCTATCGAGGCGCGCAAGAGCGGGATCGAAGCGCTGCTGGTGCCCTCCGCGCTCGTGCCGACCGAGACGAACCTCGTCGTCTTCCGAGACAACTTGGCTTCCCCTCGCGCAGTCCTCGTCATCGGATTCGATGACCACGTTTCCGCCGACGCGTCCGCTGCCGGGTAGCAAGAGCCCCTGGGGGCGCCCTAGGACCTCATCCCTTTGAGACCGCGGTCCCTAGACTTGCAGAAATGAGATGACAAGAAGGGCGATGTCGGCGACGAACGATAGCATGTTCACGGACACCGACCAGTTCAGAGCAGCTCAGCGGCTGGCCGAGCGCTTGGAGTCAGCGTAGCGCTTCCGAAGTACTTGTTGCTTGTTCGAACAGTCGGACTACGCGCTCAGCTGAACCGTCAGACGCTTCCCCACCGCACTTGCGGCACGCTCGAGGGTCGAGAGCGTCACCGATGGATTCGTTGGGTCGAGCAGACGCTCGACGGCCGAGCGGCTTGTCTTCATGCGACGAGCGAGTTCTGCGTGCGTGATGTCGACGCGCTCCATCTCCTGCGCGATCTGATACGCGATCACCCGCTTGGTTGCGACAGCCTCGGCTTCGTCGAGGATGCCCTTATCGCGCAGGAAGTCGTTGAAGTCGCCTCCGATGTGCTTCTTGTCCACCACGATCACTCCTTTCGTAGTGCCGAGAGACGCTGTCTTGCTGTCCTGAGGTCGGTAAGCGGCGTCTTCTGCGATCTCTTCACGAACCCGTGCAGCAGCACCATCACCTGGCCGCCCACTGTGAACAGGACTCGCGCGATGCCGTCCGCGATGCGCGAACGGACCTCCCACGACCCCGGTTCGAGCTTGCGGATCAGCGGCATCCCGAGAGGCCAGCCGTATTGGGCCGTTTTGATGTCAGAGCCCACGGCGCGCCGGTCGTCTCGCGTCAGCTGGAGCAGCCAGTCGCGCACGGGCTCGCTGCTGGGCGATGCGGAGTAGAACCTCACCGAGAGGATGGGCTGCTTGTCACCGGGTTCGCTCATGCAAGGAGTGTACCACAATTGGTACGCATGTCATGCGGAGCACCCAGGAGGCGACCGACTGTGGTCTTCGAACGAAGTGTTTGGGCATCACCAGCCCTGCGTTCCGCAGCTAATTGCCCTTCTGGGCCACGTCCGAGGATAAAAGTGCAGGTCAGGGGTTTGCGACCAGTCGGAAATCGCGAAATGTCATAGATACACGTTTCGTGAATTGCGGGTTGCATG
>Ga0265292_1001359_pt1 | contig 21868 bp, 23 predicted proteins | sample Munlanlewell296A_FD_189080 | JGI IMG/M metagenome (GOLD analysis project Ga0265292, IMG submission 189080) | Leachate microbial communities from a municipal landfill in Southern Ontario, Canada - Leachate well 296A | ecosystem: Engineered > Solid waste > Landfill > Unclassified | place: Canada... | reverse complement strand
TTGATCGACAGCGGTTGCGTTCTTGATGTCGGCGATCTCAAGATCTACATCGACTTTGCCAACGGGACTGTTGAAGAATTTAAAGGTCAGCCATTTAGGTTCCGATTCACAATTCAGCGTGAATTGGTTGAAGCGGTTGTCCTGGCCCGCACCGTTGACTGGTCAAACTCATTATTCCTCTCATGTCGTTTCAGTGCCTGGAGAGAAGGTGAATTCAACGAGTATCTGTACAACTTCTTCAAGAGTTTGTCTGTTGAACGAATGCGCCGGGCAGAAGAAGAGGCCAATCGCAGATCATTGCCCCAACCCGAGGACCTCGAAGAGATCGAACTTGGTGATTACATCATGCAGAGACATTGCCCTCATCGGCAGGCGGATCTATCGATCTTTGGTGAGATTCACGGCGATCAACTTGTTTGCACCTTGCACGGATGGCGATTCAGCCTGAATGATGGCCACTGTCTCAATTCTGAAGATCGCCACCTTCGCGTTCGTCCCCGTCATTCATAGACTGGATTAGTTAGGCGTTACGCGTATACCCACACCCGCGTACTTCGTGGCAACAAATCGAGATCCCAGATCATGTCCATCGCCGCAGTGCTTACGCGAACGCATCCATGAGACGATGGATATGCGGGAACGCTATACGAACCATGAATTGCGATTCCGCCTGAGAAATATTTTGGTCGGTAGATCTGTCCGAGGTCTCCGATCCACCAGCCTTCAGGTCGTTCTCGATTAATCCTGAACTTTCCCTCCGGCGTGATCGCCGTTCCGGAAATCATGACTCCCGGCGTGTTCCCATCCGGTTCGGTGTATTTTCGATCGTCACCGGTTGATGCGTTGAGGATGAACACGGTTTGGCCGTCATGAACGAGAAACACCAACTGCCTCGACTTGTCCACCTCGGCCTGGCTTCCGCTCGTTGATTGTCCGCGGGGGCGAATTTTCTGCCGATCCAAAAGCCACGCAGTGGCGGTGTTGATACTTCCGGTTGGACGCAGTCTGTAGTACTTCTGGAAGGCCATCACCGCCTGGCGAGTTGTGTTGTCGTAATTACCGTCGACGTTGAGCAACCAGAAACCAAGGTCGATGAGCTTCTGTTGTGCGGCCTTGGTGCTTAAACCGCTTTGTTGACTAACTGCAGAGATTCCAACTTCCACAACTGTGGATGTCGTCGTCGCAATTGGTGGAGACGTATTAGTGGTTGTTACGGGTAGGGTCTGCGAGACCTGCCCGCAACCGGCAAGCAGTGTTGCTCCAAGTGCAATGGCGTATCGGCGACGGAAGAGTTCAAACATGATTAGTGAGTATCGAGGGGTAATTCACACCAAATGGTGAGACTATATTTCACACCATTTGTAATCGGGGCGCTTCTGTGCGGGTGAGTTACCAAACTCGGCCACGCCAATAGTGTACCGACGGGAACAAGGGCATTAGTTACGTTCTGTCGTGGAAACTCGAGTTCGGCTCCTTCGTAATCATCGTTGAGCTTCACGCTCGCTGATACTTGCGCAACATCGTGATGCAGTCGCAGTTCTTCCTGCTCGCCGGTTTTATATTTGATGACGAACGCGTCGTTGATTCCGTGATAGTCGATAAGCGGCCAACGCTCACGTAGTTGTGGCCACACCCGCGCACCAATGTCATGTTGCACCGCCTCGAAAAGTCGCGGGCTGATGACCGCCAAAGAGACCTCGTGACCAGGAACCGGATCACTGTCGTGAAATTCGAAACTTCCGACCGCTTCCGCTGCGCGAATAATCGCCTGGCAGAATCGCGGATTCCAAAATGGAACGGTGAATAAGTCGTCACCCAATTCGGAACTGCCGGTCCGATCGTCGACCGCGTCGACGTATCCGAGCACACGCTGTAGGTCGTCAATCTGCGCAGTCATCGCTTCCATCGTGACACGCCTGAGCATTCCAATTCACGCATCACTCTGGAGAATTGTTCGACAGTAGGCTTATTGCTCATGCTCAATAGCGACACAACTTTGCCAGAAATCGATTTGCGCTCAGTCAGCGATGCCGTGATACGGCGTTGGTGGATTATCCCATTGGTCATGCTCATCAGTGTCGGATTTCTATTTGCCAACGAGTCCGATCTGCAGACAACACCCGGTTTTGTACGGATCAATCGGCGGTATGAGGCTCGGGACGAATCCGCTGTCATGTCGATTGCCGGAATCGATCCTGCTTCGATCGTGCCGTATCCGAGTTTTGACAATCAATTGATGGTTCTCCAATCCCCAGAAACGCACAAAGAGATTGCCGACAAGACCGGTGTCGATGTAAACGTGTCGGTCGCTCGAACAGATCAAACCTTCACCCTCATCGATACAAACGACACGGATGGCAAGAAACGATTCACCTTCCTAAGTGCGGGTTCTCCTTCTTATACATTCGAGTGCGAGGCAACCACCTCCGAAGACTGCAACATCGCCATAGACGCCTACGTTGCAGAAATCTCACGTCTCCGCGCCATGAGCATTGAGCAGGGCTTCGAGCGGGCGGAGAAGATCATCAAGGTATTGGTTGACAATTCCCCAAGCGATGATCAATCGGCGCGCAATCAGCAGTTAGCACTGGAAACCGGAAAGTCGCTGGTAACCGGAGAGGTGGCACTCATTTCCAATGTGACTGAAGAATTCGGGCCATCGATTGACAAGGTGAAGGCCTCAACGTATGGATTCGGACTGGGAATTGGTGCGCTACTTGGATTTCTCATCGTGCTGCAGCTATCTGTTACAGATAAGCGAATTCGAACCGTGCGCAAACTAAACGCAACAGTCGGCGGAGAACACAATCTTGGAGTCCTTCGTGTGGACGGGAAAGATACAAGTGCACAACATGTCGCCGCCGGGCTGGTCCACCAACTTGCCGTTCACTCGGCAACCACTGTTCGTTTACTTTCCGTCGATGGCGAAAATAGTGAGTCGGTCGTATCGACTCTCACACAGGCGCTACAGGGAAATACGGCAACCGTTACCTCAATGAATGGCGCCGATCACCTCACAACGAACGAGCTGCTTCCACCGCCTCATTCGATTGTCGTATTGATCGCGGACTCGAAGACAAGTCGTAGTGATGATCTGAAAAATGTGTGGACGATAGCGGAGAACGCTGGCAACGAAGTCGCCGGCGTCATCCTTGTACAACACTGACCGTAAGATGTCGACGTGGCATTAAGTCGAGCCCGCCTCCGAGGTGCGGCCGAGCGCTTCGTTGAGTCGTCAACCTTTGCCAGATCCTCAGCGGTACTTCAGTTCTTACTTGACATCGTGTCGTGGTCGGTTGCCGCGATTCTGGCCTCGTACGCGAGATTCGTTTACCAGGGGCACATCGATCCGTACGGGGCAACCAAGGACTCCGTCGTTCGAATACTCCCTGTCGTCGTCGTCGTTCAAGCAGTTATTGGTTTTTCCGTGGGGATTTACCGACGACGGTGGCGCTACGGCAGTTTTGATGAGGTCGCCGGACTGATCCTCGCTTCGGCGTTGACGACTCTCGTCTTGCTGATGTTGCGATTCTTTGACTTCTCAGATAATCCATTTCCCCGCAGCGTCATTGCCGTGGCCGGAGTCGCTGGTCTGTTCCTCACCGCCGGCAATCGGTATGTGTGGAGGTTCGTCCGGGAGCGTCTGCGTCGTCCAACGGCGGAGACCGCGGCAAAACTCATCATTTACGGTGCGGGCGAAGGTGGGATCCAGGTTGTCAACACGTTGTTGCGTAACCCAAGTTCCCCATACTTGCCGGTCGCGTTTCTGGACGACAATGAACAAACGCATCGCCTGAGCATCTCCGGTATTCCGGTCTTGGGTGGACGGACATCGCTTGCCGAGGTCAAAGACAAAACCGGCGCAAACATCTTGCTCATTGCCATTCCAAGTGCGGATTCACACCTGATCAATGACATCGCCTCGCTTGCCCGTGGGTTGGAGATGGATGTCAAGGTGCTACCGGCGATGCAGGACTTTAACGAACGGCCTTTCGATACCGCAGACATTCGCGATCTCACAGATGAAGACTTGCTCGGACGCCACCGCGTGCACATCGACCTTGAACAGATTTCTGCATACCTCGTCAACCGACGAGTCATGGTCACCGGTGCTGGTGGAAGTATCGGCAGCGAACTTTGTCGTCAATTGGCGCGGTTCAATCCCTCCGAATTGATCATGCTCGACCGAGACGAAAGCGCTCTTCACGAAGTGCAGCTTTCAATTTACGGACGCGCACTGTTGGACACACCACAAACTGTTCTTGCCGATCTTCGAGACGCGGCGACGATCAATCACATTTTCGATACCCGCCGACCCGAGGTTGTCTTCCACGCCGCCGCATTGAAGCACCTACCTTTGCTCGAGAGATACCCCATCGAGGCGTACCAAACAAATGTGTTGGGAACTCAAACACTTCTAGAGGCATCGCAACGTAACCACGTTGGCGTGTTCATCAACATCTCCACAGACAAGGCGGCAAATCCCACGAGCGTGCTCGGATACTCGAAACGACTTGCCGAACGCCTCACAGCCGACTTTGCATTTTCCGCACCACCCGGAAAATACATTTCGGTCCGCTTCGGCAACGTCCTTGGTTCACGTGGCAGCGTGCTGACATCGTTTCGCGATCAAATCGCCAAAGGCGGCCCGGTTACCGTGACCCATCGTGGCGTCACCCGCTACTTCATGACCATTACCGAGGCAGTTCAACTCGTCATCCAAGCGGGCGCCATCGGTCGCACGGGTGAGGTTCTCGTTCTCGATATGGGAGTCCCCGTGAGCATTTACGATGTGGCGACCCAACTGGTCAAGAACTCAGGCAAAGATGTTCGCATCGAGGTCGTTGGATTGCGAGTTGGCGAAAAGGTTCATGAAGAGCTATTTGGCGACGGAGAATTGGACCAAAGGCCGTCGCATCCATTGATTTCTCAGGTTGCTGTGAAACCAATTAGCCAAGGCGGTCTGAGCCCTGCGCCCCAAGATCCGCGAAACTTTATGCTCTCACTTCTTGAGGAGCAGTAGTCCAACCAACGTTTGATTCGTCGGCTAATTTGTCGCATCCAATGATGGAGGCGACAAGCAATAACCAGAGAAAGTGATTGCCAACGACAAAGCTCTCTTGCGTCGAGGCGAGTAGTACAAAGAATGTCATCGCATACGACCACTGACCGGCCGTTGACAGCAATCCGCCTTCAATTTGTGAATAACCACCGTAAATAAGGACAAGCAGCAACAACAGCCCTCCAATAATTCCGCCACCGAGTAGCGCGTCGATATAGGCGCTGTGCGAAAACTGGACACCCTGAACGGTCCACCACAGGTCGCGATGAAGGAACACGTCAGATTTCCACGCCGACATCCATCCCCAACCAAAAAACGGACGGTCGAGGAATCCCGTCCATCCGTAATGCCAAATCGCGGAACGACCGTTGAAAAAGTCTTCCTCGCCGAGCCAGCGCAAAATGGTCGCTTCAAATTTAAATAACAACCACGTACCAAGGCTCGCCACCAGCACAAATGAGGAATACACGTATCGGCGAATTTGGTTCATGTCCAAAGTTCGGCGGCGATGGAGCAGACGAATGATCGACCAACTAAGCCAGATCAAGACAAACACGGCCACCGCGCAAACGGAAGTGCTCGACCGGGTTTGCCATAGTACGTATCCATCAAACAACGCAACGTCAACAAGGACAAATGACATCACGGGCCACCATTGCCTTTGTCGTTGATCGATCACGACCCACAGCAATCCCAGCGCGGCGACCATTCCCACGGCGGCAACTGGGGCGAGTGAATTTCGATTGAAATAGATACCGACCCAATGCCCCTCGATGCTGACGGCAAATTCCCAATTTCGTTTTACCGCGATGTAGGAGAGGATCAGGCCAGGCTGCATCGCCACGCACACCAACAACATTTGCTGAACGGGCGAAAAGCTTCTGGCCAGATACAGACCGGTGGCGGCGGTAACTACGAGAATCGTCGACTCGACGATGGTGTCTCTTCCAGAAGTCGCCCACAACGTTGACAGCATCATCCACGAAACAAAACACGCCAGAAGGGCAACTGGAACCAAACGCAATCGCGAATTGTGGAGGCGATAACCAAGCAACATCAGTGCCGGAATCTGCACCGCAATGAACGTAAATCGATACGACTCGGGAATCGGAGTCGCTGAAGTTTGCGCACTTGCCAGCCACAATTTGAACACGGGCCCCTGAGTGAGCGTGAAGATCACGACAACGACATATGCGCATTCGATCCAAATGAGCGAACGTTTCAGCGTGCTCGAGACACTTGACATTATGGACAAATCTACTCGCACCGGAATTTTGTTCGCGTAAGCAGTCGTCACGCGCCGAAAGGCAATAGATATGCTGATGTGAATGACTTCATCGCCGGATGATCGAGATGAATTAATCGCAGAACTTGCCGAAGAGGCTCGTGGTCTGCGAATGAAAAATGAGCGCATCAGCCAATACATCGAGGGCAAAATTGCCGAACTGGTAAGCACTAGGCGCGAACTGCTGCAGGTTCGCGGTGGAATTGAAGAGGTCGTGGAACAGCGCAATTTATTGGCGGGTCAGCTTGCTGCTCTTACCGCTGAGCACGAACAACTGCTACAGATGCAGGTTGCGATGACCGATCAGCGTGATCGGTTGCGGACTCGTATGGCCGAAATTGAAGCTTCGCGAAGTTATCGGATTGGTCAGCGTTTGGGTCGACTTGCCGCCAGATTCTCTGCTTCCCCGTAGTGGCATGAATCAGTATCCGGTCATCATCATCACTCGGGATCGACTTGAGTCGTTGCGCCAATTGGTGACCTGGCTGGAAGGAATCGGGCAAGAAAACATCTGGTTTTGTGACAATGCCAGCACATATCCTCCACTCCTCGATTACCTCAACTCTTCACCGCATCACAAACTATTTAACGAGATCAACTTTGGTCATCGTGGACCTTGGCTGAGCGGTCTAGTTCCGGAATTGGGTCACGATACACATTTCGTTGTTACAGACCCAGACGTAGTGCCATGCAGCGAGTGTCCGGCCGACGTGTTGGACGTATTCGCCAAAATGCTTTCGGCTCATCCAGACATCGACAAAATTGGTTTGAGTTTACGGATTGATGATTTACCAGATTCCTACGAGCACGCAGAACGAGTGAGGGCGTGGGAATCGCAGTTCTGGAAGAACGTGTATGCCCCCGGCTATTACAAAGCAGACGTCGACACCACCTTTGCGATGTATCGGCCAGGTGAGAATCACCAAAATTCAAATTCATTGCGCTCCGCTCCGCCATACGTGGCCAGACATCTGCCGTGGTATCAGGATTCGGCAAACCCAAGCGAAGAGCTCACCTACTACCTTGATCATGCTGACTCACTTGTGATCAATTGGGATAGAAAAGTTCTACCGGCTTGGTTGCGTGCACAGTTAGCGGAAATGACAGCCCAACATTCATCGACCCAACGCAACTAGGGTCATACGCGCAATGGGTACCGCCGCAATCGTCGTTGATTCCGTTTCAAAGAACTTCCGCCTCTATCACGAGCGCAATCGTTACATAAAGGCAGCGTTACTTCGAGGTCGACGTGCCCGCTACGAGGAATTTTGGGCCCTTGAAGACGTTTCATTCGATGTCGAGCATGGCGCAACGCTCGGAATTATTGGATCGAACGGCTCGGGAAAGAGCACAATGCTCAAGTGCCTGACCGGCATTTACCATCCCGACAAGGGAACTATCGGCATTGACGGAACGGTTGCCGCCCTGCTCGAACTTGGGGCCGGATTTCACGCCGAGCTCTCCGGTCGAGAGAATGTATTTCTCAACGGCGCGATTCTTGGAATGTCGAAGAAAGACATCGAGCGTCAATTCGACAGCATCGTCGAATTCGCAGGGGTGGGGCGATTCATTGACATCCCTGTAAAGGATTATTCGTCAGGTATGACCATCCGACTCGGCTTTTCCATTGCCGCTCACGTAGAGCCAGAGATATTGCTCATCGACGAAATCCTTAGCGTCGGCGACCAGGCATTTCAGCGCAAGAGCAGCGAAAAGATTGAACAGTTTCGCCGCGAAGGTCGCACGATTGTCGTAGTCAGCCACAGTTTGCCGGCTGTGCAACAACTGTGCAAAGAAGTTTTGTGGCTGGAAAAGGGCCACCTAAAGCAGCGAGGTCCGGCGGCCCAAGTGATTGCTGCCTACACAGGCGGCAGCTACACGGAACATGCGCAAAAGGATGCCAACCTGCGTGAGCGTTGGGGTACCGGTGAAGCACACTTCACTCTGATCGAACTGCGCAATAGTTCCGGTCAAAGCGTGAACCGCATCGACACAAATGGGGCGGTCGTCGTCCACGGCGAACTCACTCCTCAATCGAGGCTCGTCGCTCCAATCCTCAAGGCCACGATTTCGAAATTGGATGGTGAGGTGTTGTGGTCGAGTACATCTCAACGACTCGAGACCCTTCTACGTGCGGTGCAAGAACCGATTTCGGTGTCGATCAGTATCCCTGTACTTCCGCTGCTTGAGGGAACCTATTTTCTATCGATGGCCATCACTGACGCGACGGGCACAACAGAGTACGACCATTGCCAAAATTGGGTAAGGTTTGAAGTTCACCAGACTGATTTGTTCGAAGAAGGCGTGGTCACCATTCCGTCAACATGGCAGGTTCACCGGTAGTGACAGCCGATTGAATCTACAATTCCTCGGCGATTCGGCGTGACAATTTCCCGAACAGGAACCATCCGAAAGAGAACGACACAGTTGACGCAACGACGAGGTAGGCGATGTGTCCCCACTCGGGAGTGCGTCCCGAATAGAGCATGTGGCGAAACGATTGAATAAACACCGCCATCGGATTCCATTGGAGAATGAATTCAATGAATGGGGTCAGTTTTCCGTCTAACCGATCCGGTGTGTAAATGATTGGGGTGGCAAAGAACATCACCTGAATAACAATCGTCCATAAATACTTCAGGTCACGAAAAAATACAGCACTTGCCGCCAGCGCGAGTGCAAAGCCGGCCGCATACACAGCCAAGAGCAGCATCAACAAGAACGCAACCGGAATCCACGGAAGTATCGGACTTCCGGCGATGAGCAAGGCGATGCACAGAATTGACATTTCAATACAGAATTGAACGAAAGAAAAAATGACCTGAGCAAAGACCAATGTCTCCCAGGCGAACGCAACTTTGCGCACAAGGCCCGCATTACCCAGTAACGAGCCCATACCAAGGTTTGTGACGAGAGAAAAGAATCCCCACGGCAATATTCCTGTCAACAAATAGAGCGCATAGACCTGAATCCCAGACGGATGGCCAATCGGGGCGGTGGCACCAAAGACGACACCGAACACAAACCAGTAAATGAGCATGTTCGACAGCGGGTTGAGCATCGACCACGCCCACCCCAGAAACGACTTCCGGTATCTGGCTCGCAGTTCCCGCAGCGTCAGATTCCACAGCAAATTCTTGGAACGACGAATTTCGGTGAATTGATGCACGTTAGGTCTGAATTCTAGCGATCACCTCTGTCACGCCGAGGCGCCGCTGTAATGCTTTAACCCAGAGCGCCAGATCAATCGACTGCCGATTCCAAATATTGCTGCGGCAGCAATCGCGACGAGCACCGTTGCTCCAGTAAGTCGACCCGTCGCAGCCTCCGCTGGCACCGTGATGGCAAAACCGATTGGAACAAGGAAGGTAAGACCGAATCGCATCCAGCCTGGGTAAATCCGCACCGGGTACTGACCTGATCGAAACAGACCTTGGAATAGTTCCTGCATTTCGTTGACGCGAATAAACCAAAACGCGGTCGAGGCCAAAATCAGCCAGAAGCAATAGATCGTCCAACATCCGAGAACGAGCAACAAGACGAGCGATGCTGCACCGGTGATTCCATTGCTGTTGTCTTCGAGTTGCACCATCCCGATGATCAACACGATCAAACCGGTGAGGATGTCAACACTTTGCCAAATTGAAATGAGACGAACACTGATCAACGTCTGGGCATCGGCGGGTTTGGTAAGTGCATAGTCAAGTGTCCCGCGCTGAATATCTTCGACCAATTTTTGCATGTTCGGCACAACGAACGTATTGGTGATTCCACCAACCATGGTGAACACACCCATGACGACCAAAAGTTCCGGTCGGGTCCAACCATTGAGATTGGCAGTCCTGCCGAACACGACCGCAAGCCCGACAAGGCCGGCCGCAAGAGTGAGGAAGGATTCCAATAGTTGAAGGAAGAAATTCGATCTGTACTGCAATTCGTTCATCGCCCCAATGCGAAAAAACGACCATGCAAGGCGTGGTGCACGCGCCGAGCGGAACGACGAAGTCTCGTCAGCGACACTTTTATCGGTCATCATCCGCCGACCGCCGAAAATTTCCGAATTCCACGCTTCCACACGACCTTCACCAACAGCGTGCCGAACAACACCCAACCGATCTGGGCAAGCACACCGACGAATAGTTCCGTCCGAGTAATTGGGCCGACCAATGCGGTGATCGGAAATCCAAATGTCCATCGAAACGGCAAGAACCAACTCAGCCCCTGTACCCAGCCCGGCATCAGGGTCATCGGCACGAGTCGACCAGAGAGCAGAAGTTCGGCCGTGAAGTAGATCGTAAATAGTGCCGACACTCGCGTCGTCCAAAACGTAATCATGCCCAACACCCACAGCAACATCGAACGAATGAGATAGGCGCCCCAAATGGCGATGAAGAACACGATGCATTGCTCCACCGTCGGGTCAAGCGTCGGACGAAATGCCAACGACAGCGCCGCCGCGATTGGAATCCAAAAGACGATCACGATCACTTTCCAGCCAATAAACGAACCGAGGTCGTAATGGATTGGATGCACCGGCCTGAGCAACTGGCCGGAGAGTTCGCCTTCCCGAATTCGTATCTCCCAACCGAACGGGGTGAACACGATATTCATGTTGCGCACCAGTGTCCACACGATGTAGTAGGCGGCAAATGTTCCTGCCGTGTACCCGGCGACGGAACCACCGCTTGACTCGGCAATCGTGCGCCACACAACGAGATAGATCGTCGGTTCGACAACCATTCCAATCATGTAGAAATAGTTGGACGCCCTGTACTGAAACTGAACTTGCATCGAGGTCTTGGCCAACATCCAGTACAGCGACACCATCGAGCGCCAACGCGAATCTTGCGTTGATTCCGGCAACACGATGCGCGCAGACGCATCAGTCACGAGACACCCCTTCCACGGTGAATCCGTCGGCAAACACACGCTCGATTACATCGTCGATCGGGGGATCTTCAATGGTTAGGTCAAGGACGGAATGTAAACCAAGGATCTGAGCGGTGATGCCCGCCACGTCATCACGCGAGACGCTCAGCGAGACGGCTCCATCGACAACTGACAGGACCGTTCCGAAACGAGCAAGGTCGGGAATGCCGCCTTCGCCAACTAGAGAATCATTCAGTTGCTCAAATCGAACAACAATCGTCTTGGTTGCGGCGAAATTTTTTGACAGCGCGGCCAGGTCTCCATCGAATAACACATTTCCATGGTGAATGATGATGACCCGCTTGCACAGTGCCTGAACGTCTGCCATGTAGTGGCTTGTCAGTACCACGGTCGCCCCGAAGCGCTGGTTGTACTCGCCAATGAAGGAACGAATTCGCTTCTGCATCGTGATGTCGAGACCAATCGTCGGTTCGTCGAGAAACAGGATCGTTGGTCTGTGCAGGAGCGATCCGGCGATTTCCACCTTCATCCGCTCTCCAAGTGAAAGGTTGCGCACCGGCTTCGTTACTAACTCAGTGATGTCCAGAAGCTCGATGAGTTCGTCTCGCATTTCGATGAACGCCTGTCGCGGGATTCGATAAATGGCACGATTCAGTTCGAACGAATCCATCGCCGGAAGATCCCACTGCAATTGATTGCGATTACCCATCACGAGCGCCAATCGGGACAGCATCGCCGGGTCTCTACGGCCCGGCTCGTAACCCAACACCGTGGCCTTTCCTCCGCTCGGCTGGAGCAAGCCAGAAAGCATCTTCAGCGTGGTTGTTTTGCCTGCACCATTTGGACCGAGAAATCCAACTACTTCGCCTGGTTCGATCGTGAAAGAGACGCCGTTCACCGCGCGCACCTGGCGAACTTCGCGGTGAATCAAACTGCGCAGGGATGCCCTGAGACCCGCCTCGCGCACCGGGACGGCAAAAACTTTCTCTAAGCCCTCAACCTGAATTCGTGCAACAGGATTTGTCATCCTCAGTTTTATATCACGCCATCGACACTAAATTAGAACAACTTTTAAGGAAATACGTGTGCAGAAGTTTCTGCACTGCGAATCACAACTATCATTGTGTAGTTCATGAAAAAGAGACTGATCGTGTGGGCTCTCGTAGTGGCGCTCATTTTGTTGGTGCCCTTAGTGGCGATGCAGTTTTCCAGTGAGTGGAATTGGGACCTGTTCGATTTCGTTTTCATGGGTACCCTCCTGTTCGGCGCCGGTCTCACGTATGAACTCATATCGATAAGGACGAGCAACTCTGCGTACCGATTCGCAGTAGGCAGTGCGGTGGCGACCGCAGTTCTCCTGATCTGGGCCAATGCTGCCGTTGGCATCACCGGAGATGAAGACCTCACCAAGTTGATGTATTTCGGAGTGGTTTTCACCGGATTCATCGGTGCGGTCCTCGTGCGATTCAAGCCACAGCGGATGGAGCGCGCGTTGTTCGCAGCGGCGGTCGCTCAGGCGTTGGTGGCAGTGATCACTCTGATTTTCTGCTCGTCGGCTGAGCAGGGGCCACTGCGGAAGCTGGCCATGAATGGGCTCTTCGTCGTGTTACTTGTTGGATCGGCCTTGCAGTTTCGGCGCGTAAGTGCCGCGGATTCGAAGTAACTAAAAAACTTGTGTGGGCGAGGGGGGACTTGAACCCCCACGTCCTTGCGAACACTGGCACCTGAAGCCAGCGCGTCTGCCATTTCGCCACTCGCCCGAATGGATGCTTCACGCTAGCAATCAGGTCCTCGCGACCCAACCGAACCAGTTCACGTGCTCAGGTATCGTCATAGTGATGTCTGCAACGGATTGGGAGTCGAGAGAACTTCAAGAGGCGTCGCGCGAACGCTTGCTCACCGAAATAGGGATGTTGCACCAAACTTTTGAAGTAAGCAAGGTCGCGGAATTAGAACGGCAAGTCTTGGAACTAAAGCGCGAACTCCTCGCGGCTCGCGACTTTGCCAAAAGCGCGGCCGCGGTAGCCGGCGAACAGCAGGCCCAACTTGAGGCGGTAAAGGGACGGATTGCGTTTTTGTCCAAACACATCAACCAAATACACAAGTCAACGACGTGGAAATTGGGCCACATTGCGATGCTGCCGGCGCGAATTGCCAATCGAATATTGCGCAGGCCCAGCTAAGTGAATTTGTAGATGCCAAAGTTCAGCATTGTCACACCCGTTTACAATCCCCCGGCGGCGGCATTAAAGGCGTGTATTGCGTCGATGAGGAACCAATCATTTTCTGATTGGGAATGGTGCATGGTCGACGACAAATCGACCTTGCCACATGTTCGACGAATACTTGACAGAGCCCAAGCACGCGATCCACGAATTCGTGTTACGTACCGCGAACAAAACGGGGGAATAGTTGCCGCCTCACAAGACGCCGTCGATATCGCAACAGGCGAATTTATCGGCTTGCTCGATCATGACGATGCACTGCCACCCAATGCCCTTGAGCAGGTTGCCAAGCGACTGGCCACCGACCCAACGATCGACTACGTGTACACGGACGAAGACAAAATTGATGAAGAAGGACTTCACTACGACGTGTTCCGCAAGCCGGGGTGGGACAAGGAACGCCTACGTGGCCAAAACTACTGCTGTCACTTTTCGGTATTCCGGTCTACCCTGCTCGACAAAGTAGGCGGTTTCCGACCTGGATTCGACGGATCTCAGGATTACGACCTCATTTTGCGCGCTACCGAAGCGGCTCGCAACGTCGCTCACATTCCCCAAGTTCTCTACCACTGGAGATGTGTGCCCGGCTCGGCGGCGGCCGAAGTTGATGCCAAGCCCTACGCATACGATTCCGGTCGGCGAGCTTTGGAGGATCACCTTCGGCGAAGTGGCATCGACGCATCGGTAGAAATGAAACTTCCCGGTCACTATCAGTATCGTCGTCGCAGCCTGACTACACGACCGCTGGTCAGCATCATCATTCCCACCCGAGGCGATAGCAAACGAGTGTGGGGAATAACGACTTGCCTCATTGTCAATGCACTCGAAAGCATCCTTGAACTTTCGACATACGAAAACATAGAAATCATCGTCGTCAATGACGTGAATCCAGATGGTTCCTCGATCCACCCATTCGAAGTTCCACAGGACCCGCGTATCTCGGTAATTAGTTACAGCAAGCCATTTAACTATTCAGATAAATGCAACGTTGGCTTTCTCGCTTCGCATGGCGAAGTCGTCATCATGCTCAACGACGACATACAGGTCATCTCAACCGATTGGATTGAGCAACTGCTCGGTCACCTCGAAGATCCAGAAGTTGCCATGGTTGGGCCGATGTTGCTTCTCGCCGATGGCCGAATTCAAAGCGCAGGACACACGAGCCATCCGACGCCATCGCATATTGGAAGCGGTCAGTCCGGAGATGCGTACGGAATGTGGGGCATGTACATGATTTCGCGAAGTCTGTCCGGGCTCACCGGAGCGTGCGTGGCGATTCGTCGTTCGGTGTACGAGGAACTCGGTGGATTTTCCCTCGATTTTCCAATCAATTTCAATGATGTTGATTTCTGTTTCAAGGTTCTTGATGCCGGTTACCGAATTGTTTGGACACCAATGGCACGGTTGTATCACTTTGAGTCCATGACTCGAGCGATTGGGGTGAGCGAAGAGGAAATAAACGTTTTAGAGCAACGATGGAAACGCCATTTCGGCAGCGATGTGTACTCGCCGTCAAACCCGTAAGATATTCGTGTGCTGCATCGAGCTCGTAGGGGCGGAATCCGTCCCATTTCCATCGGTCGTGCGCTGCTCCAGCAACTAGATGCGCAATTCGATGCACTCAATGGCGACGGTGCCGTCGCTCCCATCTATGTGGTCACTCTTAATCCAGACGATGCAACCGCTTTAGAACGACACAAGACCGCGCTTGTCGAGGAACTTCGCCAAGCAGTGAGCCACCACGCGTCAATTGAGGGATACAGGCTCTCCACCGATGTCGATATCACGCTCGACACCGCGGCATCGGTCAAGCGAGGCACATGCATAGTTTCTTCGAGTTCACTTCCCGAATCAGACTCCACGCAACCTCATCCTCGACCTACGCCGGTTGCCGAACCACCAACGCAAGCAATCGCTACCAAAACGGCAACAATTGTGCTTGGCAACGGCGAACGAGTTCCGCTTCTAGGCGACCGAGCCATCGTTGGTCGTCAAAGTGACTGTCAGGTGGTGATTGACGATAACAATGTCAGCCGCCAGCACGCCGAAATTCGTCGTACGCCAGACGGTTGGGTCATTACTGACCGAGGAAGTACAAACGGTTCCAAAGTGAATGGCGAACAACTTGTCGACGCGCGTTTGCTCGTCAACGGTGACACAATCGCCTTTGGTTCCGCCCTCGTGCAGTTCGAGAATTCGTGATCACTGTCACCTTCGGAGCAGTATCTGACACAGGCAAGCTCCGTAACGCGAACGAAGACTCCTACCTTGTTGGTGAACACATCCTGGCGGTCGCCGATGGAATGGGCGGACATAACGCCGGAGAAGTAGCAAGTGCGATGGCGGTGCAACTTCTGGGTGGCTCGGCAAATGAGCGAATAGATTCGCCCGATTCATTCATCGAGTTGATATCCACCATCAACGAAGCGATCTTCAAGGCCGCCACAGGCACATCCGAGCAACGTGGCATGGGAACAACTCTTACCGCGATTGCCGTGGCCGGATCGGCAACATCGGACAACCATGTTGTTGTAGTCAATGTTGGGGATTCGCGAACGTACATTTTGCGTCAAGGTGAGCTACGCCAAGTGACGATTGATCACTCCTACGTTCAGGAATTGGTGAGCGAAGGAGTTATCTCTGCCGATGATGCGCGAACGCATCCGCGCCGAAATATCGTCACTCGCGCGTTGGGAATCGATTCGCGTGTCATCGCCGATTCGTGGACGCTTCCGATCGTTGATCACGATCGCTACATGTTGTGTAGTGACGGTCTCGTCGATGAAATTTCAAACGAGGAAATTCTCGCCATATTGATGCAGAATGCGGATCCACAACGTGCCGCAGAATCCCTTTTGGCTGCGGCAAACGACCGCGGCGGACGAGACAATGTCACCGTCATCGTTGTCGATGTGCGTCTCACCGACGGCTCGCTACCTAGCCCAGTGCCCACAACGGTTGAGGGTCACGAATCGGCAACTTCGTCCGCCTCGCCGGCTCCGTCGCGCAAGGTCTCCAAATTGATGATCCCGCTCATCGCGATTGCTCTCATCTCATTGGTAGTTGTTGCAGGCGCCAAAATTACGCAACGCGGATACTTTGTCGGATTCAGTCATCAAGCGCCAGATGCCCATGTTGTGATTTATAAGGGCGCGCCACAACACTTTCTCTGGTACGGACCAACGACAGCATCTACCACCAGCATTACCCGAGCGCAGTTACCAGCGACTCTTGCTCGCGAGGTTGATTCTCGGCCACGATTCGATTCTCTCGATGAAGCAACCTCATATGTCGCTGCCCTCGATACAGCGCAGGTGAACAATGGCGGATAATCCTTCCCTCATCAACGACCGCTATGACCTAGGGAAAAGTATTGGTCGTGGCGGAATGGCTGAAGTGTTTCTCGCCCATGATGTACTGCTCAATCGACCGATCGCGCTCAAGGTTCTGTTCGCAGAGTACGCAACCGACCCCGCTTTCGTCGAGCGATTCCGTCGCGAAGCGCAGTCGGCGGCGAACCTCACGCACCCAAACATCGTTGGCGTATACGACTGGGGCAAGGTCGGAAACACGTATTTCATCGCCATGGAATACATCCAAGGTCGGACCTTGGCCTCAATTCTTGCCGAACGAAAGACACTCACCGCGGCGCAGACTTGTGACGTCGCCATCAAAATTGCCGCGGCACTCGGTGTTGCACATGAAAATGGCGTCGTCCATCGAGATATCAAACCCGGCAATATTTTGATTAGCAGCAACGGCCAAGTGAAAGTCGCCGATTTTGGTATTGCTCGTGCATTTGGTTCCGATGTTGCCGATGCATTGACGCAAACTGGTTCTGTGATGGGAACGGCAACCTATTTCTCCCCAGAACAGGCACAGGGTGGTCAGCCGGATCCGCGCAGCGACATCTACTCGTTGGGAATCGTGATGTACGAGATGATCGCCGGTCGAACCCCATTTTCCGGCGACAATGCGGTTGGCATTGCCTATCAACAGGTACACAATGCGCCGCCGCCATTGCACGAATTCGCTCCCGACGTGCCCAATGCCTTCGAGGCAATCGTGGCTAAGTGCCTGGCCAAATCGCCACAACGTCGTTACACGAATGCGATCGAGCTGCGCGATGACTTACGGCGATTTACCAACGGCGAAGAGGTGCGTGCTCTAGCCGAGATTCGGGGCACCTCGGTTATCGCAGGTGTAAGGGACACTGCCTTGCACCCGATAGTTCCGCCAAACGAGGTTCAAAATGTCGCCGACTACCCCCCTTACGACGACGCGGTTCCAAGGCGCACAGCGCTCTATGTATTTGGGGCTCTGTTCATTGCCTTTGTTTTGCTCGCCGGTGGCATTTTCCTGTATCGAACTTTGGCTTCCGGAGGATCGTCCGCTTCAATCACGGTCCCTGATATGTCCAATCGAACACTCGCCGATGCAAGTGCACTACTTCTTGAGCTTGGTCTCACTCCTATCCCCAATGCAGTTCCTCGCGATGACCTTGGGGATGACATTGTCTATGCCCAAGATCCTCCGCCTAGCGTTTTGGCACGCAGCGGTGACACCGTCACGCTTACCTATAATCCGGCGAGTGCCAAAGTCATGGTGCCGGCCATCCAGGGACTCTTAGTAAAGGATGCGACCGCACTGCTGGCACCACTTGGACTTCAACTAATCGTTGCCGAGGTGCGCAACGATCCACTGGTTCCACTCAATCAAATAATCACTCAATTCCCGCTTGCCACGACCGAAGTGCGATCCGGTTCGGCCGTGAGTGTCGTGGTTTCGGGCGGAAACGGTGGTCAGGTCATTCCAAATGTTCAGGGCCAAGTCGCGTTGGCTGCCCAGCAACTACTGCAGAGTTCGCCTTACAACTTCATCGTCACGGTTACGGAAGAGAACTCTCCGACGATTGAAAAAGGTCGTGTCACACGCACCGAGCCGGTCATTGGCTCTTCGCTAGCCCCTGGTTCGCCCGTCACGTTGTTCGTCTCCAAAGGCGTATCGACCGTGGCCGTGCCATCCGTCGAGTCATTGACCGAGAGTGATGCTCGCGGACAACTCAACGCGGTCGGTCTCGTTGCCGACGTCAGGTATCAAGACGTGCCAAGTGGCGACCCCAACGATGGTCGAGTGATTCTTCAGGGAACTCAGGCAGGAACACAAGTAGAAGTTGGATCCAAAGTGAGAATTACCGTCGGTCGTGGCGTCGCGCCGGCGACGACAACTACAACCACTATCCCATAGTCGCCCGCCGTACAAATGTCTCGATCATGTCGTGACCGGCGGTCGTCAAAATACTTTCGGGATGGAACTGAACTCCTTCGACATCAAGGGTTCGATGTCGAATTCCCATGACGATTCCATCACTGGTTTGTGCCGTCACCACCAAATCGCTGGGCAACGAACTTGGCTCGACGACGAGCGAGTGATACCGCGTAGCGACCAATGGCGAATTGAGCCCTTGAAATATTCCATCACCGCTGTGAAATATTTCAGACGTCTTGCCATGAACTAGTTGCGGCGCGCGAACTATTCGAGCACCGTATGCATGTCCGATTGCCTGATGACCCAAACACACTCCCAGCACTGGTACGCGTCCGGCAAAGGCGATGACCGACTCACATAGGATGCCGGCATTCTCTGGAAGTCCTGGTCCCGGCGAAAGTAGAACCGCGTCCGGTTTCAGCGCAACCGCATCGGCAACGCTCAGAGCGTCGTTGCGCACGACGACGGTTTCGACACCAAGTTCACCAACATGTTGCACAAGGTTGTAGACAAAGCTGTCATAATTGTCGATCACCAAGATGCGAGTCATTCCTCAAGCCTGCCTGATCGCCAAGGTGGGAAGACACACATTTTCGATCTACACTGAAAATCCCATGGCGCCCCCCAAACGTCGCACCGGTGGACGCACCACTCCAAAGGGCACCCAACCCGGTCGTGTCCATGAGACACATCGGCTCGATTCTGCCGATCCGACTTCGATGCATGGCCAGACATTGGCCGAGCAGTCATCGCGCTACACGCCACCGATCCTTCGTCAGCAAAAGGTAAGCCCAAGGTGGGTGCCGGTGCTGATGTTCTGTTTATTGGGTGTCGGCGCCCTTGTCATTTTGTGTTACTACCTTGGGTTCGTACCTGGCGGACGCAATAATTGGTACCTATTTATTGGTCTCATCAGTGTTCTTGGCGGATTGTTTACCGCAACCAAATACCACTAGTACATTCGACTAGTTCATTCGATCGGCGCGACCAGCTCCATATCTTCGAGACAATGCCGCGGCGCCGGGGGATCCTCATCGGGTGCCATGACCATTCGCAGTTCAACTCCGCATACCGAACATCGGTAGCGCACGTTGATTCGCCTCATCTCTCCGGCAGGTGGAGGCGCTGGCAACGAAGATGTCATCCCGCGCAACATGCCGATTCCCACACGCCACACGAACGCCATGATCGCAATTCCAACGAGGACCCAAACGATGGTCCCAAACATCAGCGTGACGTCAGTGCGTTAACCGAGACGCTCAATGATGGTCGCATTGGCCATGCCCCCACCCTCACACATCGTCTGTAATCCGTAGCGACCACCGGTTCGTTCCAACTCGCCGAGCAAAGTTGACATCAGTCTTGCGCCTGAAGCGCCAAGTGGATGGCCGAGCGCAATCGCGCCGCCATTGACATTCACTTTGCTCATGTCCGGATGCAATTCCTTTTCCCATGCCAGCACGACGGCGGCGAACGCTTCATTGATTTCCACCAGGTCAATGTCGTCCATGGTCAACCCGGCGCGCTGAAGAACTTTTTGCGTTGCCGGAATCGGTGCGGTGAGCATGTATCGAGGATCTTCTGCAGCGAGTGCAAAGTTGACGAAGCGCGCACGTGGTGTGAATCCAAGTTTCTTGGCCCGCTCTTCGCTCATGATCAGCATCGCCGCCGCTCCATCGGTAATTTGTGACGAATTTCCTGCCGTCACTCGACCGCCTTGTTCGACTGGACGGAAAGCTGGCTGCAGCGAAGCGAGTTTCTCTTTCGAAGTTTCGCGAATCCCCTCGTCCGTCGACATCATTGTTCCGTCTGCGTCGAGCACGGGAATGATTTGGCTCTGAAAACGACCCTCGGCGGTGGCCCGGGCGGCGAATGCCTGCGAACGTGCACCAAATTCGTCGAGCGCCTCGCGAGAAATATTCCACTTTTCGGCAATCATCTCCGCCGAAATTCCCTGCCCCACAAGACCACCGACGTCGGCGTATCTGGCTTGCACGCGGGGACCAAACGGGTACCCGTATTTACCTTCGGCCACGGATGAACCCATCGGCACGCGGGACATGACTTCGACTCCGGCGGCAACAACCACGTCGTATGCACCGGCGATAACACCTTGAGCGGCAAAGTGTGCAGCTTGCTGACTCGAGCCACATTGACGATCAACACTTGTGCCGGGAACCGAGTCCGGCCAACCCGCGGCCAACACCGCGTTACGAGCCACATTCAGACTTTGCTCGCCAACCTGCATGACGCAGCCCATCACCACATCATCGACGGTTCCTGGGTCCACACCCGTTCGATCGGCGAGATTTGTCAGCATCTCTGCTGCAAGATCCACCGGATGCCAATTTTTCATCCGACCATTTCGTTTACCTAGTGGGCTTCGAATCGCATCAACAATCACTGCTGTTGTCATTGTCAACTCCTATGCAATCGCTCGATCTGGTTGTCCTTAAGTTTGCCTTGAATCGCGACTAAAACCTTCACCGAACAGTCATTGGGCATCAAGCACCTTGGTAAAAATGCGATGCAGGGCAACGACATCGGTATCGGTGAGTTGGTTGGTGAATGCACGTTTGACGATGCGGTGATACACCGCGCTTGCCCCTCGCCAAGTTTCACGACCACTTTTGGTAATCGATACCATCACCGCTCGATTGTCGTCATCGCTGAGTTTTTCCCGAATGACAAGTCCACTTTCTTCGAGACCGTCGATCTGCCTAGAGAGGCTGGACGGATGGACCATCACTCGCTCGGCCAGATCCATCGCTCGCAACTGTCCGCCTTGGCTCTGCAGTGCATCGAGAACCTCGAACCATGGCAGCGGCAGTTGACGATACTCATGCAACTCCCTTGTAAGCATGCGAGCGATCGCGGCGTGACCAAGCAAAAATGCTCGCCACACCTCAAGGCGGTCAGCATCAAGAGCCGTCATATCTTCAGACTATTGACCAGTGCAATTGCCTCTGACAGAGTGGCTTGCTCGGCAAGTAATGAACGACAGGCCATGACAGCCGTTGGCATAGAAATGCCAAGGACGCCTCGGAGTCGATCTCCCCGATGATAAAGAGCCACCAACTTTCCGCTTTCGCCGTCACCCGCCACAATTTTCATTTCGTCTTGCGACGTAGCCCGACC
>Ga0265292_1001358_pt1 | contig 21870 bp, 22 predicted proteins | sample Munlanlewell296A_FD_189080 | JGI IMG/M metagenome (GOLD analysis project Ga0265292, IMG submission 189080) | Leachate microbial communities from a municipal landfill in Southern Ontario, Canada - Leachate well 296A | ecosystem: Engineered > Solid waste > Landfill > Unclassified | place: Canada... | reverse complement strand
AATGACGTTTTTGAGATCTGAAATATTATTATAATTAATATGTTGAAAGTCCCAAAGTAGTGGTGAGAACTGTTTTTTATACTTTTCACCAGAAGTAGCCGAAAGCGCACCTAGAGTTTTTCCGTGATAAGCCTGATGGCAAGCAATAAATTTCTTTTTGCCGGTGGCCAAAACTGCAAATTTTAAAGCGGCTTCGATAGCTTCGGTCCCTGAATTGGAAAAATAAACCTGATCCAAATTACCGCCGCACTTTTGAACTAAATTTTTAGCGGCCTGAGCCCTGGCGTCATTATTGAAACTACAATGAAGAGTAGGCAACTTTTCCAACTGATCTGTAAGAGCTTGATGAATGGTCGGGTGGCAGTAACCAAAAATGTTGACCCCATAATTACTCATCATGTCTAGATATTTTTCGCCAGATTGATTGTAAAGATAGACTCCTGATCCTTGAATAAAGGTCAAACCCCGATTGGGATAGACGCCAACTAAATATTTTTGTTGTAAATATTGAAAACCTTTCATTTGATAATAGTGCCGTTACCAGCAAGAGCATTGGTAATAGGGAATTTAACCCGGGCATCACCCCAATAGATCTCTTCGACTCCTAATTCAAAGGCCTTTTGAGCTCCGAGAATCTTTTTTTTCATTCGGCCTTGGGCATACTTTAGATAATCGTTTAGTTTGTTATTGTCGACCTGTTTGACTAATGAATCTTTATCATTAATGTCTTTTAACAATCCCGGAGCTTCAAAAAGAACAACAATTTTTTTGACATGCAAATGAGCAGCCATAACGGCGGTAGCCCAATCATTGTCAGTGTTAACAATCTCCTGGTCAAAACTAATAGCAGGCGGACAAATAACCGGCAAATAGTTATTTTCTAAAAGTAGGTTGATTAAATCGACATTAATTTTTTCGACTCTGCCGGTTAAATTGCCCCGAAGCAGTTTGACTTTCCCGTTAACTTTAATATAAATATCCTTTTTGGCCTTAGCTTGCCAAAGAGCCCCGTCAACTCCAGATAGTCCGATAGCTTTTAGGCCATATCGTTGAAGTTTAGCAGTGATAGTTTTGTTTACTAAGCCGGCATAAACCATAAGAAAAATATCTATAGCGGATTGATCGGTATAGACACTGCTAATACCTGAAGGCGAGGTGACAACCCGGGAAGGACAACCTAATTGGCAGGCAATTTGGTCGCGTTTTTGACTGGCACCATGGATTAAAATTATTTTTTCTTTGACTGACAAATTAGCTAAATCTTGGGCAATATAATCCCAATTGATGTTTTGACCGCCGCCAATTTTGATAATAAGCATAAGTTTAGATTGGATGAAGCCCGGGAAATTCTAATGACTGGTTTTCTTTAAAGCCAAACATTAAATTCAGACACTGAACGGCGTTGCCGGCAGTACCTTTAACTAAATTATCGATGGCACCAATAATAACTAAGCGACGGCGAAGGGGATCGATCTCAAAGCCGATGTCACAAAAATTAGTACCCTGAAGGATTTTGGGCTCGGGAAAACGATAGAGGCCTCGCTGTTCTTTTATGATTCTAATAAAAGGTTCACTCTGATAAGCAAGTCTTAGCGCTTTCCAGACATCTTTTTCAGAAACATTGTCGTTTAAAAAGGTATGGATGGTAACCAAAATACCCCGAACCATATCGATAGCAGTGGCGGAAATATTAACAGACACGTTTTGACCAAATTCATTTAATGTTTGTTCGATTTCGGCGGTATGGCGGTGGCCGACTGGTTTGTATGATCTAACAACCCCGGCTCTTTCCGGGTGATGAGACGAAGCAGTAGCCTTGTTGCCTGATTGGGAACTACCCATTTTAGCGTCAATAATGATTGAGTCTGTCTTAATAAGATTATTTTTAATAAAAGGATAAAGGCTTAAAATAGAGACTATGGCTTCGCAGCCAGGACCAGCGATAAGATTACTTTTTCTAATTTGGTCAGTATAAATTTCAGGAATACCGTATACAAATTGGGGTAAAAGTTGGGGAGCAGAATGGGGAGTGTGGTAATAATCTTGCCAAATTTTGGGATTGTGTAGCCGAAAATCGGCACCAAGATCGATTATTTTGGGAGCTATTTTTTGAAATTTGTTCATTTTGGCCATAGAAACACCGTTGGGCAAGGCGACAAATAGCAAGTCGCAGACGGATAGTTCATCAAGCCGACAAAAATTTAGATCAGTAATTTTCCTTAAGTTTGGATGGGTGAAACTGATTGGCTGTCCTGCAAAGTGTTGACTGGTAATTTGTTTGATACTTACCTTAGGGTGGCCAAGAAGAATGCGGATAAGTTCTCCACCGGCGTAACCGGAGCCGCCAATTATGGATACTTTAATCATTTATTTGTTTTAAACAATAATCGACAATGGCTTGGGAGATACTAACGCCTGTTGGGGCTTCGGAATTTTTAAACTCCATGGTGTGATTAATTTCGTTTATGGTCAGACCGTTTTGGGTTTCAAAAACATCGAGGGCAAGAATCCCACCGCCAACAGCGTTAGAAGCGGCCTGACAAATGACGCTTAAGTCTGGGGTGACGGGGCAATTGCTGGCTTGGCCGCCAAGGGCGGTATTAGTTATCCAGTGGTTTGAGGTTCGATAAATAGCACAAACGGTAGTGCCACCAATAACAAACGCACGAATATCGCGACCGGGTTTTGGGATATATTGTTGAAGATAAAAGACTTTTTGTTGGGGCGAACCTAAAACAGTCTTGTGCTCAATTATGGCTTCAAGGCTATCAACGTCGTTGACTTTAGCTAAAAGCCGCCCCCATGAACCGATAACGGGCTTGATGACGACAGGAAATCCACTCAACTGATTAATGGCCTGGCGGGCTTGTTCAATATCAAAAACCAAAGCAAAATTGGGGGTGGAAACACCTGATTTGGCTAAAGCCAATGAGGTTAAAAATTTATCTTCACAAATTGACGATACGGCAGAAGAGTTGATAACGGGAATATTAAGAGATTCAAGAAAATGGGCAGCGTACATACCTTTGGTGGTAGAAATCGATCTGTTTAGAGCCAGATCAAAATTAGCTTTAAAGGTTTTGGGGTTAAAGATTTGGCTTCGAACATCAATTAGTTCCACCTTTATGTTTCGGCTTTGGGCGGCAGATATTATTAATTTTTCGTCTGCCCGGATGGTTGAGTGTAATATTCCAATTGTCGGTTGATTCATTTGATTATTGCCCCCAATCTTCCTCAACTTGAGGGGCCTGATTCAAAGTGAGACCGCCAGAGCCATTATTTTCAACCACTAAGCGGGATTGGCAATCAGAACAACTGATAATTTCTGACTCCTCGAGGTTATCGGGAGAGTTGATGGTAGCATCACAAACAGGACAGATAAAAGTTTGGTTTGGCATTATATTTTTAAATTTGTAATTAGTGATGATTATTGTCTAAAATTAATAATATGTCTAATTTTTGAAAGTATTTGACAATTATGAGAATTTTTGTTAAATTCTTAACATGATTACAGTAGCTTCAGCAGTAGAACAAATTATTAAAAAACTGCCTTATATTGAGGAGGCCTTGGGTGAAGGGATTATTAATCTATCGGCTTTAGCACGGCTGATATTGCCTGAAGTAAGGGTTTTGACTTATAAAAGGGTTCAGGAAGGGGCAGTATTGATGGCCTTAAAAAGAATGCCAAAGTTAATTAATACTTCTGCCGAAGTTAAAGAGGTGCTGAAAAAAAGTCACGATTTGATTACCAGGTCTAATTTGGTGGAGTTTACGGTACTCAATTTGACCTTTACTACTGATAAACATAGAAAAATTATCGAAGAAACCGAAAAAACAGGAAGGTGTTTTTTGACTATTACCCAGGGAATGTTTGAAACAACTGTGATTGTTAGTCAAGAATTAAAGGAAGTAGTTGAAAAAATATTGGGAATAAAAAACATTGTGTCATATTTTGACAAATTATCTTCAGTTACAGTTCATCTGCCGGGAAAAACCGTTTTGACTCCGGGGGTATATTATTCGATTTTAAAATCCCTGGCATGGGGAGGGATAAATGTAGTGGAGGTAGTTTCTACTTTTTCGGAATTTACGATTATTTTGAAGGATAAAGAAGTGGAAAGAGCTTTTTCTTTGTTAAAAAACATTTCTTCTTAGCTTTTATAAAATTGAACAGAAATCAGGGAAATTCGGGGGGCGATTTCTGCCCATCATTAGTCCAGATGTAATTTTGACTCAATAAAATAAGTTCTAACTGCGTAGTTCGATGAGCTCACTACAAATCAATGGTTCGCCGCATACATTTTTGCACGGTATAATTACCTATGGTCAGAGTAACTATTCAAGTTGGTGATCCAAGATTAAAAGCACCTAATAAAAGAGTTGATAATTTTAGTGATCCAGAGCTAAAAAGGATTGTTGATGATTTAGTTGATTCAATGAGAGCAAATGATTTGATTGGAGTGGCAGCGCCGCAGATTGGTGAAAACTGGAAGGTTTTTGTGACTGAACCAAGAGAAACTAAATTTAGAACAGCAGACCAAACTGACGAACTTAGGACTTATATCGACCCACAAATTATTGATGCTTCAAAAGAAGAGGTGATAATTTGGGAAGGGTGCAATAGCTTTGCAAGATCTCAAATTTTTGGACCGGTAAAGCGACCAAGAGAAATAACCATTGAAGCCTATACTCTAGCTGGAAAAAAATTCAGGTTGGTTTGTGATGGGATTTTGGTACGAGTTATTCAGCATGAATATGACCACCTAGACGGGATTGAATTTATTGAAAAAGTTACTGACATAACACAACTAAAAAGCCCAGAGTCATACATCCGAGACGTTAAGGGGTTGCCGGAGATTATTCAGGCAGCAGTCATCACCAAAAAAATTGCTCAATTTATATAAGCTAAACTGTACTTTTTATTAATAAAAAAGTTCCGGCTTCGCATCAGACTCTCCGCACTTCGACAAGCTCAGTGCTTCGCCGTCCGTGAAGACGCCTTTTAAGGTTGGGGGGTAGTTATTAATCGAAGTCACACTATCCACAAACCCACAATTTATTTAAGACTTATACTTTTACTATAAAAATATATCCTACTCGCAAAAAACTTAGACAAATAGTACACACAATAATGAATTGTATGATCCTTTTGTTGTTCTTCAGAATATTTCTCCAGAGAAGAAATAGGTTTTTTCCCGTGAACGATATCATTTCTGAGTATGTATAGTTTTTTAATATAATATTTTATTTTGATCGCTTCGATACCGTCTTTAGCGATTACGTTTGCAATTATTTCCGCCTTCATTTCTTTATTAACCTCGTTTTCGTTTTCCATATTTCCCAATAACGAATCAAAAGCGGTAGTTAGATAAACTACTCTATTGTGGTTTTCGCTATTTTTTAAAGACTCATAATACCAGTAAGCGGTATTTTTAATAATCATTTGGAAGTCTAATGATTCATTTATGAATTCACCTGTTAATTTGCTTTTTTCTGCAAAAATTTTCTTTATTACTTCAATAACATCTTCGAATTTGTTCGTTTTCTTGCCTAATGTTTTTTCCATTTGACTTAAACTTAGGGTGTTTTCAAGAAAACGCGTACCATCTATATATACCTCATCATCCATAGATTCATCAAACTTTCTAATACGTTTATTATTTTTTGACTCGTAAACGATATATCGATATGATTGCAGAGCTAATCGATTATAATAATTTGTTTTTAACGCAATAATATCTAAAGCAATAAATATACCTAGAATAGCTTTCATTGAATATAGGGGATCAGGTATGTAAATTTTTATTATTCCATATTTCGCCACATATCCATAACCACTAATTTTTAATACAACATTTCCTTCTTTAAAGTTAATATCAGCTGGCCCGGAAGTAAGATAGCCCCTTAAGGCTGATAGTGATTTGGCAGATGGTTCTTCAGGCACATATTTTCTTTGTTCCGTATCTGTTAAAGACATTAATTCTATTGAATTATTTAAGATTATGGTTGGTATTTTTATAGTTGAGTCTGATATCCGAAGGAAAAATACATATTCAGATGGGAGGTTTGAAATAGATATGAATATCTCTTTGACTATCGTTTCCAAATCAACGTCCTTGACTTGTGGAAATAAAATTGTCTTATTTTCGTTTATTTTAAAATCTACTTTCTCGAGTGTCACAGGAAATGTGACATCGCCAATTACCTCGCGAATTATTTTTGGAGTCGCTAATTCACTTTTAAAAAATGATGAAATAGCTTTTAATGAAACTTCTTCAATAGAATCCGTGTCAGGGACACCATCGGTAACTTTTAAATTTGAAAGGATGGATAATATCTCAGACTTTATACTAGTTTCGTCAAGTATTTTATCCATTTCATTGCAATTATACCGCTGTCTATTGACAAAAAGGTGTATTGACAATCAAGGTTTAGCATTTAATTACGAATTTTCTGACTTGATAAGATATTATCTTTTTCACCAATTTTTTTGGATAAATAAGTTCGAACGTCAGACACGATAGCTCGCCGGTTAAGAAATGTTAAAATCGTGATATGGATTATAAAGAAGAGTCGCTGAAACAACATTTAAAATTTAGGGGCAAGATCGGGATTAAAAGTAAATTTCCGGAGATTAAAACAAAGGATGATTTGGCGGTGGCTTATACGCCTGGGGTGGCGGCAGTGTCGTCGTTTTTGGCGGCAAATCCAGCTGAAGCGTATGGATATTCAATTAAAGGCAATACCATTGCGGTAGTGTCGGACGGATCGGCGGTGCTGGGACTCGGCAACATCGGACCATACGGAGCTTTGCCGGTAATGGAGGGAAAAGCGCTTTTATTTAAAGAATTTGGCGACGTGGATGCTTATCCGATAGTGCTGGCAACTCAAGAGACCGAGGAAATAATAAAAACGGTAAAGGCAATCGCACCGACTTTTGGGGGAATAAATTTGGAGGATATTTCTTCACCAAGGTGTTTTGAAGTGGAGGAAAGACTGATAAAGGAACTCGACATCCCGGTTTTCCACGACGATCAGCACGGAACGGCAATTGTGATTTTGGCGGCATTAATTAACGGACTGAAACTGGCTAAAAAACAGATGGGAAAAATTAAAATGGTTATCAGCGGGGCGGGAGCGGCGGGAATTGCCACGACCAAACTTCTCCTAAAATACGGCATTAAAAATATTACTTTGGTGGATTCGCAAGGAATAATCAGTAAAAAACGGACCGATTTAAACGAGGTAAAAATGAAAATGCTTGCGTTTACCAATCCGGAAAATATTGAAGGGAATTTGGAAAATGCTTTAAAAGGGGCGGATGTGTTTATCGGAGTGAGTGCGCCGGGAGTACTAAAGCCGGAATTTATTAAAACTATGGCCGAAAAACCAATAATTTTTGCCATGGCCAATCCAATCCCGGAAATTATGCCTGAGCTGGCAAAAGAAGCCGGAGCTTTTGTGGTCGGAACAGGTCGGAGTGATTTTCCAAATCAAATTAATAATGTGCTGGTTTTTCCGGGATTGTTTAGGGGGGTTTTAGATAACCGGATTAAATTGATTACCGATGAAATGAAAATTGCGGCGGCAGAGACATTGGCCAGTTATTTGAAAGATGACGAATTAAGCGTAGATAAAATATTGCCAAGCGTGCTGGATAAAAATGTGTCTAAAGCAATTGCTTTGAGAATGTCGGAGTTTAAGGCGTAAGAAAAGGAAACTGAATATCTCCCTTGTGCACTTCAATAGTTTGTCGATAGACTGAAGAGTGTTAGGTGAAAAGTGTGCGGTTTTTGGAGTTTATGGCACCAACCCGTTGGTTGAGGCCGCCAGACTGGTTCACACCGGTTTGTGGACATTGCAACACCGCGGTCAGGAAAGTTCGGGCATAGTCAGCTCGGATGGCAAGGATTTATGCTCCCAAAGAGGAATGGGGCTGGTATCCCATGTTTATAATGAACAAAGCTTTGAAGTGTTAAAAGGAACGATAGCCATCGGGCATAACCGCTATTCTACCTGCGGACCGTCTGATGCCAGTCATATACAGCCAATAATTTCAGAAGACCGTAATTTGGCCATGGCTCACAACGGAAATTTACCAGCGACACTACGACTTTGTAAATTCTTAACCAATAAAGGGGTTAGCCCGCGTTTTAACAATGATTCTGAACTGATGTACAAGGCAGTGGCCTATTATTTTGTCAAAGGCTTGTCACTGCCTGAAGCGGTAGCCAAAGCTTTTCCGCTTTTTACCGGAGTGTTTTGTGCACTTTTTATGTCAGCAGATACTCTGGTTGCTGTCCGCGACCGGCGGGGAATCAGGCCATTATCCTTAGGCAAAATTGACGGCATTGGATACGTAGTTTCTTCGGAAACCTGCGCGATCAATACCATTGATGGTGAATATGTCCGGGATATTAAACCGGGAGAAATGCTATATATTGACAAAGATGGACTTCACTCCCGGCAACTTATAAAAGGGAAGGAAATGCTTGACGCTTTTGAATTTGTTTATTTTTCCCGACCGGATAGTTATTTGGCCGGCCGAAGCGTTAATGAGGTACGCAAAGAACTTGGCCGACAACTGGCACTGGAAAACCCAAAGATCAAAGCCGATGTGGTTATTCCAATTCCTGATTCGGGAATACCGGCAGCGATTGGTTTTGCGCAAACTTCAGGAATCCCTTTTGATATGGGATTGATAAAAAATCGGTATATTCACCGGACTTTTATCCGACCGGCGCAAAGTATGAGAAAAAATGATGTCAGACTGAAACTAAATCCTCTGCCCTCGGTATTAAAAGGCAAACGGGTGGTGCTGATTGACGATTCAATAGTCAGAGGAACTACCAGTGAAAAAATAGTAAGCCTGTTACGGCAAGCAGGAGCAAAAGAGGTTCATTTTTTGGTAAGTTCACCGCCGGTAAAATTTCCTGATTTTTACGGCATCAATACACCGGACCAAAACGAGCTGATCGCCGCCACCAAAACAATTCCGGAAATTCAAGAAATTATTAAAGCGGATAGCTTGGCTTATTTGTCCCTTAAAGGATTAATAAAAGCGATTGGCTTACCAGTAGGTAATATTTGTACTTCCTGCTTTACCGGTAAATACCCTATTGACATTGGTATTAACAAAAAGAAAATTAGGTACTGTTAAAAAAATATTTTGACTTTTGAAGATTGACAAGTTTAGAATAAGTGAATGGCAGAAAACAAAAAAAGATTTATCTTATTTTACCGAGATATTCTCCGGTCTTCGGGAAACCGACTTGATAGTCGGCAAGTAAAGTTGAGGAAAGTTCATGAGGGTAGAGATTTTCGGGTAAGTTGTTGATATCCAGCCAAGTGCACCAAACCGAACCGTCAGAATGTTGAGGGTCGAGGAGATGTTCCAATTCTTCAAATTTGTTGATATCGCCAAGGATGAATAGTTCGACGCTATGTTCATTTTCTTCGGGGAGGATAAAATCCCGAATGTAAAGAATTTTTTTAAAGTCAAAGGAGGCTTCAGCACATTCTTCGGCAATTTCGCGAAGACAACCCTCTAAAACCGTTTCACCATATTCCAAATGGCCACCAATATAGTGATAGTAATTATGTTTCTGACGAAATTGGACCAATAGTTTACCGTTTTTAATTACTACCAGTCTTAGTCTGACATTAATGAGATGATTTTCCATAAGTAATTGGGTTAACTGATAAGTTTTTTAAAGTTAGCTAGAAGTTGAGAAGTTTGAGTAATTGGCCGATTTTCGGCAATTTTAAGAGCCAGGCGAATATTGGGAGTAAAAAGCATGAACAAGTATACAACGCGAACTTAGCTTAATTTCAAAGTCCGGAGGCGGAGGGAGTTCCCGACAACGGAGACACTACTAAGGGACATAGCCAGACCGGCGAAGATAGGGTTGAGAGTGATACCAAAAAAGGGATAAAGAACACCGGCGGCAACGGGAATGCCGATAATGTTGTAGATAAAAGCCCAAAAGAGATTTTGTTTGATAGTCCGCATGGTGGCACGGGAAAGCTTAATAGTTTGAGATATTTTTTGAATATCACCGTGAAGAAGGGTGATGCCAGCGGACTCGATAGCGATATCGGTTCCTGTTGCCATAGCGATGCCAACATCGGCTTGGACTAAGGCAGGAGCATCGTTAATGCCATCGCCGGCCATGGCCACTTTTTGACCGGCGGCTTGTAAGTCTTTGATTTTTTGGGCTTTGTCAGAGGGAAGAACGCCGGCAATGATTTCATCAATGCCTACTTGTTTTGCAATAAACTCAGCGGCCTTTTGGTTGTCGCCGGTAAGCATAACGACCTTAAGTCCCTGTTTTTTGAGGCTTTTAACGGCAATTATTGCTTCGTCTTTAATGGTGTCGCTAAGTGCAATTTTGCCAACCATTTTTTGATCAATATCGATGGCAATAACAGTTTTACCCTGATTAACTAAATCGTCGGCTTTGGTTAATTTGTGGATAGAAATTGACTTTTGATTGACCTGACCAGTAACACCAATCCCTTGCTCCGAAACAAAATTTTGACAAGGAAATAATTTAATTTTTTCGGAAATGGCTTTGGCAACAACAGTTTGAGCTAAGGGGTGTTCCGATAATTTTTCAACCGAAGCGGCGTATTTCAAAATTTCCTTGGCACCGTAATTTTTGGATAAAGAAACGATGTCGGTAACCTGGGGCTGACCTTTGGTGATAGTGCCGGTTTTGTCAAAAACCACGGTAGTAACTTGAGATAATTTTTCTAAACTTTCGGCATTTTTGATGAGGATGCCGAATTCAGCCCCCTTGCCAACACCGACAATAATAGCAGTGGGAGTCGCCAAACCAAGAGCACAAGGACAAGCAATAACTAAGACGCCGACAAAAGATAATAAGGCTAGGGATAAATTTGCGCCAATGATCAGCCAGAGAAAAAATGAGAGAGTGGCAATGACTAAAACCACCGGAACAAAAACGGCAGAAATTTGATCGGCCAAGGTTTGAATCGGAGCCTTGGAGCCCTGGGCTTCCTGAACAATTTTAATAATTTGAGACAAGAGAGTATCGGCGCCGATTTTAGTGGCTTTGAACTGAAAATTCCCCTGCTTGTTGATGGTGGCGCCGATTACCTGATCGCCAACGGTTTTATCAACCGGAAAGGGTTCACCACTAACCATGGATTCGTCAATAGAACTGGAACCCGAAGTGATGACGCCATCAACGGGAATTTTAGTACCGGGCTTGATGATAATTATGTCCCCTCTTTGAACTTCGGAAATTGGAATTTCAACTTCATGACCATAGCGGAGGACTAAAGCGGTTTTAGCCTGAAGACCCAAAAGCTTTTTAATGGTGGCGCCGGTTTTTTGTTTTGAAAGACTTTCGAGGTGTTTACCCAAAGTAACAAAACCGATGACGACAATGGTGACATCAAAATAAGTTTCCGGAGGCAGATTTAAATAACTTTTAATTTGAGGGAAAAGAGTAATGATGGTGCTGTAAAACCAAGCCGTAAAAGTGCCGATACCGATGAGAGTATCCATGTTGGCCAAGCCAAATTTGATAAAGCGAACAATGCCCAGTAAAAACGGCTGACCAGCCGAAAAGATGACAACGGTCGATAAAATTAAAAGGATGGGACTTAAAAGGTCCATGGAAAGAGGAAACTTGGGAATAAAAGAAAATGAGCGGGAAACTATGTCCCAAAGCATGATTAAAAAGACAAACAAGGATACCGGTAATAAATATTTGATCTGATTATGAGAATGATCATCTTTTGGGTGATGGTCGTGAGTTTCCGGAACGTCAAAACTGTAGCCTAAATTAGAAATACTTTGATTTAAGATTTCCGGATTTATTGGATTATTTTTATATTCAATATTAGCGGTTTCGGTGGCGAAGTTAACATCAACTGACTTGACCCCTTCAATCTTGGAAACTTTATTTTTAATGATATTGGCACAACTGGCACAGTGCATGCCTTTGATTTTGAGAGTTTCTTTAGTCGATGACATTAATGTCCCCCCGGGGCACGCCCATGGCACAAGTAATTTGATAAGACCCCGCTAAAGCAGGGGTAAATTCCATGATTAGTTTTTGGCCCTTGATTAAAGTTTGGGGTTTTTGAAACAGACCGGGAATCATAACCGTACTCATACAACCGGTGCCATTGTCATTGGCCATAATTTCCATTCTAATCGACTCCCCTTTTTTAAAAGTAAAAGAACGGGGAACAATATCGGTCAGTTGAGAATAAGAGACCGAGACTATTTGCGCTTGGGTGCTAGCAGAGACAGATTCAGTTTTCGGAACAGGATTAAAAATTTTTTGAATTAGGCCGAATTGAAAATTTAAGTTATAAAGAACAAAAAAGAGAATGAGAGCGCCGATTAGTTTTTGATTTTTAATTAATTTATTGCCGGAAAGACCGATTAAAAATAGAGGAAAACTGGTCCCCAAAACAAAAACAAACATGACCAAAAGTCCCCGGATAAAACTGCCGCTTAAAATAGCGACACTTTCAGTTAAAAGGGTAAAACCGCAGGGCAAAAAGACGGTAAGAAGACCAACGACAAAAGGCAATTTGGTGTGAGTGATTTTTTTACCAAGAGTTTTGGGTAAAAATAAATTGATGCGCCGGGCAAATTTGACTTCCAACATTTGGAGACCAATGATAACCATAACTATAGAAACCAAAATCATAAGAACTGAAGTGAGGGTGTAGGAAATAGCCAGTTGGCGACCGACAAGGCCTAAAACTCCGCCTAAAATTGAATAGGCAATAATTCTGCCCAAGAGAATTGTTTTGGTACTTTGGGGTGAAGATAAAATAAGGCCGCTTAAAAGGGCGCCGCAACTACTAAAACCGGCAACGAGACCGAAGACAAAAAAGGCAATTAAAGAACTGTCATTGTTGATATTTAAAAAACCACCGAAACCAACTTGAGACAAAACCAAAAAGACGGCAATGGCAAAAATTGCCCAAAGCCACCAGAATTTGCCATCAGTTAAAGAAATAGTGTCGCTGTCGTCGTCCGAATCTATGACTAAAAATTGATAGCCATTTTTTGAAAAAAGTTGATTTAGCCTGGAAGGTAAAATCGGTTTTTGAGAATCAATAGTAATTTGGTTTTGAGACAAATCAACGTTGACGGATTTAATGCCATTGATTTGGCTTAATTTGTCCTCAATCAGAATTTGGCAAGACGGACAATGAAGGCCAAGAACGCGATAGATATAAGTCATAACTAGCGATTAAACATTTTGGTAACAGTTAAGATTTCTTCGATCATCTTGGCTTTTTGAGAAGAACTGCCGGTTTGCATGGCTTTGGAAAAACAGCTTTTAAGATGATTTTCCATGAGCATTTGGTGAGCGGATTTGAGAAGCCCGATAACGGCCAAATTTTGCTGCATGACGTTGATGCAGTATTCCCCATTTTCCACCATTTTGGTAACGTTATTGAGATGGGTTTGGGCTTTTTTAAAGTTTGTCAGAGCAGAAGATTGGTTGGTTTTTTTGATCATAAATTGAAAGATTAATACCTCCACCTATGGTATAGGTAAGGAGAGAAAATGTCAAGAAGAAAAAGATGGAGTAAAATAAAGTGATGAAAAAATATTTAGGGTTGCTGGTTTTGACAGCAATATTGTTTGCCAGCTGTGTTAAAGAAAAAGAAACTGAAATAATGAAGGTGGGGACCGAAACCGGGAAATGTAAAGAAGAAGCGGTGGCGATTACCGGTTACGGAGACAAAGGAAAAAGATTAAGCAATTGTTTTGTTGAGTATCCGGGAGAACCGACAAGACAGGATAAAAGTTATTATGTATTGGAAGACATTTGCGGTCAATTTAGTAAAGAATTTATGGAAGGGATGCTGGGGAAACCGGTGGTAAGAGTGGAACCATCAAAGATTAACGGCCTTTATAATTGCAGTTATTATGTAAACGACAGCGGAGATTATGTAATGCTGGTGTTGGATTATTTAAAAGCGGAAAATCAAAAAATAGGACAAGAAGCAATGGGGAGAAAAGTGGAAGTGAGCGATAAAATTCCGATGAAAAATATGGTGGTCTGGCAGGAAGACGGGGCAATTAATTCGATTTATTTGGTGTTGGAGGATGAAAAATTTATCAGCATCCAGCGATCATCAACGAAAGCATTAACCAACGAAGAAGATTTGAATTTGGCAGTAAAAATCGGAGAAGAGATAAAAAATTACAAGTAAGCACCGGCGATTAGGAATAATATTCAGCTAAATTTCAGATTAGAGTTATAATCTTTGACCATGAGAATTTTAGTCGTAGAAGATGAACATTTAATTGCGGCTTCAATTAAAAAGGGGTTGGAACAGGAAAGGTATTCAGTGGATGTGGCCTATGACGGAATTGAAGGATATGATTTGGCTTTGTCGGGAGACTTTGACTTGATAATTTTAGATCTGATGTTGCCGGGAAAGGACGGATTAACAATATGCGGAGATTTGCGGAAAAACGGAATTCATACGCCAATTTTGATATTGACAGCCAAAGGGCAAGTTGCAGATAAGGTAACCGGGTTAAATACCGGAGCAGATGATTATTTGGCAAAACCATTTTCGTTTGAAGAATTATTGGCCAGGATTAAGGCTTTGGGACGAAGACCAAAAAATTCACTTTTAACAACTTTGGCGTTGGGAGAGTTGGAGTTGGATTCAATCACTTACGAGGTCAGGCGAGAAGGAAAATTGATCCAATTGTCGAGTAAAGAATTTCAACTACTGGAGTATTTAATCCGGCATCCAAGGCAAATTTTAAGCAAGCAGCAATTGATAGACCATGTATGGAATTATGATGCCGATATTTTGCCAAATACGGTGGAAGTCTATATCCGAAAGCTGAGAGATAAAATTGATAAACCGTTTAGGGGTAAAAAGGAGTTAATTCGGACATTAAGGGGTTTTGGTTATAAATTGGATGATAAATAATGTTTAAATCCGCCAGAATTAAATTAACGGTTTGGTATCTTTTGATTATCATAGTAATCAGCGGGGCATTTTCGGCGATAATTTACCAAGTATCAACAGCAGAAATGGATCGGTTTGTAGAAGTTCAAAGGTTTAGGATTGAAAGAAGATTTGGGGATCAGAATTTACCACCGTCAGAAATAATAATGATTGAACCGGAATTAGTAACCGAGGCAAAACAAAGAATAATTACCGGGTTATTGATAATTAATGTGGTGATTTTAGTAACGGCGGGAGGGGCGGGATATTTTTTAGCAGGGAAAACACTTTGGCCAATCGAAAAAATGATAGAAGAACAAAATCGGTTTGTGGCTGACGCTTCTCATGAGCTTCGGACACCGTTAACGGCGTTGAAATGCAGTCTGGAGGTGTTTTTGCGGGAGAAAAAACCAAAGATAGCCGAAGCCAAAGAAGTAGCCAGTGAAAGCGTGGACCAGGTTAATAAGCTACAGAAGTTATCCGACTCATTGCTTAAGTTAGCCCAAGACCAAAAGAATGGCAATCAAATTAAAATGGGAAAAATAGATTTAAAAAAGATAGTTAAAGAGGCAATTTTAAAAATCACACCAATGGCTAAAGCTAAAAAAATTGAAATCGAAGAAATGACAGAAAGAGTTGATGTTTGGGGTAATTTTGATAATTTGACCGAGCTTTTGGTGATATTGCTTGATAATGGAATAAAATATAGCCCGGAAAGAAGCAAAATAAGTCTGGAGGTAAAAAAACTTGGAAGAGAAGTAAAAATAATAATTAAAGACGAAGGGGTCGGAATCGGGAAAGAAGAGTTACCGCATATTTTTGATAGATTCTACCGGGCTGATAATGCCAGAACTAAAAGCGAAACCAACGGCTATGGGTTGGGGTTAGCAATTGCCAAAAAAATTATTGATGAGCATGGGGGCAAAATTGAAGTGGAAAGTAAAACCGGTAAAGGAAGTATGTTTATTGTCATTTTGCCAATAATGAATTCAGCAAAAATTCAGAAATTAAACATAAATTAGCTCTATGAAAATAAAGAAAAAAACAAAAATTGCTATCGGAGCGGGATTATTAGCGATAGTAGCAATAGTAGGCATAATTAAACTCAAAGCAGGTGGAAAAGCGATGACCACATACCAGACTTCATCGGCCGAAAAAGGAACATTAATAGTGTCCTTATCGGCCTTTGGGTCGGTGGCGGCCAGCAACAGCCGGACGGTGACAACGACAGCATCAGGAGTAGTAAGTAAAATTTATGTTAAAGAAGGCCAAAAAGTATATACCGGGACATCAATTTTACAAATTGACTTGGACTTAAACGGAAGACAAAAACTACAGTCGGCTTTGGCCTCATACCAGTCGGCCCAAAATAATGTAAAGACTACTCAAGACAGAATATATAGCCTACAAAGCGATCTAGTGGGAGCAAAAAATGTATTTGACAATCAATGGGCCAGCCAGTCACCGGATGATCCGACTTATAAACAAAAACATGCGGCAGTACAAACAGCCCAAGCGGCCTTAGATAACTTACAAAATAGTATAAAACAAGCACAAACATCCCTAGAATCGGCCAGACTCTCTTATCAATTGGCCGGAGCAGTGGTATATGCACCAATTTCAGGAACAATTACGGCAGTATCATTAACCCCGGGGATGATTCTAAACCCTACCAGTGATTCGGCTAATAGCAGCAACTCGGAAAACAAGATCGCCATAGTCAAAACCAATGCAACTCCCGCGATTTCTGTAAGCCTAACCGAAATTGATGTGCCAAAAGTAAAAGTCGGGAATAAGGTAACGATAAGCTTAGACGCCTTTCCGGATAAAACGTATACGGGAAAAATTATAGCCATCGACACTACCGGGACAGTAAGTTCTGGAGTGGTAAGTTATCCGATAACGATTCAACTTGACAGTGAGGCCACAGAAATAATGCCGAATATGTCGGCAACAACAAATATTATTACTAACATTAAGGATAACGTCGTAATGGTGCCAATCGGAGCAGTTCAGGCTCAAGGCGGACAAAGTACGGTACGAGTAATGATTAACGGCCAACCAGAGAGCAAAATAGTGGAAGTCGGATTGCAGTCGAGTACCCAAGCAGAAATAATTTCCGGAATAAATGAAGGAGATGAAGTGGTGACTGCGGTAACAACTTCGGGGGGGAGCCAAACCAGCACTAGTAGTCAAAGTAGTTCGCCGTTTAGCGGATTGGGTGGCGGAATGAGAATAGCGAGGTAAAGCTTATGATAAAAATGGAAGGGATTACTAAAATTTACCGAAATGACGGAGTGGAAACAGTGGCTTTGCGGGAGGTATCATTTGAAGTAAAAGAAGGAGAATTTGTGGCCATAATGGGACCATCAGGGTCAGGAAAATCAACGCTGATGCATATATTGGGAGCTTTGGACGTACCAACCTCTGGCAAATATGTATTGGATGGAAAAAACGTGGAAAACCTAAACGATGATGAATTGGCAGAAATCAGAAATCAAAAAATCGGATTTGTGTTTCAGTCTTACAATTTGTTACCCAGAACGACCGCCCTGAAAAACGTGATGCTGCCAATGGCATATGCGGGAGTAGAAAAAACAAAAAGGAAAGATATGGCTGAAAAGTATTTAAAAATGGTGGGGCTTGAAGATCGGATGGATCATACTTCAAATCAACTTTCCGGGGGACAACAACAAAGAGTAGCCATAGCCAGAGCATTGTCGTTGGATCCCAAAATAATTTTAGCGGATGAACCGACGGGCAATATTGCTACCGATCAGGCGGAGGAGATTATGAAGATTTTTGTCAAGCTAAACGAGGAAGGAAGAACAATAGTGATGATTACTCATGAGGAAGATATTGCCGAACATGCTAAAAGAATCATCACGATGAGAGATGGGAAAATTGTTGAGGACAGAAAAAATGGGAGGAAAAAGAGATGAAATTGGGGGAAATTATCGAAGAAAGTATCACGACGTTGGGATTGAATAAACTAAGAACAGGGTTGGCGGTATTGGGAATAGTGATCGGGATTGGAAGCGTAATTGCCTTGATATCCCTCGGCCAGAGTAGTCAAAAATCAGTAGAAACACAAATTCAGTCCCTCGGAGCTAATTTATTAACAATACAACCAGGCGGAAACAGAAACGGAAATGTCCGGCAAGCGGCCGGAAGCAATACAACTTTGACACTGGACGACGCAAAGGCAATATTGGCCTCACCAGAAGTAACTACAGTAAATAGTGTTTCGCCGGAACTATCAAGAAGATTTCAGATAATTGCCGGAGGCAATAATACTAATACCTCAGTAATGGGGGTTTATCCGGAATACGCCGCCATTAGAAAAGTAACCATGAGTAGCGGTAATTTTGTCAGCCAAGCAGATATTAGTAATATGTCTAAGGTGGCAGTATTAGGATCGCAAGTGGTAACGGACTTATTTGGGGAGGGCAGTAATCCGGTTGGCCAAACTATCAGAATTAACAAACAAATATTTGTAGTGGTGGGAGTGGCGGCAAGCAAAGGTGGAAGCGGTTTTATGAACCAGGACGATATTATTTATGCGCCACTATCAACGGTACAGAAACAATTGGCCGGAGTTGATTATTTATCGTCGATTGCGGTCGAGGCCAAATCGCAGGAAGTGATGACTGAAGCTCAAAACCAGGTAGGGTATTTGCTTTTAGCCAGGCATAAATTGAGCGATCCGACACTGGCGGATTTTTCAATCATGTCACAAAGTGATATTTTAAACACGGCTAATCAAGTGACCGGAACTTTTACAACTCTTTTAGGAGGAATTGCGGCAATCTCATTATTGGTCGGAGGAATCGGAATAATGAACATAATGCTTGTAACTGTAACTGAAAGAACGAGAGAAATAGGGCTTCGAAAAGCATTGGGGGCAAAAAGAAAAACAATAGTTACTCAGTTTTTGGTAGAAGCGGTGATGTTGACTTTAATTGGCGGAATATTGGGAATGATTTTGGGAGTAGGAGTATCCTACTTTTTATCAAAATCGATGAGTATCGCGTTTACCATACAACCACTATCGGTGGCTTTGGCTATCGGAGTTTCGGGAGCAATCGGAATACTGTTTGGTTGGTATCCGGCCCAAAGAGCAGCCAAATTACAACCGATTGAGGCTTTAAGGTACGAATAATATGTTTCAGCAAATTTTCAGAATTAACAAATAAACTTTAATTATTAGAGATTATAAATAAAATGAAAAGTACAAATATATTATTGGCGGTGTTAATTTTAATTTTAGTTGGTGGCGGAGCATTTTTTGCAGGAACAAAATATCAGCAAGGGAAAACACCACAAGTTGGAGCAAGAGGACAATTCGGAAACGGGCAAGGAGGAGCGGCCAATAATAGGCAGGGAGCGGGAATGAGAGGAGGAGCGGTTGTGGGAGAGATTCAAAGCCTGGACAGCAATACTTTAACAGTAAAGACTCAAGATGGTGGTTCAAAAATAGTAATATTGTCAGATTTGACAAAAATTAATAAAGCGGCAGAAGCAACTAAGAGTGACTTAACGACAGGACAAACTGTAAGCATTTTTGGAACAGTGAATGCTGACGGAAGTGTGACGGCTCAAAACATTCAGCTAAATCCGATAATGAGAGGACCGGGAAATAATAGCGGAACGCCAACACCGACAAAATAACTACAAGAAAATAAGCACTAAATTTGATGGTTGAAATTCGGGTTTAATTCGGGTATAATAAGGCTGTGAAGGTAGCTACCGGATGGATTATTAAAGTAATTTTAGGGTTGGCTTTCATTGATTGGATAATATTAAAAGACTTGACGGGGACAATAGAAAAATTGGTGGAGTAGAATGAAGATAATGAACTGGGTGAAATTAGGATTATCAATTGCTTTGACACAGATAGCCGGAGGAATAGGGGCAATAGCGACGACTTCTAAAATTACCACCTGGTATCAAGGAGTGGTTAAACCAAGCTTTAATCCACCAAATTGGATATTTGGGCCGGTGTGGACAATATTGTTTTTATTGATGGGAATCGCTTTTTATTTGGTTTGGAATTCAGAAAATAAAGGAAAAACTCGAGCAATGAAAATTTTTGGAGCTCAGCTTGGACTGAACGTTTTGTGGTCGTTTTTGTTTTTCGGATGGGAAAAACCAGGAATAGCTTTGATAGAAATAGTAGCATTATGGGTTGCAATATATTTGACAATAAAGGCTTTTTTGAAGGTATCTAAAACGGCGGGGCGATTGCTAATCCCCTACTTGTTGTGGGTAAGTTTTGCCTCGATATTGAACGGTGCTATTTATTGGCTAAACAAATAATAGTGCTAAAATAAGAATAAGTTATGGGTTTAAAACAGAAATGAAAAAAATAATTTTAGGTTTGATAATGACAGCCGGAATGGTAGTTTTGGGAGGATGTAGCCTGACAAATAATAATAAAACGGAAATTAAAGAAGAGATAACTTCGGAAGAGTTGACACAAACACAAAAACAGGAAGGAGGCCAAATGAGCTTGGGAGAAATTTTGGGGGGAAAGTCACAAAAGTGTAGTTGGACCGTTACAGATACCAAAGGAAATATGAGCGGAATGGTTTATGTAAATGGAAAAAACTTTAAACAGACAATCAAGATTGAAAACCAAAATTTTGAAAGTTATGTATTAAGTGACGGTAAGTGGTTATATATGTGGAGCTCGGCAAATCCGAAAGTCGGAACAAAGATGGAAATTCCCGACCAAACTAAGGGCGGGGAAACAGCAACTTCGGGAGCGGCAATTGATTGGCAGAAAAAATATGACTATAAGTGTGAAGGATGGACGCCAACGGGAAAAGAGTTTGAATTGCCAGCAGGAACAGTATTTACGGATTTATCAAAACAAATTGAAGGGCTGACCGGCGGGGCCGGCTTTTCTATGGATGAAGTAAAAAAGAAAACGTGTGAATTTTGCCAACAAATCGGCACTGAAGTAGAAAAGAAAAGCTGTCTTGAAGAATCCGGGTGCAACCAATAGGATTTGGTAAAATTGGAAAGTGAAAAAATATGTTTTTTGGGGGGTAGTGATCGCATTTTTTGTGTTTCTAAGGTGTTGGAAGATTGAAGAAAGAATTAATTTTTCGATGGATCAAGGAGAGTCCCTGTTGAAAGTGAGAGAGTTATGGAAAAATAGGGAATTGACACTATTGGGTCCGCCAAGCTCGTTGACGGTATTTGGCAGGCAGTTCTTTTTCGGACCAATGGTTTATTACCTGTTGATGGGAATAATGCTTTTAGCTAATTGGCAACCGATTAGAGGAGCAGTGATATTGGTACTGTTAAATTTGGGGTCGATGATATTTTTATATCTGGGGGTAAAAAAACTAATAAATAAGGAGGTGGCAAGATTAAGCTGTCTTTTGTGGGTTTTTTGCCCGGCAAGTATTGATTATTCAAATAATTTATGGAACCCAAGCTTAATGTTGCTGATAATACCAGTGGTAATATATTTCTTTGCCTTAACAGCAAAGAGAGGAAAATTTTTTGATTTTGGATTATTAGGATTAAGTTTAGGGATAGGGTTACAGCTTCATTTTCAAGTGGCAATACTGATTGGACTGACGGCATTTTTTGTAATTATTAGAAAAGAAGGAAAGGGGATATTTTGGTATTGCCTGGGTTTAATAATTGGATATGCTCCATTACTTCTGTTTGATATAAGAAATAATTTTTACAACATAGAAACAATGTGGTTGTGGTTGAATGAGGGGAATAAAACGAGATTGACGTTATCTGATCATTATTTTTTAAGTTGGTGGCCAATAATAATAATTATTTTGGGCTGGATAGCTAATAAATATCGATATCTAGGGGTAATAATAATGATTGTTTTGACAGTAACAACAGGAAAAACTTTAACAA
>Ga0265292_1001357_pt1 | contig 21890 bp, 24 predicted proteins | sample Munlanlewell296A_FD_189080 | JGI IMG/M metagenome (GOLD analysis project Ga0265292, IMG submission 189080) | Leachate microbial communities from a municipal landfill in Southern Ontario, Canada - Leachate well 296A | ecosystem: Engineered > Solid waste > Landfill > Unclassified | place: Canada... | reverse complement strand
GGAAGTTGCACCTATTCATCGAATAGCACGAACAATTCAATAACTATAACATCAAGTCCTGGAAGTTACGGCAGTATATTCTATAACACAACAGGCTCCCCGCCGTATACTCTCGTTAACGACGACAATGGGGATGGGATATTTAGTATTGGGGGCCTTACTGGCTCAACAACCTATTACTTCATCATGAACGCTGGTACTTGTTCGGCTAGTGGAACGAATAGTATTCAGACAAGACCGGGCATTAACCTGAGCGCTAGCCGAGGAACCTATAATACTATGTCGTACAGTTGGTCATATCAGGGTAGTTATACCCCGCCAGGTGGTACGACCTTTAGCTCTCAGGAGAGTACTTGTAACGGCACTACCAGCTACATATGCAGCGTCACCGTATCGACAGTTACGCCTTCGACAGCATGCTTTGGCTATCAAACACATATTCTAGACAGTAATGGCGTAATGGGCTACGGCAACGTCGTCCAACTTGGCAACTGCCCATAACACACATCGCAATTTAATCTAGTCCTCAACTCGTCACCGCGTTAACTCTTGTGCTTTGCTTTTGATTCGGCTACTATAATTCTATGAATACTCTCAGAACCAGAGCTTTTACTATCGTTGAGTTGATGATTGTCGTTATCGTCATCAGTATTATCGCCACGATGTCTATTCTAGGGTACGGTTCTGTGCAACGTGATACGCGTGACTCCGCCCGCAGCTCAAAAGCTACTGTTATCTCTGAGGCTCTCGAAAAATACTACGATAAGAATCATGAATATCCCTCAGTTGCATCACTTGCTGGGCAATCTATCAGCACGGTAAAACAAAAGTTAAACCTGCAGGACGACGACACACTTGTATTCCCATCGGGCACAGCCAATGCATCTGCTATCGTATCGAGTGGGCCAAGTTCAACCAGACTTGTGTACGCCGGTAGTCCTGGCAGCGCCTCCTGCCAGACAGACGTCAATGGCTACTGTGATAGCTTCCAGCTCCAATACGTTACTGAGACAACTGGCGCTACCGTGGCAATCAACAACCGTCAGGGGTCTGACTATGTCGCAGTCGTTGTACCACCTACCGCACCTTCAGCGCCGGTCGTCAGTGCATCGGGAACATCCACAACATCGATTAACGTGTCATGGGGGATATCGTCTGGCACAACCCCTATTACCTACACTGTTCAATATGGTACAACGACCGCCTACGGCTCAACGGCCTGCGCGGCAACACCCGCAACTACCTGTACTTTATCTGGCCTAACACCAAGTTCGTCTGGAACACTCTACTACGTTCGTGTCGTTGCGACCAACTCTTATGGAACTGCGTCTGGAACATCTTCGGCATATACAAACCCGAATGCGCCGAGTGGTACTGCACCTTCAGCACCTGCGGTGACAGCTACTACGCAGTCCTCGTCGTCTATAAGCGTCAGCTGGCCAGCTTCCAGCGGCACAGCACCAATTAGTTACTCCGTCTCAGGTAGTGGAAACGCTTCCTCATGTACTTCGTCACCATGTCTTGTCACCGGCCTAGCTGCTAGTACTACCTACACCTTCTCTGTGACCGCCTCAAATGCGTACGGATCGGCCACCGGTAGCGCCTCGGCGACAACCTCGGCACCTACACCTACTTGTGGTGCAGCTCCCAGCCAACCTGTTGTCTCCGCAGCAGCAACTACAGCTACCTCGATCCAGGTTAGCTGGAGCGCTTCATCAACACCGGCGAACTGTAGCGCCCCTACCTACACAGTTAGCTACGGCACCACCACTAGTTATGGCAGTACAGCGTGTAGTGGCATATCAGCAACTAGCTGTAGTAGCATGACAGGACTCGCTATGGATACACTCTATTATATAAAAGTGACACCGACAAACAGCTTTGGTACTGGAACTCCTGGCACCACGAGTGCATCCACATCACCGTACCTTACTGCGAGTGCCAATGCGCCAAATGCATACGGAAGATCCACTATAAGTTGGAGCTATACCCTAAGTGGATATACCCCACCAACTACTCTGAAGTTTAATATACCAGGTACAACGTGTACCAACCTAGGCTCAACTGTTCGAAGCTGCATTGTAGACAACGATCCATGTAAACTTGCTCTCACAGTAACAGTTAACGACACACTAGGTAGGAGCGACAGCGCGACCATTCCAGCCTGGACAGGCACGAAACCAACGATCAATGTTAATGGCTCGACCGTAAGCGGAAACAATATAATCGTAAACTGGAACTACGGTGGTGATATCACATGGGTTCAATTAAAGAAATCGAAGGATGGTGGGGCTCCGACATACGTTGACTTTATAAGTGAAGGTAGTGGCGGCTCGGGCTCATACACCATAGGGCCTCTGGGCTCAGGTAGTTGGGTGGTTACTGTCGCTGCAGCTAACTGTAGGTACAGGGCTCCATGGGCATCTCCCCCTGGCGATGGCGGCAACTACGGTACCGCTAATACCGATGCTACTACTCCAAAGACCATTCCTTAGTGCTTCTTAGCTAAATGCCCCGGTTTCTTTACTCGCATCCTTCGCACCCAGCGAACAGACCTACATCAGTCTAGGGCGACACCTGATTGGCTTCACACGACTCAGCGAGAGAGGTGTGATCATAGTCATCGATATATTGTACGCTAGAACCTGCCACGAACCGCGCGTTGACGCAAAATCCCGTTCATTTACACAGTAATCGCTAGATGAAAAATGATCCGTAGCCAAACTACGGATCATCATCACTGCATATTGCTACACAAATCCTACGGTATGGTAACGTTCGACTTGATGGAGGATGTCTGAGTTTTACCTACAAAATCTATTTTGACATCGTAGTCACCAGGAGGGATGCTACCAGTGCCAATGTTCCATTCGAGACAACCCGTTTTGCCCTCAATATTTTCGGTTGAATTCTGAAGTACGTACCTATTTGACTCACTCGTAAGCGTAATTGTACACTTTCCCTGTTCTTTCGTATCTATCGTAGTACTGGCGTACAGCACCTTAGTTGTAGGATTAATAGTAGGTTTCTGCATACTAATCTTGGCGGATTTTTTTGTGTTTGAAGATTCGGTCTTTGTTTGGACACTAAACGGCCAGAAGTGAAACGCAAAGGCGGCTGCACCATAAAGTACGATTATTCCAACTACTAAACTTGCATATATGAGTGCATATTTCTTCTTGTTGTTTTGATTCATGGAGTTATAATACCACTCAGCTCTATAAAAGCACAAGCCTATTGTAGGTATGTGCAACGGAATTGACCCCACTTTTCAGTGAGGCCAATTCAAGAAGCTGCTACGCGCCCACCCGGGGCACGGTTTTGTTTTCATATGTTTATTTTAACGTGACGCGGTACCCCATGAGCGTACCAGCTTATGGTTTAGTATGCTCCCTCTCGATCAAAATTTCAAGCTTATGCTAGTATTTTCGCTAGAATCATGCTTAAATAGGTACGTTCAGAAGCATACACTAAAGCAAGTGTTTCTCTCTTATAGAGGATACTCTTTCTTAAACAAGTGGCACATGTGGTCGATCTGACGTTACAAGTAATAAGAAAAGAGTTATCCATTTTATGGCACAAACTAACCTATTTATCGGTAGCTTAGCATACGCAACTAACGACGACACCCTGAAAGCTCACTTTGAGCAAATTGGTGAAGTTTCAAGTGCGCGTGTTATTACCGATCGTGATAGCGGTCGCAGCAAGGGTTTTGGATTCGTTGAATTTGTCGACGAAGCTAACAACCAAAAAGCTGTTGACCAACTAGATGGCAAAGAGCTTGACGGTCGCGCTATCAACGTTAGCCTTGCTCGTCCAAAGGAAGATCGCCCAAAGCGTGACTTCGGCGGCGGCAACGGTGGTGGTGGCAACGGTGGCGGTTCATTCCGTCAGCGTAGCTGGTAGTTTACTACCAATCGCTAAAATACCTCGCCCGTAAAACGGCGGGGTATTTTAATTGGGGAAGAAAGGCAGCGGTGAGCGCACCCAGTCTAGGCCGAGGCGCAGGAAATCATTTATCATGCCGTAGCCGTTGAGGAGCCAGAGGGTCGTCACGACAATCGCGAATGTCAGCAGCCAGAAGAAGACTTGGATATAGGTCGCCTGGGCTTTCAGCCACGTCTGCCAGTCATCATATTTACCCTTGGCATAATCGAGCACTCGCCTGGCGCTGTCAAATTCCGTCGCCAAAATCGCTAGCCCTGCAAACACCACCACCCAGCCCGGCCCAGGGTACGGCACCATAATAAGTCCGAGAATGACGACCGTGCCCCCGATGACTCCAATGGTACTTTTTTTGATAGCGCGCTTAGTTTTATGGATTTTAGACATTACCGTTACCGTTTTCCAATAGGAACGCCTTCACAGCCGCAAATGGCTTCATGTACTCGGCATAGGTTCGCTCATTTTCTTCTGGCGACATCTCTGCGCGCGTGATAGTTGTGTTATCTGCAATAAAGAAGGTATCAAAACCAAAACCATTCTCGCCGCGCGGGTTCATGCTTATTGAGCCTTCGTATCTGCTGTCGAAATAGGTAATAGTTTCTCCATCATAGTAACCAAATGTACAAGTAATTGTCGCGCTGCGGTCATCAAACCCATCGAGCATGCGACAGCATGCTTCAGCCCCAGCCTGGTCGACAAACCATTTAATATACGGGCCGGGCAGTCCGGCTAATGCTGTAAAACCAAGACTGACATCCTCAACCAAGACGGGGGCCTGGATTATTTCATAGGCTTGTCTGAGTTTATGTTCCACAATCACGTGGAGATCGGTTGACTGAAGCTCATCGAGATCAACCTTCTGGTGTGAGATCTCTACGCCTAGTTGACGTGCGAGATAGTCGGCCTTGCTCTGATTGCCGGTAATAAAAACGGGTAACTTATTCATCGATCCTCCTGAACCGTGGCTTTGTTTTGCCATCAACCGTTACGTCCCCGATAAACATATCGTATGGTCGTACCCAAAAATCAGGCTGTTCGTCTTCGATCTCATATAGTGGCTTGTAGACAACGAAGTACTCATCCGTTTCGCTGTGACGACCAATGCCAAGCACACGGTAACGTAGGTCCTCGGATTTGTAGTGAACGTAGACTCCGGGTGTGATGGTTGGCATGTTATTTGGCTCCCAGTAGCTTCGTTAGTTCCTGTTCGCTGATCACTTTCGTGCCATACTCCTGCGCCTTTTTCAGTTTGCTCGCACCGACTTTGCCACCAGCTACTAAATAAGTAGTGTCTTTGGCGACAGTGGTTTGGAAAGTGCCACCGAGCGCCCGGATGCGATCGGCCGCTTTATCACGGCTCATCGTATCGAGCGTACCGGTGACGACAAAGTTTTTTCCAACCAGCCTACCGGTTTTTTTCTTGAAATGAGGCTTCACACCGAGATCTTTTAATTTTGTGAGTACCTCAATATTATCCTCGTCGCTAAACCAAGCAAGGATACTCTCGGCCACGACCGTACCGACACCCTCCACTGATTCGAGCTGTTCCAAGGTGACAGCTTGCAGGGCTTCGATGGATTCAAACCTGTTGGCAAGATCGATAGCGGTTTGCGCCCCCACATGGCGAATGCCGAGCCCCAAAATGAAGCGCTCCAGCGGTGGCGTCTTCTTGTCAGCGATGGCGTTAATGAGCTTCGAGGCCGAGATCTCCGCAAAACGATCGAGTTTCAGTAGGTCATCAACCGTGAGTATGTAGATATCGGCGATATCCTTCACGAGCCCGGCGTCCACCAGCGCCACAACGTTCTTTTCACCCAACGTGTCGATATCTAGCGCGCCTCTACTGGCAAAGTACTCGATAGAGCGCTTCAGGATGAGATCGCCAGATAGTCCTTTGACACGGTACACTACATCGCCACCCTGCCGTTCAAATTCCAGTTCGGGATACTGGGCCTTCAGGGCTTTTTCGTAGTCGAAGGCTTCGGTGCGTTTGGGTCGTAATTCAGTGACGACGCTCTCCACCTGCGGGATGATGTCGCCGGCTTTGAAGATTACCACGGTGTCACCAATTCGGATGTCTTTTCGAGCGATTTCGTCGGCATTATGAAGACTGGCGTGTTGCACGGTCGTACCCGCCACCACCACCGGGTCAAATACGGCTACTGGCGTGGCCGCACCAGTGCGCCCAATGCTGATGACGATATCTTTAACAATAGTTGTCGCTTGCTCAGCAGCGTATTTGAAGGCAACAGCGGCCCGCGGCTGCTTGCCAACGATGCCAAGCTCGGCAGACTGTGCACGATCGTTCACCTTGATCACCAAGCCATCAGTATTAAACGGCAGCTCAAGGCGCTTCTCGCCCCATTCATCGACAAAATGCATGACGTCGCCCAGACTCGTAAATATACTTGCCTGAGCATTGCGGCGGATACCGAGGGCGGTGACCGCTTCGTAGGCAAACATATTGGTCGGGACGTCGGCTGGGTTATCACGTAGTAAATCGTAGGCCACAAATGTCAGTGAGCGCTCGGCCACTAATTTCGGGTCAAGCTGGCGAATGGTGCCAGCAGCCAAATTACGCGGATTGGCAAACAGTGGCTTGCCAGCTTTCTGTTGTTTGTCATTTAGCGCGGCAAAATCTTTCTTGAGCATGACGATCTCGCCGCGAATCTCAGTCCTGCCACTCAAAAACTTTTCAAGGCCAGATGCTTCGCGTAAACGAAGAGGTACGTTTGCAATGGTGCGGACATTACTAGTCACGTCTTCGCCGACAAAACTATCACCCCGAGTGACTGCTCGCGCGAGTACTCCGTCTTCATATATAAGCGCACAAGCCAGCCCGTCCATCTTGATATCAGCAAAAAACTCGTGCCGGCGGCCAGGCAGTAGCTTATCCATGCGTACAACCCAGGCTTCAACCTCGCTACGGTCAAACACGTCGTTGAGGCTCAGCATGCGGCTAGTGTGTTCGACTTTTTTAAAACCACCCTTTAGCTCATGTCCCACACGCTGTGTCGGACTGTCTGGTGTAATTAGTCCAGGATATTCGGCTTCAAGTTTTTTTAGTTCGCCATACAGGCTGTCGTAGACGGCATCTTCAACCGATGGCTGATCAAGTACATGATACTCATAGCTATATCTATTGAGAAGCTCGCGGAGTTCGCTGACTCGTTTATTAGGCTGGGGATGCATCGTCTTCAACGATCTTTCTATAGAACAAGTAGACGTAGGCCGCAGCCACCACGATCGTGAGTGAGCTCATGGCCAGCAGAACTGATGGAACAATTGGCAGCCAGTCAAGACTTGGCACAATGCTCTTGAGCCAGGTGTCAAACAAAATGATCGGAATAACGATTAGTGCCCAACTGACAATGATGAAGCCAGCCAGCCACAACCAGCGCAGTAAGATACGGTATCGACGACCAATCACTAAGTCACCCGCTGTTTTGAGCGCCTGCATGGGGTACATACCAGGTAATGTCACGACTGTCAGTGCAATGATCGTGCTGACGATCCAGTAGAGCGACAGCGTGATAAGAAGCACGGCTACAACTGAAAAGATCATACCGATGACGCCGCCCTGCAAGAAGCCCGAACTGATAGCAGCTGCAAAGGCAATGATGGCAAGCGCGGCCGGCACTAGCTGGACGATAAGAGTAAGTGCCACCAGAGCCGTGGAGACAATCGGCGAGCTGGCATTATAGAGTCCGTCGCGAAAACGCGGTTTTCGACCAGCTTTGAGCGAACGAAGTAGCCAGACTGACGTCAACCACGTCAACAGAACGATGATTGCGGCATAGATCTGCTGTGCTTCGGTCGGTGTGGTCGTGAGGCTACCAGTCACACTACTGACGAGTAGCAAGCCTGCCCCGCCAATCGCACCCCAGTTACCCTGGAGGACATCGCTGCCTGTCTCCTGCAGTGTTTCATTAAGCGTTAAGTAGGTATCTTGTGATGCCAGGCCGACGAGAAGCGCCGAGAGTACCGCATAAAAGAGCACTACCCAGACAAAGAGTCGTCGTGACTGCCACAGCATCACTCGCACCTCATTAGTGAACGACCAGTAGCCTGGCACGTCCAAAGAGCGCACGTAATCTCGCCGGCGAGTGCGACGAAAGCTGCGATGTGGTCGGCGCAGTAGAAGTGCCTGGACTCGTTTCTTGAGGCGCATAAACGGAAGGCTTAGCTTCTGCCTTGGCGTCAGCACCACAGGTTGTTGAATCGGTTTTTTCTTTGCGACTGGCTTCTTCTTGACGGGAGATTTTGTGGCCATGATGCTAAAACGTGCCTTCGTTTTTACGGAGTCGTGCAATCCGGTCTTCAAGCGGTGGATGGGTACTGAATAATTTGGCGAACATGCCTGGACGCAGTGGGTTGCTGAAAAACAGATGAGCTGTCGAGCTGTTCTGACGACGAAGTGGCCGGCCTGACTGCTGCAATTTCTCGAGTGCGCGCGCCAGACCTTCACTGTCGCGGGTGGTAAGAGCCCCAGTAGCGTCGGCTAAGTATTCACGTTGGCGACTGACTGCCATCTGAATGATGGCCGCCATGATCGGCGCCAGAATAATCAGAACAATGCCGACGACGAGCATGATAGGGTTGGTGTTGTTATTGTCGCGATCACCACCAAAAAAGAACATTCTCAGAGCCAGGTCTGACAAGATGCCAATAGCACTAACTAGACCAAAGGCGATCATACTCACCCGAATGTCATAATTTTGGACGTGCCCCAACTCGTGGGCCATAACCGCTTCCAGTTCCCTATCGTCCATAATCTCCAAAATGCCAGTTGTTGCCGCTACAATAGCGTGCTTGGGGTCGCGACCAGTCGCAAAGGCATTGGGCGCAGGATCATCAATCAAATATACTTTTGGTGTTGGCATACCAGTGGTAATGGCAAGATTCTCGACAATGCGGTAGAAGCGTGGGTTGTCGCGCTTCTGTATTTCCTTTGCACCAGTCACCGCAACCGCTAGCTTGCTGGCTGCGAAATACTGAACAAGGGCGTAGATAGCCGCGCCGGCAACCACCCAAATAGCAATCGAGCTATCACCGTAAACGAGGCTGACGCCATAACCAACCGCGGCGATAATACCAATAAACGCGGCCATAATGAGGACCGTGTTGCGTTTATTGGCAGCAATAGCGTTATACATGGACGGTAGAAAACCTCTGCTGATTAAAACTTAACGTCAACTGGTTTTTCAGCCTGTGCCGTTTCGGCTTCGTCAAGCTCAAAGAATTCGCGTTTCCTGAAGCCAAGCATACCGGCAAAAAGGTTGTTCGGGAAAAGATCAATCTTGGTGTTAAGATCACGCACACCACCATTGTAGAAACGGCGAGAACCCTGAATCTTGTCTTCAGTGTCGACCAGCTCGTTCTGTAGTTCCATGAAGTTCTGGCTGGCTTTTAGGTCTGGGTAGGCCTCAGCGACGGCGAACAGACTCTTTAGGGCACCTTCGAACTGGTTTTCAGCTGCGGCAGTTTCTTTTACGCCCTTGGCGTTCAATGCATTGGCGCGTGCCTCAGTAACTGCTTCAAAAACACCTTTTTCGTGAGCAGCATACCCCTGAACGGTGTTAACAAGGTTCGGGATAAGGTCCAAACGTCGTTTCAGCTGAACGGTGATATCGCTCCACGCTTCATCAACGCGAATCTTGAGAGTTACCAGTCCGTTATATGTTGCCCATAGGAAGATTCCCAGTACGACAACTAGTCCTAGGACGATCCATAGCCATAATAGTTCCATTTTATTATCCCCTTGCCATTAAGAAATTATTTATGCTCTTATTATACCATTTTCAAAGAAAAAACTCGATTATTACTAGTCGAGTTTTTATCAGTTTGGTGCGCAGAGCGGGAATCGAACCCGCACGTCTTTTGGACAAGGGATTTTAAGTCCCTCGCGTCTACCAATTCCGCCATCCGCGCAAAATGGAGGCACGTATGGGAGTCGAACCCATTTAAAAGGTTTTGCAGACCTCTACGTAACCGTTCCGTCAACGCGCCATCCTTGGTTATTATACCAGAGGTCTTCATAAATGATGCCCTTCTCAAGCTGTCTTTTATTCCGTGCGCCGGAGAGGGTTTGGCGCAGCGCGGAAACAAAAGCACCGAAGGTATTTTTATTCCAAGCAAACGGAGGAGCCCCGACGCGTCGGAGCAATACATCCATGAGCTTGTCGCTTCAGCGACAAACGAACGCTGGAGGTGCATGTTTCTTCACCGAAGGTCCAAAGTAAAAAGAGTCCTGCTGGACTCTTTTTACTTTGGTGCGCCAGAAGCGAACTTCTTTGAACTCCTCAGTAATATTGCACATTGGCTATTTGAGAACCAAAACCAAAGTATATTTAGCATGCCCCAGTTAACCTTTAGTCAGAGGTCACAACAGATAGCAGAAACAAGCTACGCCTTCTAGAGTTATCATTAACCGGTACGATTTGAACTATTAGATAATGACCCGCTATCAGCCTTTGCCGTAATCACCGTCCGTAGCGGCTTTTAAGTAGATAGGCGTGACAAGTCTTTTCTCACTTTCTTTCAGAAGCGCAATACTCATATCCTTAGTACCACCAGTATAGTCTGCTATAACATCGTGCGCGGGATACGCTCCTTCTACTTTTTGAAATAGAAGTTTGAATTGGTCCTGTATTTCGAGCAGTGACCTGTCGTTAATAGCTATACTATATACTTCGACTTCCCGACCACTAATTTCGATGTAGCTTTTAAGTTGGTTCGCTGATGCTGTGACTTCAGCAAGCTCAGTCGTGACGAGGATTACTTTTTGAAGATTATTCACACCCGCCTGTCCGTTTGGAGTGTAAAGTAACGTTTCGTAAGTGGCGTATGAGGGCGTATCCTTGAAATCGCGCTTACCTTTTGATACTAGCGTTATTAGCACTTTCTTCTGGTCCAGAGGCTCATATACAAACATATTCTTATGCAGTGACCTTAGTCGCAATACTAGCAGCACACACATGAAAACAAATAGTGCCACCAATGCGCCTCGAACTAATATCCCATTCAGAGATGCTTGATCATCCACAAGGGGGTACGAAAATATGTCGTATATAGCGTTCACAAGTGCACCAAATGACAGGGCAAAAAGGACGCTGACCATTGGATGCTTTACGGAGATACTAAACAAGTTTTTTAGTAAAACCCCACCCTTAGTAAATTCGCGCTGTTGAGACTCCAAAAGGTCGCGGTTGTGTTTAAATCTTTCACCCGTATTTGTACTCATTACTCTTGCTCCTTGAATGGTGCGGTAGGCGGTGTATCTTTAATCACCTGCATGATTGAGTCACTTGTTATTTCTTTATCAGGGAAGGCATCGAGCAATACCGATGGAAGTACCTTCTGGGTTAAGTCTGAATATGTGTACCCATATCCCAGCGCGCCATGCGGCACGCACTGTTCGGCAATTTGATTTGCAATCTCGACAGTCATACCAATGTCACCAAGAAACTTCATAATCAACGCTGAACATTGTTCGCGATCTGGACGATTAAACTCGAATGTTACAGCACTTCGTCGTCGAATAGCAGGGTCTATTGCATCATGGCGGTTGGTGCACATTACTACCAAGACAGGTACTTTTAGTCCTTGTACGGAGTCGATCCCACGTATTAACGCATTTACACCCGCCTTATCTTCGTGATGCATTTGCGACGCCTCTCGCGATTGAGCAAGAGCGTCAGCTTCATCAATAAACAGAACGAGTGCAGATTTTGAATTACCTTTTGCAAGAGAGTCTTTACGCAGTTGCTCAAAAGAACTCGTGATGAGCTTCGTCATCTCACCAACAATACCCGATCCGCGAGCATTTAGACTAAGCTTGTACAAGGTAACGTCAATGCCTTCAGACCTTGCAACTTGATCAGCAAACGACTCGGCAAGCGCTGTTTTACCAGTCCCAACATCACCTGTAAAAATGAAAAGAGGCGGTCGGTTCTTGAAAACGCCGACAATATCGAGTTGTTTTTTGTAAAACTTTTCACTCCACGCCTCAATACTCTCAGGGTTAAGCATGATAGCGGCTTCCTGAGACAATCGCTGCTTAATGTGGTCGATACCGACTAAGCTATCGTAGCGCTCTTGTGCGAGTGGATCTGGAAATGGTTTTATGAATTCAAATGTATCTTCTTGCATAATTAGCTCCTAAATTGACCGCGCTGAATGTCAGTGCCGTTCCTATAATATGTTTTGTCATCGTCCCATTGACCGTTTGAACTACTTGGTCCAGTACCGTCGCTGCGTTGGATAGGTAAATCGGCGACAATTTCTGCTTTTTCCGCAGCGGTAACATCAGAACTTTCTTGTTTCGTTAAATAAGAATGCCATGATGCGCCAGTGATGTCAGCATGAGCGTATATACCACCCGGAGTGTCACTCGCTAGTTCAAGTTGATTAAGTGAGTTTACTTTGTACCTTAAAGCGAATACCCAATTATTATCGCGCTGGAAGCCGTAAATTACGTTATCCAAAAGACCAAACTTGAGTAGAACGGCAGCTTCGATTGTAAAATCCTGAATTTTCTGCGCAGTTAGGTAGCCGTTGGCGTCGCCATAGTGAAGCCTTACCTGATGCAGGTCTGCACTAATTCGTGAGGCAAGAAACTTTGCATCTGCGATTGTAAACGTTTGTGATGATGTTCGTGTAAGACTTTCAGTCATGACTTAACCCCTGAAACTCAAGCCGAAAACGACTTGCCAGTTAGCTACCGCTTCACCCTTTGTCGTGGATGACGACGCAGTCGTAATCGCATCAAGAGCATGCTGTGCTTCTTCTACAATTAACTTCCGCTGTTCTTCGGTGTATGTTGTCGCCACGTTATTCTCTGGGTTAACCGGATCGAAGATCTGTATAACTGCATCGTCAGACAAAGTAACATCACCCACCTTGTAGTAATCCGTGAAGATAATAGGTTCTTTCAAGCCGGTGCGTACTATATATGCGAAGAACTGCTGCAAAGCCTCAATATGATTGCTTGTATCTAAACCATTGTCGGCAAGTTGTGCGCAAATCAGTTCGATCATCAGTGATTTGAAACGAAAATGCGGGTTGTCGCCGCGTGCCTTGTAAGCCTTCTTTTGCTGTTTAGCCCAATACTTAGCGAAGCGTACAAACTGAGCGTAGTTATCGGGCTGGCTTGCTTTCCGCTTTAACACGAAATCCTTATGGAGGGAGATGCTAGTAAGTATTCGTCGTCCGTCATTCGTGACCAAGTAACCAAAATTGTTTGGATCGCCTTCGTACAGAACTGGCACTACATCAACGTCCTTTAAACTAGCCGTCTTGTAGTGTATTGTGACACAGTGCTCATGCTCTTCTAGTTGGTCATCAGTAAAGTTTGGATAGACCTCCTTGAGGCGACCGTGAAGCCACGAAATTAGTCCTTTGTTATCTAGGTCTTCGAGTGCTGAGGCTTTGACATAAATTGCAGTATCGAGGTCGCCAATATCGCGCAACGCTGTACCTTTTGGCAAGCTACCTGAGTGCAACATCTTTACGAGGTTGTAGTCAGGATGCTCATCAATGAAACCTTTTAGACGATCGCGTACGCTACCAACGTGTGCGCGGTATTTTTTAGCAAGGTCCGCAGGTAAGTTGACATGCGAGGTGGCGTAAGCCAGTAACTCAGTGTTAGTAATGTGTGGTGTGACGGTAAAATCGTCGAGTGAGAAAGTACTCATTAGTGGTAACCCTCCGCCATGTGCCGTCACGCATGACTGTTTTTTTGTGTATAATAGAAATAGACGGTTCTATTTGCTTCCAGGCATATTTTCCGTAAAAGCAGTCGTTAGCGCGACTGTTTTTCTTTTACGATCAGCCAAATTGGGGCGCTCGGATAACTCTTTCAACAACCCCAAGTATTGAAAAATCCTCAAGCATCATGCGCGGCTTATGTGCCGTGTTTGATGAGCGAGGTGTTAATTGATACCAACCTTCTGGCGTTTTTTCTAGCACCTTACAAGTAGCATCATCACCGATAAGGGCAACGATAGTTTCGTTGACACTCGCAGTCGGTTGCTGATGTACGAGCAATAGATCGCCATCTTTAATTGGTCCGGGCTTTGATGCCTTGTCCATACTGTCGCCACTTGCTCGTAAAAAGAAGTATTGATCCGTACTGGATTTAAGCTTAGACGCTGAGAAAGGCACGCGTGCCTCAATATGCTCTTCAGCTAGCAATGGCGCACCGCACGATACCAAACCAAGTAGAGGAATATGCTTCATCTCCGTGACTGGCAGCTGAACACCGCGTTGCCAAGGCTTATTTGTCGGAAGCACACCCTTGAAGCGTAATGCTTCCACATGACGTTGAACAGAGCTGAGTTGGTTAAGACCTAACTCCTCCATTAAACGCTTCAGTGTAGGAGATACCCCTTCAACTTCAGTCAAATGGCGAATTGCGTTTAGCACTTCAGTTTGTTTGGGTGTTAGTTTAGTGACCATACTCTAATTATAGCACACTTTACGCTAAGTAGCGTAGTTTTGCGGTAAACTCTATTATGTTATAAAGCTTATGCTTATCATCTGTCAGATGGGGGGCGGGGTCACCCTATTTTGTACAAAAATAGACTCCGCAGTATAAATGCCGAATTTATGGGGGCAGAATGACCAAGCGTTTTTTGAGCTTTTGACGTGGTGCATATTTAAGTTACCTCTGATACTGGCGCTATTGCACCGGAAACTATATAATCAGAATTGTCTAAAACCAGTATCAATTCATCGCTTTTTGCGTGTTTATGCCAAAAAATGGGCGACTCGCGTAAAAGTATTCGGCGTAAGCTGGTACTGGTTTTAGACGACCTGCGGGTCGTCCTTTTTTATGGACACCGCTTATCAATAATTAAACGGAGGTCCATATTGTGAAAGACAAGAAAATATTTAAAAAATGGTGGTTCTGGGTAATCGTTGCCGTGATTGTACTAGGAGCAATTGGCTCACTGGGTCAAAACAATGGGAGTAATCCCGCAAGCACCACGCATAGCCCAGACAATGTTACTAGTAGTGAAAGTACAGGAACGCTACCCAAGCTCAATGCTGAGGACTACAGGGGCAAGGAAGGTCTTGTGGTTTATAAGGAACTCAAGGCAAAAGGCTATAAAGTGGATGCTGCATTCGAAAACCCAGCCCTGACCGATATTAACGGCAAGGCATCCGATCTATTTGAACCACTCGACCCAAACAAAACTGAAGATAGGCAATCTGTTGATGCATTTGTGATTGGCAACATATCGCAAGATGGAGACACAGTGAACCTTGCTATCGCTAAAGCATCAAACTAAAAGTACGATATAATAGGAATACAATTAAACATCTACGTATTTCATGTAGCAGCCAACACGGAGACGACCCGTATAAAGACTGGGGCAGCCCACAATACATGAAATCAAAGTAATACGAGATACGAACTCGGTAAAAAACGGACTTTCAAGCGTGGCTAACGATGCCATAAGGTTCATACCCATGGCTTGGGAGTTCAACCGTGAGTACCATTTCTCAAGAACGTATCGATAACGAAAGTATTGTTGAGCTAATTGCTGCACTACAGTCGATAGACACACCAACCTCGAAAACAGTTATCAATAAGGACTCCATTGAAGACAACAATGGTGGACGAATTGAATTATAATCAGACCACAACATGGGCAGAATAATCAAAAGACCACTACCCCACTCAGGCGAACCGGAAAAGCCGTTACGGTATGTTTTATACGCTCGAAAATCATCTGAAGGCGAAGATGCCCAGGCTCAGTCAGTACCGGACCAAATCAGGCACTGTAAGGAATATGCAGAACGAGAAGGCTTGATACTAGCTGGTGAACCAATCGAAGAGAACGGGTCAGCGTGGACCTCAAATAATCGACCAAAGTTCACCCAAATACTTGCAGACATCACTACCGGAAAATATGATGGCATACTCAGCTGGCATCCGGACCGACTCAGCCGGAACATGCTGGAAAGTGGCATGATGATGGACATGCTTGATAGTGGCATTATTAAGGATCTAAAGTTTCCTACGGTGCAGTTCACTAACAATGCCGCAGGTAAACTATTACTGAATATCCTTTTCGCGATGTCGAAAAATTACACAGATAGTCAAAGCGAGAATGTAAGGCGCGGTGTTAGTAGTGGCTTTGAAAAAGGTAAGGCATCAGCCTACAAGTGGGGCTATACACGCGACGAGGTCACCGGCTATTACGAGCCAGACTCTCATAATTACGAACTGATAAAGCAAGGATGGCAGATGCGTCTCGACGGACACACTGAAGTTGAAATAGTGAACTTCTGGAAGATGCATAATGTTCACCGGGTGACGAAAATCACTCGTAAGAACAAGAAGATCAGGAAAATAGTTATCACTAAGCAAATAGCATCGAGGCTGTTTCATGACCCATTCTATTTCGGGATCTTAGTACAGTCAGGTCAAGAAGTTGATCTGCGTGAGCTCACCAACTTTCAGCCAATGGTTGGCGAGGAAATCTACAACGCCATTCAAGCCATGAGCCAGAAACGAGCAAGAGTGGTCCTACACAGCAAACGAGCAACTTTCTATCCTTTGCGCTCGTTAGTATTTTGTGGCGTCTGCAATGGCGACATACCGATGCGCGTAGGAAAGAACAAAGGAGGCAATGGCAGTCATGTATTGAGTTATCGCTGCGATAACGAAGGATGCACACGTACCGTTAAGAGTGTTCGCGGCAAATATATCTTCGATGGCTTATATGAAATATTAGACCAGATGAAGTTCACTAGTAAAGAATATGATAAGTACAGCAAGACGATTGACGGATATACTGACGAGAAAGTACAGGAGCTACGTGCCGAGCGTCGCAGCCTTGATGGCGCAAGAAAGCACAAGAATAAGGAATTAGAAGACAAAGCTCGTCAATTAACGTCACTCCCTAAAGATACCCCGGAAATTGCGCGCAAGACGCTTATACACGACCTAGAGGACTTAGAGAATGTAGTTATTGATCTTACCGAGCAGATTAAAGTTATAAATAAAAAAATAGTTGATCCGGCTCAAATAAAGGTTACCAAAGAAGAGTTTTTGAACTTAGCGAATTCGGTGGCTGAGAAGATGAGAACTGGTACAGCTGTTGAAAAGGACATGCTAGCGCGTATTTTGCTTTTGAACATATCCTTAGATAACAAAAATGCCCCTTCCTTTATCTGGAAAGAGCCTTTTGCTACCTTGCTCAAGAGCAAGAAAATCCTATTTGGTGCGCCGGAGAAGACTTGAACTTCCACGCCCCGAAGGGCACCAGCCCCTCAAGCTGACGCGTCTACCAATTCCGCCACCGGCGCATACGAGGGAACTCGAATGATTATACCGAAGTTACGGTGTCTTGTAAACTGAGGCTTTGCTGGCCGTCCAGTAAATTACATTGGCGTAGCGGTCGTAAGGCGAAACCAGGTTTTGGCCAGTTTCGAGAGCGGTTGACTGATTGCGAGCAACATACTTAATGCTCGACTGGAAGAGTCCAATTGCCGGAATGTCAGCCAACCATTGGCGCGCGAAGGCTTTGTACTTGAGATCACGTAGCCCGAGCTCGACACGTGCTCTGGCACTCGTCAGCGCATCGTCGGCCACACCACTAGTATACATCGACAGATTGAGCCCCCTCGCTCCGCTCTGTGATGAATGCCAATAGGCGTAGACGTCGGGGTCCGCCCCAATCTCAAGCTCGTATACTAGCACGTCGTAAGCACGCGGCTGCAAAACGTTTTGAGTAAAGTCTTCACGCGGATCGCTGGTGTCAACCACAGTTGTGGCCACATCGATGCCGAGCGTACGCCAATCTTTTTTCATCAATTCAACTGATTTTTTATACTCAGGGTTATCGGTCGTCACCAGGCTCAGCGTGAGCGCCCTGCCGTCTTTCTTACGAACCGTTCCTTCTAGCTTCCAGCCTGCACTATCGAGCGAGCGTGCAGCTTCGGCTGGATCATACAGTGCAGCCTTCAGCGAGGCGTCGTCTTGCAATTGTCCACGCACAAACGGTAAGTCAAGACCATACTGGCCAGGTGCAACGGTCTTTCGTAGCGCCTCAATATTGAGCCCGCGCTGTAGTGCCTGGCGGACCGGTAGTTCCCTTAGTTGTGGCTGGGAGGTATTGAGAAGCGCGTAGACCCCATTATTCACGGCGACATTCTTGAGTGAAAAGTCAGAGCTTTTCTTCAGCCAGCTTGTGTCTGAGACTATAGCAGCAGTAACCTGGCCTAACTGGAGCGCAGCTTCAAGCTTGGAGTATGAATTATAGGCGTGCATTTCGAAACGATCTAGTCTTGGCTTACCTTTAAAGTACTCAGGAAATGCAGTCATATTAACAATCTTGTGATCCGTGGTTGGTTGCAAAAGTCGCAGTTCAAACGGCCCACTGCCGACCGGTGCTAGGCTAAATGCATTCTCTTGCAGCGTCGAGGCAGGAACGTCAGCTAATAGGTGTTTTGGCAGAATAGGGAAGGTCAAAGCATGAGGAAAAGCAGCGTAGGTTGATGGCAACGTGAATGTAATTGTCTTATCATTAACCACTGTCAGAGTGACATCCTGCCACTCTTGGCGAAGGCGGGAGCGTGCATCTGGATTCTTGATGAGTCCCACTGTAAATGCCACGTCTTGCGCCGTCATGTTAGTACCGTCGTGCCATTTAATACCATCTTTGAGGGTCACTGTGTAGGTCGTTCCTTCGGGGCTGACCGTCATAGCTCTGGCGGCATCCGTATTAAGATGCCCCGAGGTGTCATAGGTCATAAGTGATGAAAATATAAGTCGCTGCGCCGAACGTTCTGAGTTAGTTGTGGCGTAGAGAGGGTTGAGCGTGTTGACATCACCGAGCGTAGCTTCGGCATAGACGCCACCATTTGCGCCCGCCTTGATGGTATAACTTGATTGCGTCCACACCAATTGCATGCCAACGGTCAGAATAAGGACTGCGATGCCACTCAGCCATAGGGCAACGTGACGTCGCACTTCGAGTACGTTATCGAGACGTTTTGAAATAAATTTACGGGCGTGACGAATGGTGGCAGACTCGGCCTTGCGGGCACGTTTGGCGACGGCTTTACTATTAAAGCTCGGACGTTGAAACTTGCGCCAGCTATTTTTCTCGTCGTCCATCGTCCCCCACCCTTACGCGCTTGGCAGGAGTAACCCGGCCAAGATAGATACAATAAAGATAACGGCAAGGATGATGGTAGTTTCAAATAAGTTCTTGTCAAAGCCGCGACGAGTTGTAAACAGTTCGCCAGAGCTACCAAAGCCAGCCCCAAGGCTCGCGCCACGCTGCTGCAAGAGAATAGTCAAAACCATTAAAACACCCGACCCCACCGTGGCTATTTGTAAAATGCTATCAATGCTCATCGTTTTTCTCCTTGCAGTGTCTCTCGGCGAGATTCAATCAGACTATTCACTATATAGTTTAGCAGACTGAGGACAATTCCCGTAAGGATCGAGTACATAAATGTCATCTTAAGCCCGGGTGCCAGGCTGAGCGACACGTAGACCATCAGACCGTTCACGATAAGGGTAAAGAGGCCGAGAGTGAGAAGGATAGCCGGCAAAGACAAGATGACGACAATCGGCCGCAGGATGGCGTTAACAATCGAGAATATTAGGCCGGCCAGCAGGAAGACCCAGGCGCTATTATTAATCTGTTCGTTGCTATACCCGGTGCCAAATAATTTGACGAAAATCCATAGACCGAAGGAATTGAGCAGCCACCTGAAAAGAAAAACGGTAAATTGTTTTTTCATAAATGTATTTTCATTATACCATAGACGTTTATGCTATAGCCCCGTCGAGAGGCGGCCACTCAGATTATCGTGACCCGTTTTTGTAATCAGAATATCATCTTCGATGCGGACGCCAATTCCCTCTTTGGGAATATAGATACCGGGCTCAACCGTGAGCACCATGCCTGTTTTAAAGTACTCAGGAGCACCCAGGGCATCATGTGTATCGATACCGAGCCCGTGACTGACGGCGTGCGGGAAATAGGTTCGATAGGACTGTCCGTCTTCACTATTTTTCATGAGCCCGACGCTCACGAGTGCCTGTTTCATGATGGTCTCGACCCTGTCGTGATAGAGACTGACTGATAGCCCCGGCTTCAGAAGCGCAATAATCTCTTTGTGAGCGTTTTCAACGGCGCGGTGAATTTCGATGTGTCGCTTGGTCGCGGTACCTAGCGCATAGGTTCTGGTTACATCGGCCGAATAACCGCCGTGGCGAGCTCCTATATCCATCAGAAGTAGCGAGTTATTTTTGAGTTTGGCACTATTTGTTGAATAGTGCAGCGTGCAAGCGTGCGCACCACTGGCCACGATCGGATCGTAGGCATGATGGGCACCGTGTTTTTTAAAGTAGTAGTCAAATTCTGCCTCGACTTCGTATTCATACTTCAGGCTCGGTAGTACTTCTTTGACGTGCGAGAAAGCGTCAGTTGTCAGGCGAATGGCCTTTTTCATAGACGCAATTTCTTCTGGCTGTTTAATGGCTCGTAGCTGCGCAAGATCTTTGCGACAGTCCTGAACGGCATTAAATATGCGCTCGAGAACAGCAGTGAGTTTCTTCTGGGCTGGATTCTCTACGAAGCTGAAATGGTCTCTGTATGGATGCTCGCCAAGTGTAAAGACGACGCTATGTTTCTTGGCCAGGTCTCTTAGTAGTGCCTCACACTCTTTACGTGGAATAACTTCGTTAACGCCAGATAGAGCCAGCGCTTCGTTTGACATCAGCCCGCCGTCAAATACTCGGTGTACGTCATCGATATCTGGCGCGACCAGCCAGCTTTTATGACGTGGGCCGTCGATAATTAACCACCAATCAGGCTCATTAATACCACTCAGATACCAAAAATTGGCCTCCTGTTCAAAGACATGAGCTGCATCATTACCCCGCTGCATTGCGCTATAGGCCGGAAGAATGATCAGGTACCCGCTTGTCTTTTTTGCAAGCTGTTGACGATTGTGGATAAAAAAATCAATATCTATTGCCATCGGTATCTGTATTGTACCACTAAGGCTCTAGGTGGTAGTTAATTGTGGGCTCCTGGCCTTAAGGGGTGAGCTTGAGTATCCACCAGAAGATCCATAGATAACAAACTTAACGTAAATGACATTTGGTCCACCGCTAAATACACACCTCATATCACTCACATCCCAAGTATTGAGAGTGAAAGCCATTGCGCAACCATTGGCCGTATAGCCTGCACTGTTTAGTGCCGCAGTCGTCCCGTCAGCTGCATAATAATAGATGTTGATATGGAAACCTCCCTGAGGAGCAAGAGTGGGATATGGTGAAGCGGTAGTAGCATAGAAGTCACCGCCAGTATATATAGATGTCGGTTTCTCAACTCGTACGAGAGGTGATGTTGCCACCCCAGCTGCAGGCAAAGTTAGTTCACCTACAGAGCTCGAGTAGGTAGCCCCGCTGGCAAGGGTCCAGTTTGTGAAATTCGTTGCTGTCAAGTTTGTTGCGCGCGGCGGGGTTGGCACCGTACCTCCAATTGGGCTACCCGTGAGCACACCATTGCAATGTCCCATTTGTACATCACCTCTTATGGAGTCATACGACCACATAGTTGAAGGACTCTTGAGGTGATAGCCATTGATACAGAATTCATTAGCACCGGCAGTGGTCATTTGTAGTACGATGTCCGTGCTCGGAGTAAATGAGCTAGGAAACGTGGTTGGATAGGTGTTTGAGAAGTTCCGTGCGCTTTTCATTGCAGCGGCGACGTTTGTTAAGTTACTTTTGAGAGTATTTTCCGATACTCGCGTACGCCACGATCCATACCCCACAACAGAAATACCTGCAAGAATCCCGATAACAGCAATAATAACGAGGAGTTCGACAATGGTAAATGCGCGTTGTTTGATGCTAATTGTGCCCACTAAAGATTCATCCTTTACCTGCGACTATACCATGA